>Ga0247813_10000649_pt1 | contig 30453 bp, 23 predicted proteins | sample UWRJL169409C1_FD_180719 | JGI IMG/M metagenome (GOLD analysis project Ga0247813, IMG submission 180719) | Plant litter microbial communities from Arlington Agricultural Research Station in Wisconsin, United States - UWRJ-L169-409C-1 | ecosystem: Environmental > Terrestrial > Plant litter >...
GGCTACGAAAACGCCCTTACCGACCAGGAGAAGGAGCTCATCGTTCAGCTCCGCGAGTACCTCGATCGGGAGATCCGTCCGATCGCCAACGACCTGTGGGCGAAGGCTGAGTTCTTCGATCGCAAGGTCGTGAAGGACCTCGCCGACCTCGGCCTCTTCGGCCAGCCCTGGGAAGAGACCCGACGCTTCGAGAACAGCGCGGTGTTCCGCGGTTGGGTTGCCCTCGAGCTCGCCCGCGTGGATGCCTCCGTCGCCACCCTCGTCGGTATGCAGAACGGCCTCGTGATGGGGTCGATCGCCGTCGCGGGTTCGAAGGAGCAGCGCGCGGAGTGGCTCCCCCGCTTCGCGAGCGGGGAACTCCTCGGAGCCTTCGCCCTCACCGAGCCGCTCTCCGGCTCCGACACGGCGCAGGGTCTCCAGACCGTCGCGAGACGTGACGGCGACAACTGGATCATCAACGGTGCGAAGCGCTGGATCGGCAGCGGATCGATCTCCGACGTCACCATCGTCTGGGCGCGGGACGCCGACGACAATCAGGTCAAGGGATTCATCGTTCCGACGTCCACGCCGGGCTACTCGGCAAGTCGCATCGAGAACAAGATGGCCCTGCGCATCGTGCAGAACGCCGACATCACCTTCACCGACATGGTCGTGCCCGAGGTCAACCGCCTTCAGGGTGGCAACTCCTTCCGCGAGACTGCGGCGGTGCTGCGACTGACCCGCGCCGAGGTCGCGTGGGCAGCGGTCGGCAACTCCGTCGGAGCCTACGAGGCTGCCGTGAAGTACGCCGGTGATCGCGTGCAGTTCGGCAAGCCGATCGGACACCACCAGCTCATCCAGGAACTGCTCGCCAAGAGCCTCGGCAACATCACAGCATCGATCGGTCTCGTCACGCGAGTTTCCGAGATGCTCGACCAGGGACTCCAGCGCGACGAGCACTCCGCGCTCGCCAAGGAGTACACGACGAGTCGGATGCGGGAGACCGTCGCCTGGTGCCGCGAACTGCTCGGCGGCAACGGCATCGTGCTCGACTACGGGGTCATGCGCCACTTCGCCGATGCGGAGGCCATCTACTCCTACGAGGGCACCCGCGAGATGAACACCCTCATCGTCGGCCGAGCGATCACGGGCAAGGCGGCTTTCGTGTAGCTGACAGCTACGCCTCGATAGGGTTACCCCTATGAAGACACTCGACGGCCGCAGGTTCCGCATGGGATTTGCGGTCGTCGCTTTGTTTACGGTTCTTGCCGGGGATGCCTGGCGCTATTCGATCTCCTGGTACGGCTTCGGCGTTGTCGCAGTTGGCATCACAGCGGTGGCCTTGCTCCTGCTCGTTCGGGAGCGCGCGAACTGGCGGGTGAGCACACTGCCCTACCCGCTCCTGGCTTTCGTGGCGCTCGCCACGGTGTCTGTTGCCTGGTCCTTCTATCCGGGTGCCACGGCGCTTGGGCTACTCGCCACCTACCTGGCCATCGCCGTGGGGCTCGCCCTCGCCGTATCCCTCCCCTGGGCTGACCTGCTCGTGGCCCTCGGTCGTACCCTGCGGATCATCCTCGGACTCTCACTGCTGTTCGAGGTCATCGTCTCGGTGTTCATTCGCGCGCCGCTACTGCCGTTCTGGCCCTCCCCCGGTGTCGACTATGACAACCTCCCCGCGAAGATCCCCAAGCTCCTCTTCTGGTCACGCAACGAACTCTTCGAGGCAGACGGCAAGATCCAGGGCATCGTGGGCAACTCGAGCCTCCTGGGCTTCGTCGCGCTCCTCGCCCTCATCGTCTTCGGCATCCAGTTCGCCGCGAAGACCGTCACCCGCGCCACCGGCGTCACCTCGATTGTCATCGCAGCCCTCGTCATCTACCTCACCCGATCGGCGACGATCACCATCGCTCTCGTTGTGCTCGCCGCGGTCGTCGTGGCAGTGCTCCTGCTCCGCCGATTCGAGGAGACGCGCGGTCGCGTGTGGGCGGGGATCCTCGTGCTCGTCGCTGCGGGCATCGCAGTTATGGTCACCTTCCCAACTCAGTTGCTCGCGCTCGTCGGCAAGAGCTCAGACCTCACGCATCGCGTCGACATCTGGGCGGCGGTCATCAATCTCGCACAGGAGCGACCGGTGTTCGGCTGGGGCTGGGTGAGTTACTGGGTGCCGTGGGTGGCTCCCTTCGACACCCTCGCTTCCAACTCGGGAGTGCGCCAGCTGCACGCCCACAACGCCTGGCTCGATATCTGGCTACAGCTCGGCATCGTCGGTCTCATCATCTTCGGTGCCCTCGTGCTGTCCACCCTCGTGCGTTCATTCATCTTCGCGACGTCTCGCCCGGTGTCGCTCCCGGGGCAGCTGCACAGCTACACGTGGGAGTCGCTCCTACCCCTGCTCGTGATCGTCGCGCTCCTCGTGCAGAGCGTCGCGGAGAGCCGGCTCATCGTCGAGTACGGCGTGGTGCTCCTCACCCTCATCGCAGTGCGCACCAAGCGTGAGCCGTCACCCGCGACCATCCGCACTTTCGTCTGAAAACCCTCGGTAGGGTTGAACATATGCACGTTCTGGACCGCCGGGGCTTTCGGCTCGGGTTCGCGGTCACCGCGCTCTTCACCGCCTTAGCCGGGGAGTCACTGCGTTACGCGTTCTCCTGGTATGGCTTTCTCGCAGTAGCCCTCGTCATTACTGGCGTCGCGGTCGCGCTGCTCGCTCGTGAACACCGGGTCGGTACGTGGCGCATCGGCGTGCTGCCCTACCCGCTCCTCACCTTTCTGGCGCTCGCCACCGTCTCGGTCACCTGGTCGTACTATCCGGGTGCCACCCTGCTCGGGCTCGGCGCGACCTGGGCTGCAGCGACAGTCGGGCTTGCCCTCGCGGTCGCCGTGAGCTGGGCAGACCTGCTCGTCGCACTGGGGCGGGCGCTGCGCATCATCCTCACCGCCTCTGTCCTGTTCGAACTGTGGGTGTCACTCTTCGTGCGCGAGATGCTGCTGCCGTTCTTCGCGCCGCCGGGTATCAACTACAGCGAGCTCGAGAAGATCCCTGTGCTCATGTACTGGTCACGCAACCTGCTGTTCGGCACCGACAAGATCCAGGGCATTGTGGGCAACTCGAGCCTGCTCGGGTTCGTGGCTCTGCTCGGGCTCATCGTCTTCAGCATCCAGTGGGGCGCTCGCACTGTCGGACGCGTCAGAGGGCTTTTGTGGATGGCCCTTGCCGCCCTCATCATCGCGCGCACCCAGTCGGCGACCATTACGATTGCCGTTGTCATTCTCACGGTCGTGATCCTGACCATCGTGCTTCTGCGTCGAGTGCGCCGCGTTCACCGCAAGTGGGTCTGGAACAGCGTCTTCGCCGTTATCGCGGCGGCGACCGTCGCGTCGATCGCGTTTCCCGCACAACTGCTCGCACTCGTTGGCAAGAGCCCTGACCTGACCCAGCGGCTCGGTATCTGGGAGAACGTCATAGCGCTCGCCGAGCAACGCCCCGCTTTTGGCTGGGGCTGGGTGAGCTACTGGGTGCCGTGGGTGAAGCCCTTCGACACGCTCGCGTCGACCTCGGGGGTTCGGCAGCTCCACGCCCACAACGCCTGGCTCGACGTGTGGCTCCAGCTCGGCACCATCGGGGTCATCGTGTTCGCAGCACTCCTGATCTCGACAGCGATGCGCGCGGTACTGTTCGCCGCCGATCGGCCCCTCGGCACGCTCGGTGCGCCCCTCCCGTGGACCGTGCAGTCGTACCTGCCCGCGCTCGTCATCTTTGCTCTTCTCGTGCAAACCATCGCGGAAAGCCGAATACTCGTGGAGTATGGCATCGTGCTGGTTGTGCTGATCTCCGTCAAGACGAAGCTCTACCAGTCCCACCCGGCGGTGCCATGAGCGACCGCGCTCTCATCCCATTCGACCGCGCCGGGTTCGAGGAGTTTCTCGCGAGCGCCCGATTCGCGTCATCCCTCTCGGTCATCATGATCTCTACGGGATTCTTCTCACACGTTCTCAAGAACACGATCGGATGGCCCGGCCTGCTCGCCATCGTCGCGAGCCTGTGTGTGCTCGCGCTCTCGTCGCTCATCGCGCGCAGGGGAACGTTCGAGTGGAACGGCATCTGGCCGATCTCGCTGCTCGTCTTCGTGGCGCTCTCCGGGCTCTCGGTGCTGTGGAGTGAATACCAGTGGGTGACGCTCGGAGCATCGCTCTACCAGATCGCCTGGGCGCTGCTCGCTGTCTATATCGCCCTCACGAGGGACTTCATCCAGATCGTGCGCATCTACGGTGACGTGCTGCGCGTCGTGCTTGTCATCTCGCTGCTGCTCGAGGTGTTCTCCGGCATCCTCGTCGACACCCCGCTGAACTTCATCGGCATCGCGGGCAACCTCGCCGAGGGTGGACCCATCCAGGGAATCGAGGGCACGCGCAACCAGCTCGGGCTCGTCGCGCTCCTCGCCCTCGTCACGTTCGGCACCGAGCTCTTCACGTCGTCGGTGCGGCGCTTCACGGGTGTCGCGTCGATCGTCCTCGCGAGCGTCGTCATTCTCTTCTCGCAGTCACCCGTGAGCCTCGGCGCGCTGCTCATTCTCGGCATAGTGTCATTCGCGATCCTCGGTCTTCGGCGCATCCCGGTCGAGTCGCGCAAGTACTGGCAGGCATCATTGGGCGCCGCCGCGGTCATCGCAGCGGGATCCGCCTACCTGTTTCGCGGGCAGGTGCTCACCCTCATCGACGGCACGCGCGAGCTGGACTACCGCCTCGACGTGTGGCGGGAGCTCTACTCGCTCATCCGCATCAACCCGATCGAAGGATGGGGCTGGGTGGGCGCGTGGCACACCGACATCGCGCCATTCTCACTCATCGACGCCGCTCAGGGCCGCGTGCACGATTCCGCGCTCAACGCCTACATCGACGTGTGGTTCCAGCTCGGACTGGTCGGTCTTCTCTCCTTCGGCGCGTTCGTCGCCATCGCTCTCGGGCGCGCCTGGATTCTCGCGACACACAACAAGAGCCGCATCTTCGTGTGGCCCACGCTCACCCTCGTCGCGCTGCTCACCACGAGCCTCGCCGAGAGTTCCATCCTCATCGAAGCTGGATGGCTCACTCTCACGGTGTGCGCGGTGAAGGTCGCCCAGCACCTCAGTTGGCGTCGCGCGCTCCCGGAGATTACCGGGAGCCGCGACTAGGCGCTGCCTACTTCTGCGCGGCGACGGGGGTCTTGCGCGGTGCAGCCTTCTTGACGGCAGCTGCCTTCGCAACGACGGGCGCGGCGGCCGGCTCATCGACGACGTGGTTGCGGTCGATGCCGTACTGCATCTCCTTGATGCGCTCGAGCGTCTCCTCGATGAGAATGCGGTTCGTGCGCTGCAGGTCGGAGATTACACCAAGGGCGAACGCAAGGAGCGACCCGACGAGGAGCGCAACACCGAGGATGAGCGACTGCACATTGTTACCGTCATAACCGGGCACGAACCAGATGAAGACCAGGTAACGCACGAAGGGAATCATCGCCGCGACGAACAGAACCACGCCAATCGTCGCGAAGAAGCCGAACGGCTTGAACATGATGTAGCTGCGCAGGATCGCCTCAGCCGACTTGAAGACATGCTGCGGTGTGCTGTTGAACAGTCGCGACTCGCGCGTCTTGGCGTTCGTGTCGACGGCGACGCTCGCGATCTTGAGTCGCTTGTTGCCGGCCTGGATGATCGTCTCCATGCAGTACGAGAACTGCGTGACGACGTTGAGGCGAATGAGCGATTCCTTGGAGTAGGCGCGGAATCCACTCGCAGCGTCGGGCAGGTTCGTATCTGCGGCGAAGTTCACGACCTTGCTGCCGAGCTTCTGCAGCTGCTTCTTCGCCCAGGAGAAGTGTGCGATCTTGTGCGTCTGGCGGTCACCGATCGCGATGTCGGCCTTGCCCGCGAGCAGGGGCGCAAGGAGGTCAGGAATCCTGTCCTGCGGGTACTGGTTGTCGCCGTCGGTGTTGACCACGATGTCCGCGCCGTGGGCGAGTGCATAGTGCACGCCATCGCGGAACGAGCGGGCAAGACCCATGTTGCGCGTGTGGTGAACGAAGTGGGTGACGCCGTGCTCGCGCGCGACCTCCACCGTGCGGTCACTCGAGCCGTCGTCGATGATGAGGATGACGATCTCATCGACGCCGTCGATCTGGGTCGGAATGCTCTGCAGCACCGAAGGAAGGGTCTCTTCTTCGTTGAGGCACGGGACCTGGATAAAAACCTTCATGTCACTCCTGTTGCGTTGACCGGCTCAGGCCGGATCAGTCAAAGCTCTTCTTGAGGGCCTTGAGGCCCGCGGCTGTTGCTCCGTCGAAGACAACCTCGCCGCGCTTGAGCACGACGACGCGGTCACACACGTCGCTGATTTGTTCTGCTGAGTGGCTCACGAGCACAATCGTGCGGCCCTCGGTCTGGAATTGGCGGATCTTCTCCATACACTTCTGCTGGAAAGGCTCGTCACCCACGGCGAGCACTTCATCCACCAACAGGATATCGGGATCCACGTGCACGGCGATGGCGAAGGCCAGTCGCACGTACATACCGGATGAGTAGAACTTCACCTGGGTGTCGATGAACTCCCCGATCTCCGAGAAATCGACGATGAGGTCGAAGATCTCCCCGATGCGCGCACGGCTCAGGCCGAGGATCGAACCGTTGAGGTAGACGTTCTCGCGACCGGTGAGATCGGGGTGGAATCCTGCGCCCAACTCGAGGAGCGCAGCGAGCTGGCCGCGCCGCTCCACCTTGCCCGAGTTCGGCTGGATGATCCCGCCGATGGCTTTGAGAAGTGTCGACTTACCAGAACCGTTGTGGCCGACGAGGCCGACGGTCTGCCCCGCGGGGATATCGAGGGTCACGTCGCGCAGCGCGTAGAAGTCCTCTTTGTGCTTGTTGGAGCGCCCGAAGTTGACGATGCGCTCCTTGAGCGACTTCTCCTTGCGGATCACGAAGCGCTTCGTGAGGTTCTCGATGTGCACGACGACGGGTGCGTCAATCACGGCTGTTTTCGCCATTAGATCTCCTGCGCGAAGTTGCCCTGCAGGCGCAGGAAGACACGGTGCGAGAACCAGAGGAACACGGCTCCGACGACAAGAAGGATGATGAGGCGCAGGTCGAGGTCGGCCGGGTAGGTGTCAGTGGGGTCTATGCCGAGCTTCTCGAAGGTAGCCTGCACCTCTGGCCCGCCGAGCCAGACAGCACGCTGGAAGGCGATGACGGCGACGGTGATCGGGTTGAGCAGGTAGATCCACTCGATCCACGTGCCGCCGAGGCTCGAGGTGTGCAGGCTCGAGAACGCGTAGATGATCGGCGACGCCCAGAACAGCATCGGCACAGCGACATCCACGAGGTACTGGATGTCGCGCAAGAACACGTTGAGCGCCGAGAGCAGGATCGCGAGAGCAGTGCTGAAGAGCACGACGATGAGGATCGCCGGAAGAACGTAGAAGACGTCCCAGGTGAGGAAGAACTGGCCGAAGACGACTGTCGCGACAAGGAGCACACCGAGTTGCACGGCGAAGTTCACGAGGGATGACGCGACCGCCGCGATCGGGAAGAGCTCGCGCGGTACGTAGACCTTCTTGATGAGTCCAGCATTGCGCAGGATCGAGACAGTTCCGGCCGTGAGTACGTCGCTGTACAGCCCCCACAGTGTGAGTCCGGCGAAGACGAAGATCGCGAACGAGGGGATGCCGTCGCGCGCCTTGAGGATGATGCCGATCGCGAAGTAGTAGATCAGCAGCAGCATGATCGGCTTGATCAACGACCACAGGAATCCGAGGCTCGAGTCCTTGTATCGCACCTTGAGCTCGCGCTGGATGAGCTGGGACTGCAGGTCACGGTGCTCCCACAGGGCGCGGAGCGACGAGATGGTGCCGGAGAAGAAGTGCTTCTGCGCGCCACCGATCTGTTCGAACGGCAACGTAGCGAGTCGGGCGGCTCGCTCGCGTGCTGGATCAGACAATGAAGACTCCGTGGGGCTTCGGAAACTCGGCTCACTCGAGGAGCCTGAAGATGAGGTGATCCCCAATCCTATTCCATCAGGAGGTTCCACACCTGTGCCGCGTAGTCCTCCCACTCGCGTGGCGGGCGCGCTGCGGCTTGTGCGGCGAGTGCGTCCCGCCGCACCGGGTCGGAGAGCAGTTCGCGCATGCCGGCCGCGATAGCAGCGTCATCGTGGGGGTCGACGAGAACACAGCCACCACCGGCCGCGATCTCGGCGAGGCTTCCGAAGCCGGATGCCACGACCGGGGTTCCGCTCTGCAGGGACTCGGCGACCGGGAGTCCGAAGCCCTCGTTGATCGAGGGGAAGACGGTGAAGGCGGCGAGCCGGTAGGCCCACCAGAGGAGTGCGTCGTCGATGCCGCGCAGTGCCTGCACCGCGCGTCCGCCTGCGCGCAACTCGCCAAGGCGCATACGGAAGGCCTCGCTGTTCCACGCGTTGCCTCCGATGAAGACCAGACTGAATCGGTGCCCCTCGCGCCAGAGGATCTCCGCGGCCTGCAGGACGGCGTCGTGGTTCTTGCGCGGCTCGTGACTGCCCACCACGAGAACCAGCGGGAGCACTCCGTCGTCGTCGCGGGAGAGAAACAGGTTCTCCGCGCGTTCACGCCAGGCCTCATCCGCCGCGGGTGCCGTCTCGGCGAGCATGACCGTGCGCACCTCGGGCCCCTCAAGCCCGGCAGAGGCGAGCATCGTCTTCCAGCCCGCGTACTCGGTCGCCGCCGCCTCCGAGATGCAGGCGACGACATCCATGCGGGATGCCGCGACGAGGTACTTGGCGAAGACGCCCGGCATCTTCGGCCCCGTCGTCTCCGCGGTGGTGAGCGGGATAGCGTCATCGCCGATGAGCATCGAGCGCGCTCCCGAGTGCTCGGCGAGTGCCGCGATGCGACGCGTGCGGTTGACGTCGGTCACGACCTCGGGCAGCGTGAACCAGCCACCCCATGGCACGATCGCGCGGCGCTCGAAGGGACTGCGTCGGCTTCGCTCAGTCCAGGCGTCCGGGCGAATGGGTAACAGCTGGGTGCGCGAGGCGTTCCAGCCGATGAGCACTGCGCCGCGAGGCATCCACGAGTCTGCGAGGGCTCGCGAGACCCGCTGCACGCCCGTCACGAGTCGCGTGAAGGCGGAGTCATGCACGTCGAGCAGCACGGTGTCGGTCACGACGTGCACGGGCAGGTCGCGCCAGCGGGCCGGCGAACGACGCGAGCGAATGGATGCAGCGAGCGCGCCCTCCACACCGTCCGCAGCCGCCGCGCGTCTGAATGCGTCGACGTCAGGGCCGAGCGGGAGCCTGCGGCTGAGCACGGAGAGCAGCAGCCACGATTCGCGTGCCGTCGGCTGCGGAACTCCGGTTGCGAGCTGACGGAGCCTCTCGCGTTCCGTGCGCGCCGGCTCCACGCCGGGCAGGAGTGCGCGCACGAGAGCGCGCGTGCCCGTGCCGAGGTCGGTCACGCTGCGACCTCCTCGACGAGCTGCGTCCACAGATTTGCCGCATACTCCGGCCAGCCGGCCGAGTCGAGGTTGGCCGTCTCGGACGTGAGGCGCGCGAGCTCCGTGTCGTCGGTGAGGAGGGTGCGCATGGCGCTCGCGATGTCCGCGTCGTCGCGCGGGTCGACGAGAAGGCAGCCGCCGACAGCGGCGACCTCTGCCGTGCTGCCGTACCTCGTCGTGATAACGGGAGTTCCGGAGGCGAGGGCCTCGGCGACGGGAAGCCCGTAGCCCTCCTGCAGCGACGGGAAGACGAAGAAGCGCGCATCACGGTAGGCGGCAGCGAGCTGCTCGTCGCCGACGCCGCGACCGTGCGAGACCGAGTGACCTTTCGCACGCGCACGCTGGATACCGCGGTCGAGATCGCCGACCTGCACGGCTCCCCCACCGCCGATGAACAGCAGCTCGAATCTCAGGCCCTCGCTCCATAGGGACTCGGACGCGGCGAGCACACCGAGCTGGTTCTTGCGCGGCTCGATGCTGCCGACCATGAGAACGAGCGGAATCTCCCGTGTCGCGGGCGGCGCGATCTCACCGGGCGGGCGCGCGGTCGGAAGGAGAAGGGCGTCGACGCGCGGACCCTCGAGTCCCTGCGCGGCGAGCGCACGATTGAACCCGCGAAACTCCTCTGCGGTCGTCTCGCTGATCCCCGAGACGACGCTCGAGTGCTTGACGACAGTGAGGTAGTGGGCGAAGCGGTCGGACTCGTCCTCGCTCACGAAGTCCGCGCTCACGAGCGGGATCGCGTCATACCCGACGAGTCCGGTGCGGTTGCCCGACGATTCGGCGAGCGCCGCGAGGCGGTCGAGGTAACGGTGAGCGGGAACCTCGGGGAGCAGCACGGTCGTTGCCACGGGAATGAGCAGCACGTCGCTCTCCGGCTCCGTCGCGGGGCCGAGCCCGGAGCGCCAGTCGACGACGAGTCGCTCCTGCCCTGCCGTGAGCCTGCGATAGCCCGTGCCGTCGCCCGACCAGGCGACGAGAACCGCCTTCGAGGCCGGCCAGTGTTTGACGGTATTACGAACAACGCGCTGGATGCCGGTGTTGTGACTGTTCGTTGCGCAGAAGTCGACGTCGACGAGCACACCGGTCGTGACGACCTCGGCCGTGACCGTCGCACTCCGCACCGCGGACGCCGTGACGGCCACTCCCGCGAGAGCAGCACCGGAGCGCGCAATCGGGCTCGCGAGCTCAAGGCCGCGGCGCACCGCATCCACTTCTGATGCTGTTGGATAGCCCCCGGCAATGGCGGTGGCGAGAAGCCAGACCCGCTCCGCAGTGGGCTGCTGCGCTACTGCATCGGCGAGAACAGCGAGCAGGCGACCGATGGATGCAACGGGCACCTCGTCAACGAGGTGCGGCGCAATGACTCCGAGCCTCTGGTGAAGCGCGTCGACCGACCCCGAGACGTCCCGACCGCTCACCTGCGGCTTCCCAGTCGGGAACGCGCGATGGCGATGAAGGTGTGAGCACCGTCGCGGCGCAGGACACGCAGGGCGGTCTGGGCGAGGCGCACCGGTCGGGTGAGCTTCCAGGAGAGGGATTCCTCGATGGTGAGTGGCACGACTGCGCCGTAGCGGATCAGGCGCACCCAGTCTTCGACCTGCTGGTCCTGGAGGTCAGCGAGCTCGCGGCGCAGGCGCGCGTTCTCCGCGGAGAGGTCGGGGGTGGTCACGCCAACATTGTACGAGAGTGGGATCGGCTAGGTTAGCTAGAGTCATTCCGGGAGGCCCGACCGTGCTCGTCATTGCCCTAATCGTGGCGGCGTTTGCCCTCGCGTTCGCCGTTGCTGGAGCTCCGCTCGCACTCCTCACGCGCAAGCCCGATGAGGGCTGGATCGCCGCGATCTCAGACGCGCTGCTCTACGGCCTGATCATCGTCACGGTCGGCGTGACGCTCTACTCGTGGCTCGACTGGGCTGGCGCTGTCATCACGATCGTCGGCCTCGCTGGGCTCGTCGTCTTCGCCGTGCGTCGGGGCGAGCTTCCGGCACGCGGTGGCTCCGTGTGGACGCGGCAGCGCGGCATCCTCGTCGCCGCCTGGGCTGCCCTGCTGATCGTCGCACTCCTGCTCCGCCTGCACTCGGTCAACTTCCTGCCCTGGGTCGGCGACATGGGCGCCTACGTCAACTGGGCCAACGCATGGAACGTGCGCGACTACTTCGTGTCGAGCTGGCCGCCACTCTTCGGTGTCTTTCTCTCCATCTCGTCGTTCTTCTTCGGCACCGCGAACACAACTGCCGCTGTCGGGGTGAGTGGCATGCTGCTGCTCGTCGCTGTCGCGCGGTTGCTCCAGCGCCTCGGAGTCGGGCAGTGGGTGGTCTTCGCACTCACGGCTCTGCTCGCACTCCACCAGCACGCCGTCTGGTACTCGACCTTTCCTGGCAGCGAGTCACTCAACCTGCCGATCTTCGTCACCTGGGCGTTCCTGCTGCACGCGAGCCTCACAAGCGAGCGGCGAGTCACACCGTGGGCGGTTGCCGCGTTCGGCCTGACGACTTTCGCACTCGGTCTGCTCCGCGGCTCCGGGGCGCTCCTGCTTGTTCCCCTCGCTCTCGTCGTTGTCCTCGCAATAGTCATGCCCGAATGGCGACGCCACTCTGGGCGCCTGACTCTCATCGCCGCCTCGGGCGTCGCAGGTGCCGGGCTCAGCTACTGGTACGGCATCGCCGTCATCCCGCGCTATTTCGTCACCATGCAGATCAAGGGGCTCCTGCCCGACTCGATCAGCTCGGTGGTCGAGTCTCTCGGCTTCTTCGCGATGACCCCGCAGCTCGTGATCGTGCTCATCGCACTGCCGATCGCACTCGCCTGGCTCGCGAGCGTTCTCGAGCGTCGCTTCGGCGCTTCAGAGGCTACGGTGACCCCGTGGAGCACGGTGACTCCGCTTGTGCTCGCCGCTGCCCTCACGCTCGGCGTTATCGCGACAGCGGTCGTCGGCGCCATGACCTTCTCGATCCTGCTCCGACTCGGCCCCTGGCTCATCGTCGGCTCTCTCGCCGTCTTCGCCCTGCCGGTCTACCGCAAGCTTCCCGCTCCCCAGCAGATTCTTGCCGTGCTCCTCATGACGTCGAACATCATGTTCATCGCACTGCACACCGTGCGCCTTGGGTTCGATCGCGGGCACTCCTTCTACCTGTACTGGGACCGCTATCTCGTGAGCGAGTACCTCCCGGCAACCGTGATCCTGAGCGCGCTCGCAATCATGGCGGTCGTGCCGTGGCTTGTGCGCAAGCGGCTCGTGATCGTGGCGGGGGTGGTCGCGGCAGCCATCGCGGTGGTCCCGGCCGCTCCCTCGCTCGTGCTGCAGTCTCAGGACACCTACATGGCCGGTGCGTACGAGTTCACGACGGAGCTCATCGATCTCCAGGCCTCGAGCGACTACCCGATCGTCTGGTCGGGCACGAGCGAAGACAGCGCAGACGGTTTCTTCTTCCCCAACACGTGGATGGCGTTCGGCCTGCCCATAAAGCGCTCCTTCGGCTACGACGTGCTCAACGCGAGCCAGCGGCAGGACAACTTCGCACCAGACGAGGTACTGACGATCGATTCGCTCGAGGGATACGCACTGTGTTCCCCCGACCGATCGCTCACCGTCTACGAAGCGCAGACCGGCGGCCCGTCACTCGATGAACGGCTCTCCGGCACGGATGCCTCGTTCACCTCACTCGGTACGCTCACGAGCTCGATCTCGCTCCTCGGCCAGCCTGCGCCCGAGGGGTGGACACACGCAGCAATAACGGTAAAGGCGTGGACCGTGACTATCCCCGGAACAAGCACCAGCCCCTGCGAGGCTCCGCGCACCTAGCGGAGGCTCGCCCCGTCGATGTCGAGGGCGGCGGGTGCCGTCGTGCCCTGAAGCTCTACGCGCATGATGGCCTGCTGTTCGGTGAGGGTCATGCTCGTCTCGAAGTACTCCCATTGGGGGCCGACCGTGACGTCAGTGATGACTGACTGCGGTGCGCCCGATCCGCCACGAGCCGTCATGCGCAACTGCGTCTTGTACGGCGTGTCAGGGCTCGAAGCGCGAAGCCAGACCCCGAAAGTGTAGGTCTCGCCGGCGCGGGCGACTCGAGGCACATCCATGCCGAGCCTGCTTGCCGCAGAACCGATCTTCATGAACTGGAGGTACTTCTCACCATCTTTCGCGCGCGTCGCATTGGTCTGCACGGCCATCGATGCAAGGCCGCCAGCGGACTGGAACCACCGGATCGACGTGCCCGACTCGAAGCTCGCGTTCGACACGATGTTCGGAACCAGCTCGACATTGTCCACCTCGAGCAGGCTCGATGGCTCGGTGATGTAAATGGCCGTTTTGACACCGGTGTGATCAAGTTTGGACGCCGAGAGGGTGACCTGCACGCGTGTCCACTCAGGGCCGGCCGTGAATGCGGAGTACACGGACTCACTTCCGCCACCAACGCTTGCAATCGCGAGACGACCGGAGACTGTCTCTGTCGCTGACGCTGAGCGTACCCACGCCGACAGCGTGAAGGACTCGCCGGGTTTCCACGCGCGAGTGACGGATTGCGCCACTGAGGACTGCGACTTTGTCGTCACAACCGACAGGTACGATTGCCCGTCCTGTGCCTCGTGAGCGCTCGCCGCCTGCACTGAAGTGAGGGTTGCAGCCCCGGTATTGCGCGCCCATCCCTTCACACTCCCGTTCTCGAACGAAGGTGACAGGAGTTTCGCCGGCGTGAGAGTCATCGGCTTTTTCTGCGGAGCGACGGTGACGGTGTCGATGAAAAGGGATTCGTTCGCAGTGGCGTTCTTGATCTGCACGCGCAGCCCGGTGTGGCCGGACTTCTCGACGGCAAGGTAGACCGAGACGGGGGTCCACTCCTGGCCCGCGACGAACTCCTGCGTTGCGGTCTCGAGGCTCCCGCCGCGCGTGCGCAGGATGAGCTTGCCCTCGTAGGCAGCATCCGGCGACGCCGACCGCACCCAGATCGTGGCCGTGTAGTGCTGGCCCTTCGTCACGGTTCGAGTGACATTCTTCGCGATGGAACGACCCGCGGCCGCACTCTTGACCGAGATGAACCCGGATCCCGCTTGCGCGCGAGCGTCATTGCGCTTGAAGGTCAGGGTGCTTGCGCCACCAACCTTCTCCCACCCCGAGACCTTAGTGCTGTCGAAACCGCCGCCCGCGAGCAGACTCGAGGGGTTGCCGAACCAGTCCGTGAAATACCGCCAGAAGTTGCGATTGCCGTAAGAACTGCACTTGTCACCCGTGCCGCTCACCGCGAGGAGCGCGGCGGGGTTCGGCTGGTACGGCGTGTAGTTATACAGCGCGGCTGTCGCACGGTTGCGAATATGCACCGGGTCCGTCGAGCAACTCGCGCTTGGGTGGTAGGCAACCGCGTAGGTTCTCGCCCACTTGTACTTGAAACTCGGCGAGTGGCCGTATTGCTTGAACTGCCACGCCGCTCGGTACACCTGGTTGAAGAAGCCGTAGTACTTCGAATTACACACCGACGTGTCGGGGCATCCCATGCCCATGGCCTTGCGATAGATGAGGGAGTCACGCGGCCCGCCGGTGAGGAATCCCTGCTCTTTCTGGAGCGTCACGAGGATGACCTGCGGGTTAATGCCGCACGCGCGCGCAACGCGGTAGATGATGCTCGCCGCGCTTTCCGTTTTGCCACTGTACGCGCCACAGTTGACGTTGGACTTCTGCGTCACGGACTTCATCGTGAAGTCGATGAGGCACGTGCGCGGCGTGCCGTCGCTTGCCGTGCCGGAGACGCAGTCGGGGTCTTTGCCCTCGATGAAGTCTTCTATGCCGGTCGCCGTCATGGCGTACTCATTGAAGAAGATCTCGTCAGAAATGATATACGCGGGATCGAACGAGCCCGTGTCGGCGGCGTACGTGGGAGTCGTGGGCGGGGTGAGCGCCACAAGAGCCGTGGCTACAGCCGTGGCGGCAAGAGAGAGCGCCAGGAGCCGGCGAATACCACTCGCGCGCGCCGTGAGACGATCTCGCATGAGGCTTCCCCGATCGTCTCGACAACGTCCCTCGGCCACCTGTCCTGGCAGGTGAACCCTGAGGGGATGTGGCCAAGTCTAAGCGACGGGCCGAAAAGCGCACTCAGGTGAGGTCGTTGGCCACCATAGCCGCGACCATTTCTGCGAAGGACACCGTGGGCGCCCAGCCAAACGCAGCGCGCGCTTTACTCGCGTCGCCCACGAGCGCAGCGGCGTCCGACGGGCGCATGAATGCCGGATCCTGGCGGATGTAGCTCTCCCAATCGGCGATCCCCGCGGCCACGAAGGCGGCCTCGACGAAGTCCCGAACGGTGTGCGGCTCGCCCGTCGCAATGATGTAGTCACCGGGATCCGATATGGCGGCGAGGGCCAGGGCGGCCGCATAGTCGGGCGCCCATCCCCAGTCCCGCACGGCGTCGAGATTACCCAGCACGAGCTCGGTGGCCGTTCCGTTCGCGATATCGGCTGCACCCTTGGTGATCTTGCGGGTCACGAAGGTCTCAGGTCGGCGCGGCGACTCATGATTGTAGAGAATGCAGCTGGATGCCTCGAGCCCACGCCTGCGGTACACCCCGACCAGGTGGTGGGCGTAGGCCTTCGCGGCTCCGTACGGGTTCACCGGCCGGATCGGCGTGTACTCGGTCTGCGGCAGGTCGGTGGCATCCCCGAAGATCTCAGCGCTCGACGCCTGGACGAAGGAGACCCGACGGTTCTCGCGCTCGCGCAGCTGCCACGCGGCATCCAGCAGCGCGACGACACCGAGCCCGGTGATGCGCGCGGTCTCGGCGGGGTCTGCCCACGAGCGCGCGACGGAGCTGATACCGCCGAGGTTGAAGATCGCGTCTGGAGCCGTCTCGAGCACGATATCGGTCATGCGCGCGGGGTCTTCGAGGTTGCCGGAGTGCAGTCGCGCCTCCGGTGCGCGGTGCGTGAAGTCCTCGCGGGCTTCGTCGGCGTCGCGAACCACGCCGTGCACCGTCCACCCATCGCCGAGCAACTGCTCGGCGAGGTAGCCGCCGGTCTGGCCCGTGATCCCCGTGATGAGTGCGACAGGCATGCAGGGCGACTAGCGGATGAGAGCGCGCTGGCGAGCCATGTCGGCGTCGACCATCATCTCGACGAGTGCGGGGAAGTCGACCTTGGGCTCCCAGCCGAGCTTCGTGCGGGCCTTAGTCGAGTCGCCGATGAGCAGGTCGACCTCTGCCGGACGGAAGAATGCGGGATCCTGGTAGACGTGCTTCTCCCAGTCGGCGATACCGACGCGGTTGAAGGCGACCTCGAGGAACTCGCGCACCGAGTGCGTCTCGTTCGTCGAGATGACGTAGTCGTCGGCTTCATCCTGCTGCAGCATGCGCCACATGGCGTCGACGTAGTCGCCGGCGAAGCCCCAGTCGCGCTTGGCTTCGATGTTGCCGAGCGAGATGGTCTCCTGCAGGCCGAGCGCGATGCGCGCGACAGCGAGGCTGATCTTGCGGGTGACGAACTCCGGTCCACGCATCGGGCTCTCGTGGTTGAACAGCACGCCACTCGACGCGTGCATGCCGTAGGACTCGCGATAGTTGATGGTCATGTAGTGACCGAAGACCTTCGCGACACCGTAGGGCGAACGCGGCCAGAGGAGGGTCTCCTCGTTCTGGGGAACCTGCTGCACCTTGCCGAACATCTCCGAGCTCGACGCCTGGTAGAAGCGGACCTTCTGGATGTCCTCGCCCGCGTAGAGGCGCACAGTCTCGAGAGCGTTGAGCACTCCCTTGCCGGTCACGTCGCTCGTGAGCGACGCGTTCTCCCAGGAGTAGGCAACGAAGGAGATCGCGCCGAGGTTGTAGAACTCGTCGGGCTGCGAGGCGTTGAGCGCGCGGAACAGGCTCGACGTGTCGAGGAGGTCACCCGTGAGGATCTTCACGTCGGGGAGCTCTTCGCGCAGGAACTCGATCTTGGGGTTGTTCTGCCCACGCACGAGTCCGTAGACCTCATAGCCCTTTTCCAACAGCTGCTTGCTGAGGTAGTAACCGTCCTGGCCGGTGACACCGGTGATGAGCGCGCGCTTCATGGGATCCAATCGTTCTACTGGTCTTCGGGTCGATTCTAGAGGGGCGCAATAAGGCGACCTCAGTGAATGCCAATCACAGAGCCTACCGTGCGAGCCAGTTGCTGCCATTCGGCGATCTCCGCTGCTGGATCGCTCACGCCGGAGGAAAGCTGCGGAAGCGGAATCTCGTGGAGTTGCGGGCCCGTGAGCCCGATCGCCGGGAGCATCTGCTCCCAGCCCCGGTAGTGCTCGATCACGTTATCGCCGACGACCGCGAGGTGCTGGAAGGATCGCTGCGCGGCGACGTGCCAGGAGAAGCGCTCCTCCTGCTCCTGGCGAGCGTAGGCCTGCACTCCGACGAGCTGGCCCAGCCCGTAGCCGACCGAACTCGTCGCATTGCGCGATGATTGCCCCAGCGCGATGAGGCATTCACTCGAACGCGGCTTGTCGACGGTGCCGACGAGAACGTACGTGGAGTCGTGAGGCACGAGCACGTCAGCCGCGTTGAGCGTCGGTGCCACAAGACCGATGCTCGATGCCTCGTCGGCGGTGAGCGCTCGCAGGCTCAGCCGTGCCGGCCCCCAGGTCACGGGGACGACGGACGACACGGCGCTCCACTCTCGCGCGAGCCGTCTGGCAACGCCACGACCCTCGAGTGCTGCGTCGGCCGGGAGCAGGCCGGTCACGTCGAGGAGCGTGGTGTCGGCACCCACAACAGTGACTGTGGGGTATCGCCCACCCGAGGACGCGAGCCTGAGGGTGCGGTTGAGGGCAGCCCACGCGCCATCCAGCTCCCTGAGTCGACGAATGCGCCGCAACTCGCTCGGAGCGGGGAGCTGGCCGTGGAGAACAGCGAGTGCGAGCCAGAGCTCGGCGCGGTCGTAGTGCTCGAATGCTGCGGCGAGGTCGTCGAGCGGCTTGCCGGTAGTCGGGCTCCCGAGAGTCGTGAGCACTGTGTTGACCCGCTCACGCGCGGCTGCGCGGGCCGAGGGGGTAAGGACACGCACGCGAAGGCGCGTCGAGGACTCAAACGACATCGTCGACCAGTACCTTCCAGAGCGAGCTCGCGTAGTCATCCCAAGTGGTGAGCGGGATGCCGCGGGCCTCGGTCGAGAGCCGTTCGAGAACCTCCGGCTCGGTGAGCAGTGTGCGCATTGCCCCGTGCACTTCGTCATCGGAGCGGGGATCGATCATGATGCATCCACCCGCCACCGCGATCTCTGCGGTACTGCCGTAGTTCGTCGTGATCGCGGGCGTGCCGAAGGCGAGCGCCTCGGCGATGGGGAGGCCGAACCCCTCGTGCAGCGACGGGAAGACGGTGAAGGAGGCGCGGCGGTAGGCGTCCCACAGCACGCTGTCGGAGACCGCCTTGCGCAACTCGATCTTGCGGCCCTTCTTCTTGAGGTTGGCGACGAGGTCGTCGAAGTCGGTGCCCCAGCCACCTCCGCCGAAGAACCAGAGCTGAAAGTCGAGGCCCTCACGCCAGAGCTTCTCCGCCGCGTGCAGAACAGTGCCGTGATTCTTGCGGGGCTCGTGGCTTCCGACGCACAGGACGATGACCTCGTCAGAGTCGGGGCGGGGAGTGTCAAGCTCCTTCTGCGGCACGGCGGTCGGGAGCGCGACTGCGACGACCCTCGTGTCGGCGGGATCCTCTTTGCTCACGGCGGTGAAGTACCCCCGGAACTCGTTCGTGGCCGACTGGCTGATGCCCGCGACGGTGTGGGAGTGCTTGATGACCCCGAGGTACTCGAGAAAATCAGATCCCATGTCCCGCGGCATGAGCTCGGGGCTCATCATCGGGATCATGTCGTAACCGATCGCTGTGACCTTGTTGCCGGAGTGGCGAGCTATGCCCCGCAGTCGGCCGGACTGGTCGTGATTGGGGACCTCCGGCAAGACGATGGTCGTCTTCCAAGGAACGAGGAATTCGAGTTCAGGGTCGACGTGGTCTTCTGGCACATCCTTGTGCGTGCCCCAGGCGACAACGCGCCGGCGCTCTTTCTCCCGGAGCGAGCGATACGAACCGTCGCGCGGGGTCCAGGCGACAAGCTGCACGTTGTGGTCGCGCACCCACCGCGGCATGGTCTCGCGCTCCACCCGCTGGATTCCTGTCTGGCGGTCATAAAGGCTGCATGCGCTCACGTCGACGAACGGGAGATCCGACACGATTCGCATCGGGTGCGGGCTCGCATCCCCCGCGATCGCTGCGATTGCACTCGCCGCGATGACCCAATCGGAGAATTCGGCAGCCGTGTACTGATCGCGGAATGTCAGGGCGTGCTCGACGTCCCTGTCGTACGGGAAGGCACCGGAGAGCGCTGTGAGCAGGAGCCAGAGGTCGCCGCCGTCGCCTGTTGCGTAGATATGATCCACGATGATCTCAATATTCACGATCGATCGATCGACGGCGGTCGTGGCACTCGCAACCGGGAGGCCGAAGTGGCGAGCAACGACGTCGAGACGGTTAGCCTGGTCTTCGAGAATTTGTGGGGCGGTCTGTATTGCGGTAGAAGACATCGTCAGCTTCCGAGTTGCTTGCGACGGTAGACGCGCAGCGGAGCCGTCACGCGCCATGACACGGTGCCGCGCATCCGGTCCACCTCATCGAAGAGTCGTTGCGCCTCGACGACGGCGTCCGCCCACCGGGCGAGTTCGTCCCGTTTCATGGCGTGGATGCGAGCCTCAAGCTCAGCGATTCGTTCAGCGTCAGTCTGGTTTGTGCGTGGAGTGTCGTCGTCAGTCACAAGCGAACATCTTAGAGGCGCTGGCTAGACGCTTTCTGCGGATCTCATTTGAGGGAGCCCGAGGCGCGCAATTCGTCCTGCAACTGCCCGGGCAGCACCCAGAGCGCGTTGCTGAACTCACCCGTGTCGTCCGCGATCTTCTCTGCCCCCAGCTCGGCGGCGTGCACCCAGTCCTGGCGCGCAATGACCAGCTCGGTCGTCGCAACGTCATCGTCGCTGTCGAACAGGATGACGCGTCCGGGAGCGAGGAGCGTTTGGTATCCATTCTTCGTCACGCTATCGCCGATCTCGCTGAGCCCCTGGACATCGAGCGACACCGGGAGCCCGTCGAGGCGGGGATCATCGTGGATGACCGTACGAAGGGTGAAGGCGACGTTCCACTGGGAGAAGAACGGACGCACGATGCGCATCTCCCCCACGACTGCGGAGGCGACGAAATAAACGATAAGGATCGAAACGAGCACCGCTGGCCGCTTACGCAGGAGCAGCACGATGACGAGCGCCGCGACCACGAAGAGCGACATGTACAGCCACGGAGCCGCAGGGAGCCAGGTCGTGCCGCGCCAGGCGAATTGCAGCGATCCCAGGATGTTGATGGGGAACCACAGTCGAGGGCCATCGACAGGCAGTCGAGGGAACACGATGACGAACCAGGCGATAGCGATAGTGGATGTCGCGATGAGTCCGCCCCAGGCAAGCCGGCGACTGAGCCCCCGCATGATGAGTACGAGCCCGGCGAGCGCGAGCGGGACGACGAAGGGGTCGAGGTACCTCGCGTAGCTGTAGATGTCCAGACGGCTCGCGCCCCGAGCGATGGCCGCGGCGATGAAGGTGAAGGAGATGACGCTCACCCCGAGTAATGAGAGTGTCGCCCAGAGCGCTGCTCCCGGCGCGCGGGTCTGGAGCTCACCGCGCGTGGAGCGGTAGAGCAGCACGCTGCCGAACACCGTGAGACCGACCCACGCGAACGCGACAAACCAGATCTGACCGACGGACGACAGTACGGTGGCGAGAACGTCCGGGTTGAACAGCCGGGACAGACCGTTCGACTCCCTCGCACCTGCGCTTCCGTAGATGAGTCCGGCGACGTGGCGGTAGAGGAGGAATCCGGATCCCGAGACCGCGCCAGCGACAGCCAGCCCGACGATCCCCACCACGGGATGACGGTGCCACGACCAGACAAACCACAGGCCGGCCGCAATGAGGAGGGGAACGGCGCGACCGTGGGTGAGGAAGGTTAACGAGACCAGGGCGGCAAACGTCGCTGCCCTGCCCACGGTGGCTCGCTCGGCGAACCTCAGCGCGGCCCACAGGGCGAGGACGACGCACAGAGTGAGAAATGACTCCGACATCGCGAAGCCTGAGTAGAGGCTCTTTCCTGGCGCAATGACAATCACGCTGGCGGCGACGACGGCGAGTGGCAGGCTGAGTCCCCAGCGCCGTGCAATCAGGGCGAGCGGGATTCCGGTCGCGATGCCGCAGGCTGCGGAGAGTACAACACCGCCGAGATAAACGGCCTGGCCGTCCTGCAGAATCCACCACAGCGGCACGAGCAGGAGCGACCAGCCAATGTAATACGGTCGCCCCGACAGGTCGGGAATCGAACCGACCCCTGACAGCACCTGCGCGTTGGCGAGGTAGCCGGCTTCGTCCTCCCAGTACAGCGGAAGTTCGGCTCCCGCCGCCGTGAAAACGTTGACCGCCACGGCGAGCAGCGCAACGCTGATCGCTGCGAACCATGCCGGGTTGCGTCGCATCCACGCCACCATGCCTACTGGAGCTCCCCGGCCTCGGCCATTTCGTCCTGCAGCGCGCCGGGAAGCACCCACAGCGCGTTGTTGAACATGCCCGAGTCTTCCGCGACGAGCCGCGCGCCGAGCTCTGCCGCGCGAGGCCAGTCCTTGCGCGAGATGACCAACTGGGTGTCCGGATCGCTCTCATCGCTCGTGAAGACCGGCACTGCCCGTGGGCTGAGCCAGAACTGGTACGCGTTGCGGCTCACCGTGTCCACGCCGCCGAGAGTGTCGGACAGACCAACCCGGTCGAACGACAGTGTCGCGTCCGGGTATTCGGCGAGGGTATCCGTGACGTCGGTGCGCAGCGTGAACGAGGTGTACCACGGCGAAAAGTTCGGTCTGATGGTCTTGATCTCTGCCGCGAGACCGCTGACGAGAAAAGCACCGAGCGCAATGGATGCAACCACGGCCGTTGCGACCCGACGGGTGAGCATTGTCGTGGCCGCCGCTCCACCGGCGACGCCGAGCAGTGCGGCAATGGTCGCGACGATCCACGGTGGACGAGCGACTCCCGTCACGTTGGGCCAGTCCCACTGGATGATGCCGGGAACACTGTTGGGTCCCCACCAGACGCCGGGTCCGGACGGCACCTGCCGGTAGACGATCACGAAAAACAGCACGGCAATCGCGAGCGCGACAATTGCCCAGACGAGGGCGAGTCGCCGGGTCATCTGCGTTACGGCGATCGCTATGCCGACCAAGGCGAGAACCGCAAGCGCGGAGTCGAGATAGCGGCCGTAAGCGTAGATATCGAGGCGGGGGTCGCCGCGTTGGATCGCGGCGCCAATCCAGACGACGCTGATCGCGAGCACCCCGAGAAATACGAGGGCACCCCAGGTTGCGAGGCCCGGCGTTCGATTGCGAATCTCCCGGGTGGCTCGAATGGCGATTACCACGAGCGCGAGAATCGCGAAGCCGTACCAGGCCGCGAGGGCGTACCACAGTTGGCCAATCGTCGCGGTGACGGCGGAGAACGGGTCGAGTTCGAGCAAACGGGTGAAACCGCGCTCTTCGCGGTCAACCCCCGGCTGGTACATGAGCGGCACGAGGGCGCGGTACAACAGGAACCCAGGAATAGCGATGATTGCCGCAACTCCGCCCGCGACGAGGATGATCCTCCACCGCCTCCAGCCCGCGAAGACGATCCAGAGCGCCGTAGCGATGAGCACGGGCGCCGTACGGGCGTGCGTGAGAAAGAGGTACGACGCGATACCGGCAAGCACTGCTGCTCGGCCGATCGTCTGCCTATCGGCGAAGCGGAAAGCGGCAACGACCGCGCACGCAACGAGCAGCGCGATGAAGTTCTCTGCGAGCCCGAAATTGGACATCACGAGACGGGACGGCGCAACCGACACGGCGCTCGCGGCGACGATCGACCACGATGTCGACATGCCGATGCGGCGTGCGATCCAGGTGAGCGGGACGACAATCGCGATTCCACACACAACCGAGAGCGCGACCGAACCGATGTAGACCTGCTGGGGGTCCTGGGTGATCCACCATAGCGGGATGAGGAGCACCGACCAGCCGATGTAGTACGGGCTGGCTGAGAAATCGCGAGGCTCACCGATCCCAGCCATGAGTTGGGCGTTGGCGATGTACCCGACCTCGTCGGTGTAGAACACAGGCGCGGTCGAGCCCCAGGCCACGTACACGTGTGCGAGGGCAACGAGAATGACGGCCGCTATCCCGGGAAGAGCGTTGAGGATGGTCCGCAAAGGGCTCCTCGTGACGAGCTCGTTACTCATTGACCGTGCCGTCTGCGAGGAGCTCATCCTGCAGCGCTCCGGGAAGCACGTAGAGCGCGTTGTCGAAGATACCCGTGTCGTCCGCGATCTTGAGTGCGCCGAACTCCGACGCGTTGTCCCAGTCCTTGCGGGCGATGACCAGATCCGTCGTGGGAACCGTCTCGTCGGTGTCGAGAACTGCGACGGCTCGCGGTGCCGCCCAGTACTGGTAAGCGTTGCGGCTCACCGAGTCGCGGTCCATACCGGGCTCGTTCATACCATCGGTAGCAAAGCTGACGGTCGCGTCGCGGTACTCAGCGAGTGCCGTACGCAGGCCGAAGGACTCCTCGAAGCCTGCGAAGTACGGCGTGACAGTGCGCACCTCGGCGGCGACGGAACTGCCCGCAAAAAACACGGCGGCGATCGTCACAACGATGACAGGCTTGGACCGGAGAAACCACGTGGCAACAAGAGCGATAATCGCGAAGGCACCGGCGTAGATCCATGGCGGCTGCAGCTGACTCGAGACGTGCGGCCACGGCCACTGGAGGAGTCCGGGAACACTCGTCGCACCCCAGAACAGGATGCCGTCGAGCGGTGCCCGGGGAGCGATCAACAAGAAGAAGACCGCCGAGATAACAATCGTCGCGATGGCCGCGACTATGGCGACGCGCTTCGAGATGCCCTTGATCACGAGGATCAGCCCGAACAGCGCGAGGATCGGTCCGTAGGTCTCGAGATAGCGTCCGTAGCTGTAGATGTCGAGGCGGTCGCGACCGGCGCCGACGGTGCGGGATACCCAGGTGGCGCTGATGATGAAGGCACCGACGAGGGTGACGAGCGAGAACGTGGCGATCGATGGCTGCTTCGCGCGCAATTCAGCGATGGCGATTCGGGACACCCAGATGCCTCCGAGCAGTGTGAGCCCGGCCCACGCCGCGAGCATGTACCAGACCTGACCGCCGCCGCTCGTGAGCACCGCGGTCGGATCTGAACCGAAGATGCGATCGATACCGCTTGCCTCCCGGTCCGCCGACGCTGGATACATGAACGAGATGACCCAGCGATACAGCAGGAACCCGCCGAGCGAGATGATGCCGAGGACCGCTCCGCCGGCAAGGGCGGGCGCAAGGTGGCGCCGCAACGACCAGATGAACCAGAGGCCCGCCGCGATTGCCACCGGAACCGCGCGACCGTGGATGATGAACACCATTCCAGCGGATGCGCCGAACAGCACGGCGGAGAGAATCGTCTTGCTGCTCGCGAACCTCATGCCCGCGAGCACGGTGAGCGCGACGAAGAACGCGAGGAAGTTCTCGGCCAGGGCAAAGTTCGACATCGATGTACGCGACGGCGCCAGAGAGATGACTGCGCCCAGACCGATCGACCAGGTCCAGCTGAGCCCGGTACGGCGAGCGATCGCCGCGAGCGGGAGCATCGTCGCGATACCGAAGACCACGGACATCGCAACGCTGAGCTGATAGATGAGATCCAGGTCGCTCGTGAACCACCACAAGGGCGTGATCAGGAGTGACCAGCCCACGTAATAGCCTCGCCCCGCGAGGTCGCGCGGCTCGCCGACTCCCGACAGCACCTGCGCGTTCGAGAGGTACCCGAGCTCATCGGTCCACAGCACCGGGATCGACGAATTCAGCGCCACGACAACGTGGATCACCACGACCGCGATGACGGCGAGCGCGGCGGCAGCCGGAGCCATCCACGCGCGTGGAGAGGCCCGACGAGTCGCCGGAATCGTGTCGGTACTAGCGGCTCGTGACATCAGGCAATGCTACCTAGAGGCGAGCTCGAACGATGTCGGCGATGAGGTCGGCCTGCGCGAGTGAGCGTGCCTTCACCGTCGGCAGGTTCTTCTTGAGCTTTGCCGCTACGTTCTTCTTCTCGGCGACGAGGGCGTCGAACCGCTCGAGCAGGTACGTGGGCTCGAGCTTGTCGTGACCGAAGGCCCACTCGTCGAGCTCGAACATCTCGAGAACCTCTTTGTACTTGTGGCTCCAGCCGATCACGAGGGTCGGAACCGACATTGCGAGCGACGACACCATGGCGTGAAAACGGCTCGCGACGAAGAAGTCACAGCGACCGATGAGGTAGCGGAGCACCTGCGACGGCAGTTCACGGTCGAGGAACAGCACGTTCTCGGGCTGCGCAACCTTCGCGAAGATCTCCTTGCAGAGCGGCAGGTCGTTGTTGTGGGTCTTGTCGGTACCGGTGCGGGCACTGTGAGCAACGAGCAGAACCTTCTTGCCGCTCGCGGTGAGCGAGTCGATGAACTTCACCATCTGGCCGGTGTAGTCGCCGTTACGCTCGTCGACCTTCTTCTGCAGCACGACGCTCGGCGAGATGCCGACGACCGTGCCCTTGTCGAAAAACGAGAGATAAAAATCGGTGGATGCCGCAGCCTCTTCTGTTCCGTCGAGCTCGAGCGAGAATGCGTAGTCAGCGCCGGCGTAGAGGTTGGTGAGTCCGAGTCCCTCGGCGAACGAGTGCGTGATCGCTCCGCGGGTCACGAGCACTTCGGCCTTCGGCAGGAAGGTCTTCGCCGCGCGACGGTTGATCGGGTTGGTGAACGGGCCAACAGCCTGCGCGCACTTGAAGACCGGGGTCTTCACGAAGATCGCGGGGAGGATGGATGCGACGTTGTAGAGCAGGAACTTCTCGCGACCATCGGTGAACGTGATTCCACCCTGGTCGAGGAGCACCTGGCTGCTCGTGAGCGCGCCGATCGCCTTCGAGTTCTTGCGGATGAGCGGACGCAGCGGGGGAAGGACCTTGTAGAGCAGACCGAGGAGATTGATCGTTACGCCCAGCTGCTTCGGGTTCGCCGCGACGATGTCGAGGTTCGGGTAGATGTTCTGGGCGCGGTCCTCGTTCGGGTACATGCTCAGGAGCGTGAACTTCACGCCGGGCAGGCGTGCGCCGAGGGTCTGGATCGAGCTCTCGAGCATGGCTGACGCGCCCTTGTTGCCGGAGAGCGCCGACCCGATGATCGTTACGTGGGGGGTTGTCATGAGGGGTCCTTTGCAAGGGAGAGACGGAGGCCACCGTAGATGAGCGCCACGAGCGCATCACCAATGGTACTGAGCAGCCGGGAGAGGAGAGCGAGGATGACGGCCTGGGCCGGTTCGATGTTGACGGCAAGGAGCACGGCGACAATCACGCCTTCACGCACTCCAAGTCCGGAGGGAACGAAAACCGCGAGGATGCCAATAGCTCCCGCGAGCACGTACGCAGCACCGAAATACAGCCACAGCGACGGCGGAACATCCATGATCGCTGCTGCAATGAGAACGAAGCCGGCGCCGTTGATGATGCGTGGAATCACGAACTCTGCGAGGTAGAGGGCCGTGAACTTCGTTCGGAGAAAGTATTCCTCGGGAAGCGGCTGTTTGAGGATCCGGTTTGCCGCGAGCGACATAAGCCGGTGGAAGATGCGGCGGTCGAGCACCGCGATGAGTGGCACGAGCGCTAGAAGTGGCAAAAGCAAGGTGACCGGATTGCCCTCGAATACAACGATTCCGACCGTGAGAAGGATGATGACGACGCTCGGAATGATGGATGCAAGCTGCAGGAACACGTTCTCGTAGATGAACGTGATGATCATGAGTGTGCGGCTGAGGCCCTTCTTCTGCCCCCAGGCCACCTTGTTGACGAGCGACCCGACCTGGCCGGGGATGTACTTGAGCAACCACGACGCACTGTGCACGGCCATCGACTCACGGATGCCGGCTCGCGGCCCCGGGCTCAGGCGGTTGACGATCTGCCCCCAGAGAAGACCAGACACAGGTACCGCGATTGCGAAGATGACGACGGCCGCGACATAAAGCCAGGTGAAGCCGAGGTGCTGCTCCTGCACTTGCGTCCAGTTCTCGGCGAGAGCCCGGTAGAACAGGTAGCCCACAACGAGCAGGATGACAGCGGTGCCGACATAGCGGATCGCCTTACGCCCCCCTGGCGTGAGCTTCGGTCGCGTCATCCGGGGAGGACGTTGTACGAGCGGAAGGTGTCCGGTTCCTTCTTCTGCGAGAAGGGGACGAGTCCTTCAGGGTGCGCGTAACCGACGGCGATGAGCATGACGACGCGGTCGGAGACATCCAGCCCGAGGGTCTTCTGCATCTTGGCTTCGAGCGGCTCGAAGTCGGGCCAGTTGATGATGCTCGAGCTCAGGCCGAGCGTCTCGAGTCCGAAGATGAACGACATCGCTGCGAGCGAGGAGTCCACATAGATCGCGTGGCGATCGCGCGGGCTGAAATAGCTCTCGAGCTTGCCGACAACCACGATGATCGTCGGGATGTTATCTGCGTAGCCAGCGGCACCGAAGGGCAGCCCCGCGACCTTCTTGACCATTTCAGGCTCGTCGAAGATTCGGAACTCGTAGGGAAGGCGGTTGCATGCTGTCGGCGCCTGGCGCCCGATCAGGAGCGCCTTGTCGATAAGTTCGTGCGGTACGGGCTTCTCCTCGAAGAAGCGCACCGAGCGGCGCTGCATGGCGAGCCCGAGCATCTCGTCGTAGGAGATCTTCGAATCAGCCGTCTTGACGTAGGGGATCTTGCCGGTGCTCGCGGGCACGTAGTCGATCGCCTCAAAGCGGGCACGCGCGGCATCCACAGCGGGGTTGGTTCCCGTGCTCACCGCGAAGTACTCGGTGAGCACGTTGTTGGCCCAGTCCATCTCGCTGATTTCCATGGTGCCCGGCTCGACACGGCATTGGTCGGCCGCTTGCGAGTAGAACTCGACAGTCTCGGTGATGTAGTCGCGCGCGAAGATGTCGCGGCGCGGGCGCATGATGATGCCCTTTTCGAGGCGGTGGATGTTGCGGCGCAGCTCCACGTGGGTCAGCCTCGTGCGCTTCTTGTTTCGGTAGTAGTTGCGGCGACCGCGCAGAACACCGGACTGCTCACGGTTGAAGGTGAGGAAGCTGAACACGAAGAACAACCAGGTCAGAAAACGGTTCGAACCGAAGGTCTCGAGAAAGACACGGTTGAATGCCTCGTAGAGGTTGCGGATCCAGGTGATCGCGAGCAGATCTTTGGCAATGTTTTTGAGCTTCTTAAGCAAGGTTTCTCCGGGGTGAGAGCGTGAGGGCTGCCGGTTCTGTGGCCTTGAAAAGGGCGAATCCGGTAATAAGCAGCCCGATAAGCATACCCAGCGCCGCTATCGGAAGCACGGCGAAGGGCAGGTGGTTGTTCGCTACGGCGGTCGGAAGAAAGCCGAGAGGGTTCTCAGTGACCACCCGCTTGTACATCGGGGTCACGAACCACATGACATCAGCAACAGCGCCGAGAGCCAGAACGGTCATTACCGCAACAGTGAGCTGACCACGTAGGCGGGACCACGCGAGCGTGCCGAGCGCGAGTACGAGACCGAGGACCAAGAGTCCGGGCAGGAAGTAGCGAAGGTTGACATTTCCCCACCCGATGGCGTGCTGCAATTGCATGACGTAGACACCGATGAACAGGGCGAGTAGTAGGACGAGGATCAGCCGGTTGGCGACGGGCTCGACAATGCGCTTCCAGCGACCACCGCTCACGAGCCAGACGACGAGACCGACAATGGCAACCGCGCTCACGATAAGGGAGATCGTGCCGTTGATCGGGAGCCATCCCGCCCAGTCCCTGAAGCCCAGCAGGCGCGCAACAGTAACCAGGTAGTAGTTCGGGTCAGTCAGGTTGTCACCGAGGCTGTGGTAATCGCGACCGGCGAACGGCGCCTTGGGTCGCGAGCGGAACCACGACCCGCTGAGCTGCTGATTGCGTAGGTAGAACCAGCCGATGGCTGCGACGACGGCTGCGCCAATCGCAGCAGTAGAAACAACGCCCTGCCAGAACCTGCGTGCGCGCGACCCTGTGCCATGAAGCAGGAAGCTTGCGAGCAGCGCAAGCAACGCTAGGCCGAGCGGTGCAGCAAACGTCGAACGCGTGCTCATGCCCAGCACGCTGATCACACCGAGCGCGACGACGAGCTGCCACGACGGCCCGCGCTTGAGGAGGGCAATGGCGAGTGCGAGAGCCGTCGTGGCGAACAGCGTCGCGAGCGTGTCGTTGTAGGTGTCCCCCGCGACTCGGACGAAAGGGGTGATGAGAACTGAAAGCCCGGGGAGCGCGATCGCGAGCTGGATGCGACGCGCGCCACCCAGCATCCATCCAATCCAGGCCAGGACAAGGATGAGAAGCACTCCGAACCCGATGTTTGCCGCTCGAGTGATGGCAACGGCCATGGTGAAGTGGTCGGTGACCAGCAGGCCGCCGACGAACCGTGACATGAGCCAGTAGTAGAAAGGCGGATGAGCCGCCACGATGCTGCGTGAGACAGGAAGCTCACCGTTGTACACGGCGGTCATGTAGTTCATGTGGTACTTGGAGTCGGCAGCGCCGATCCAGGGCAGAACGAGGGCGTTGAAGCCCGCAACGCTCACAAAGAGGATGACGTTGCCGAGGGTTCCCCAGCGCAACAGGGGCGGGATCAACAGAAAACGCTCGCGCAATGTACTCGCAAGGTTCTTCATGGCAATGGTCCGAATCGGTGGAGGCGGGGCGATCAATCGATCAGCGCGAGAGCGCTGCGAGCCGCTTGTAAATATACGGGCAAAGGGTGCAAGCGAAAGTCGATGTCAGACGGATGTCGTCTCTGTGCGTGATGTGATCGCGTCGCGTGGTGCAGTGATCCTGAACAGCACGAT
>Ga0247813_10000650_pt1 | contig 30448 bp, 24 predicted proteins | sample UWRJL169409C1_FD_180719 | JGI IMG/M metagenome (GOLD analysis project Ga0247813, IMG submission 180719) | Plant litter microbial communities from Arlington Agricultural Research Station in Wisconsin, United States - UWRJ-L169-409C-1 | ecosystem: Environmental > Terrestrial > Plant litter >...
GGCACGGCGGGCGCTGTCCTTGACCGTCGTCGTGATCTGCTCGAGCGCTGCGGCCGTTTCTTCCACGGAGGCTGCCTGCTGCTCGGTGCGGCGGGCAAGATCGTCGGCGGCGGTGCGGATTTCGGTAGCGCCGGCGTCGATGGCACGGGCATTGGCGCCAACAGCCTGCAGCGTCTGGTGCAGCTTGGTCACCGAATTGTTGAAGTCGGCGCGCAGGCGGTCCAGATGCATGACGAACGGAACCGAGATGCGATAGCCGAGATCGCCATCGGCAAGACGGCCGAGGCCGGTTGCCAAGGCTTCAACAGCCTGCTGGATATCGGCGGTTTCCTTGGCCTTCAACGTTTCGCGCTCACGGCGCTCCTGCTCTGACAGCGAACGGCCGGTCTCGGCTTCGCCTTCGAGACGCGCCCGTTCGATGGCATTGGTGCGGAAGACGGCGACGGCGGCAGCCATCGAGCCGATCTGGTCGCGACGCTCCTGGCCGGGGATTTCGGCTTTCAGATCGCCGGCAGCCAGGCGTTCCATTGCGCCGGTCATATCGGTGACCGGGCGGATGACGAGGCGGCCGAGCAGGGTCGCAAGGAAGGCAATCATCACGCCGACCGCCAGAAGCGTGGCAATGGTGGCGGCAATCCGGAACTGGCCGATGGCGGAATAGGCAAGATCGGCATCGACGGCGAAGCCGACATACCATTCGACCGTTGGCAGGCCTGCGACCGGCACGAAGCTGACGAGCATCGGCTTGCCGTCAAGCTCCGTCTGCATGATCGTTGAGCCGATCGACGGCGTTTCGGCCGGGAAGGCATCGGCGAGCGTCTTGGTAACCAGCTTGGCATCCGGATGAACGAGGATCTGGCCCGACTTGTTGACGAGGAAGGCAAAGCCTTCGCCGCCGACATCGATATCCTTGACCATCGATACCAGCGTCTTCAGCGAGAAGTCGCTGCCGGTAACGCCGATCAGCTTGCCGTCCTTCTTGACCGGCGCCGCAGCGCTGATGATCAGGTCGCCGCTCGACGCATCAATATAGGGATCGGTCAGCACACTGCCGTCGGCCTTGACGGCATCCTGATACCATGGGCGCTTGCGCGGATCGTAGCCTTCCGGCATCGGGTTGATCGGCCAGGTGGTGAATTTTCCGGTTTCATCGCCGACATAGGTGCTGATGAATTCCTTGGTCAGAACGTCATTGTTCAGCGTGCGTTCGAGACCGGCCTGATCGGCCGCACGGCCGGCCGCATTGGCAACCATCGCCGTCAGGGTGACGCGGCCGTTCAGCCAGTTGGCGACGCTCTGGGCGGCCTGCTTGCCGGACGAGGAAATGTTCTCCTCGACCGCGCGGGTCGTCACGTCATGCTGGAGGCTGTCGATATAGACGGAGAAGCCGACAAAGGCGGCGACGACGACGAAGGACGCGGCGACAAGAATGCGCGTCATCAGGTTCGATCTTTTGGACACGGCAGGTTTCCCCTATTGCGGCCCGGCTCTTGCGCCGGGCGGAGGCTCGATCTGGTCCGCATGCCGGTTGGGTGACCGGCGCCAAGAGCACGGGACTGTTCCAGAATGCGAAAATGGGATGACATGCCACAGCGGGCGGAGACGGCGCGCGTCATGCGGCCCGTCAGGAACCGGACAATCCGGCCTGCGATGCCCTGAACCATATCGGCACGTACTTAAGGCAGTGTTAAAATTTCATTGCTGGAAAACTGAGGATTTTAAGGGTTTTCCGCCTATTCGGCCGCCTGTTTCAGCGCGGAAAGCAGCGGCGACTTCTTCAGGCCCCAAGCCGTCGCCAGATGCATCGACGAGGAAATGCCGGCATCGAGCATGTAGGGGCCGGGCGTATCGGCCTTGACACGCGACGCCGGCCTTGGCTTCAGCGGCGTCCCGTGGCCCATGCCATCGATCAGGTAGAGTTCGACCGCAACCTTGCCCGACGCATCCTTCCAGACACGGCGGATATGGCCATCGACGTCGCTCTGGGTATAGGCCGCGGCTTCAAGACCGTGCACATCCAGCCATTGTTGTAACAGCGCGTCTGCGTTGGACAACGACACCGTATGATCCTTCGTGCCGTGCCAGATCGAAACCGCGGGGAAATCGCGCGTTACCGGCGATGCGGCCCGCACGAGATCGCCCCATTCCCGCCCTGCCCGTTCCGGCGCGGACTTCATCGCAGCCAGCGCCCGGTGAACGTCACGCGCTGCGCCATAGGGCAGTCCGGCGATCACACCGCCGCCGCGAAACACATCAGGATAGGTTGCCAGCATCGCTGCCGCCATCGCGCCACCGGCAGACAGGCCGGTAACGAAGACGCGCTTGCGGTCAATGCCATGGGCTGACGCCATCTTGGCGACCATCTGGCGGATCGACATCACCTCGCCGCGATCGCGGGTGACGTTGCTTGGGCGAAACCAGTTGAAACAGAGATTGCCGTTGTTGGAGCGCTTCTGCTCGGCATAGACGACGGCAAAGCCGCGTTCACGTGCCAAGGTGGACCAGCCACTGCCGAGATCATAGGCTTCGGCGGTTTGCTGGCAGCCGTGCAGGACGACAACCAGCGGCGATTTTTTCGGCAGGCCGGCCGGCACATAGCGCAGCATGCGCAGGCGGCCGGGATTGCTGCCGAACGCCTTGATCTCCTGCAACCCTGCGGCAGGTTTTGCCACGGACCGGGGTTTTGCCGCTGGTTTTGATGCCGATGGTTTTGCGGACACGGTGGAAACAAGTGCCTTGCGCGTCACCTTGACGGCCTTGGCAATGGTCTTTTCCCAACGCCGGTGCTGCCTGAGCATATCGGACAGGGAAAACTTGAAATGAGACCGCATGGACGAACCCTTGGTTGGCGGCATGCCTCCGATGCCAAAATTCCTCCACGCAACGGTTTTCAATATGGGGCACCCCCTACCGTCCGGCAAGGTCGGGTTGGTATATGAATCTCAAGGCCGGGCGACGGGTTCCCTCTGCTCCCCTTGGGGAGAAGTGCCGAGTAAAGCGAGGCGATGAAGGGGCGTTTCGGCGCACTCGAAGCGTGCGGCTCCCCCTCATCCGGCCCTGCGGGCCACCTTCTCCCCGATGGGGAGAAGAGTAAGTTAGCGGCGCATGAAAGCCTCGAAGGCGGCGCGCGCTTCTGCGCTCTTCAACTGTGCGGCGAAGTGTTTTGCCTCCTCGTCGATGCGGGCGAGGACGTCGGACCGGTCGCCGCGAATGAGGTCGCGGGCGATGCGCAGGGCTTCCGGCGGCTTTTTCGCCAGGCTTGCGGCAAGCGACAGCACCTCTTCCTCGATGGCATCGGCACCGGAGATCTTCCAGATCAGTCCGGCTTCCTGCGCCTCTGCCGCCGTGAAGGGCTCGCCAGCGGCCAGAAGTGCAAATGCGCGCTGATGACCGGCGATGCGCGGCACGATCAGGCTGGAGGCCGCTTCCGGCACCAGCGCCAGATCGACGAAGGGCGTCTTGAAGATCGAACGGTCCGAGGCGATCGTCAGGTCGCAATGGAGATGGATGGTCGTGCCGATGCCGATCGCCAGGCCGTCGACGCCGGAGACGACCGGCTTTGCCGCACTCGCCAGAGCCTTCAGAAACTCGATGACCTCCTGCCCCATCGATCCGCCCATGGCGAAAGCCATGAAATCAGCCATGTCGTTACCCGCCGAGAAGCAGCCTTCGGTGCCGAGAAAGGCCGTGACGCGGATGGCATCGTCTGTGCCTGCGACCGTCAGCGCATTGGCCATCTTGGCGTACATCGCCCGGGTGATGGCATTCTTCTTGGCCGGCCGGTTGAAGCGGATCACCTGAACGCCCGGATAGGCTTCGGGCCGTTCGATCAGAACATCATCGGTCATGGTCGTCTCCTTCAGGTCTTGGCAATCAGGCGAGTGCGATACGGGCGGCAGCAAGGCTTGCAGCACCGGTGACGATGCTGTTTTTCAGCGCCGCGGTTTCGGACAACAGGTTTTCGGCGGCAAAACGGCAAAGCGCGATGCGGGCATCGCGGCCATCATCGCCCGCTTCCGCCAACCCACCCTTGGCGAGATAGACGCCCGTCAGGGTCAGGCCGAACAGCCGCTGATAGGCGGTGGCGCCGGCAAGGGCATCGGCGGATTTGCCTTCGGCGAGGCGCGCCAAAAGCCACTCAGTCGTTTCTTCCAGATCGGCAATCGCATCGTCGAGACGGCTGCCGGTTTCGCCGAAATCGGCGAGGTTGGAGGAACCGACCTCTTCGGCCACCGCCTTCAATTCGGCGATGAAACCGCGCACATGGCCGCCATCGGACAAAGGCAGCTTGCGGGTGACGAGATCGATCGCCTGAATGCCGTTGGTGCCTTCGTAGATCGGCGCGATCCGGGCATCGCGCAGATAACGCGCGGCACCGGTCTCCTCGATGAAGCCCATGCCGCCATGCACCTGGATGCCCATCGACGCGGCATCGACACCGACGTCGGTTCCGAAGGATTTGGCAATCGGGGTGAGTAAGCTGGAACGTTCCTGCCAGTGGCGGGCCTCATCGCCTTGCGACACATGCGCCCGGTCGACCGCACGGGCGCAGGTCATCGCGATGGCGCGGGCGCCCTGCGTCAGGGCCTTCATGGTCAAGAGCGTGCGGGCGATATCCGGATGCTCGATGATCGGGCTCATGCCGGTGCCCTTCCAGCCGGGCGCCTTGCCCTGCGTGCGCTCGCGGGCATAGTTGAGCGCATGCTGGGTGGCCGCATCGGCCATCGCCACGCCCTGTATACCAACGGCAAGACGGGCATTGTTCATCATCGTGAACATGCAGTTGAGGCCTTTATTCTCCTCGCCGACGAGATAGCCGATGGCGCCCTTGTCATCGCCGAAGCGGCCGTCGCCATAGACCATGGTGCAGGTCGGCGAGGCATGGATGCCGAGCTTGTGTTCCAGAGAATGGCAGAACAGATCGTTGCGGGAGCCAAGCGATCCGTCCGCGTTGACGAGGAATTTCGGCACCAGGAACAGCGAGATGCCGCGCGTTCCCTCCGGCGCACCGGCGATCCGCGCCAGCACCAGATGGACGATATTATCGGTGACCTCATGGTCGCCCCAGGTGATGAAGATTTTTTGGCCGAAAATCCGGTATGTGCCGTCGTCGCGGCACTCGGCGCGGGTTTTCAACACGCCGAGGTCGGAACCGGCATGCGGTTCCGTCAGGTTCATTGTTCCGGTCCATTCGCCTGAAATCATCTTGGCGAGGAAGGTTGATTTTAAAGTTGCGGACCCATGCTTTTCCAGCGCATCGACAGCGCCCATGGTCAGCATCGGCGCCAGCGCAAAGGCCATCGAGCCGGCGTTCCAGAACTCCATGGCCGCAATATGCAGCATATGCGGCAGCGCCTGGCCGCCGAATTCTTCCGGCGCCGTCAGACTGTTCCAGCCGCCGGCTGCCCAGTTGCGATAGAGATCGGCCCAGCCTTCCGGAATCTGCACCTTGCCATCGACGAGTTTGGAGCCCTGCCGGTCGCCGATATCGGCGAGCGGTGCGACCTCTTCGGTGGCAAAGCGGCCGGCTTCACCGACGATCGCATCGACCAGATCCTCATCGAGATCGCCGAAAATGCCTGCGGCAAGATCCTCACTCAGTCCAGCCACATGTTTCAGCGTGAACAGAATATCCTCAACCGGTGCCTTGTACATCGTCGTCTCCTCCTGCGGTCACCTGACAACATTGCCGTACGTCCGTCCAGCAATGGCTTGTTTGTTGATCCCGAAATTATTGATTTTTACGTAAACGTCAATATTTGATCTGACGCCATTATCCCGGCTCGTGGGCAAGCCTGTAACAAAACTGTCATGAAAACTGCATACAGCGAAGTCTGGCCTCTCCCGGGACAATGCCGCATGAATCTGATCTCGTCCGAAATACCGGGGCTCGTCTGGGCCTATCGCTTCCTGCCGGGCGAAAGCCGTTGCGTGCGGATCGCCGCCGATTCGTCGATCGATGCGCTGATGGAGGGCGACGGCTGGGTCTGGCTGCATCTGGCGCTCAGCGACGCACGCACCCCTGCCCTGATCGAACGCATCACCACCCTGCCGACAAGCACCCTTTCGACGCTGACCAGCCATGACACGCAGGCTGCGGTGACCATTTCCGACGATATCGTCTATGGCACGCTGGTCGATTTCGAGCGCACCTTCGATGCCGAGACGAAAACCATCGGCTGGCTGCATTTTGCCGTCACCGAAAAGATCATCATCACCACGCGGCTGCATCCGCTGCGCAGCATCGACCGGGTCAAGGCGGCCGTCGAAAAGAACGCCCGCTGCGCCCGGCCGATCGATCTGTTCGAGATGATGGTGGTCGAATTCCAGCGCACGCTGATCAGCCTGGTGCTCGAACTGACGGAAGAGCTCAACATCATCGAGGACGATGTCTATGGCGAGGCAGGTCACAATCATCAGCCGCGGCTGGCGCCGCTTCGGCGAACCGCCGTTCGCCTGCACCGGCACTTGCGCACGCTGCTCGCCCTGCTGCGTCGCGCCGGGACATCGGAAGAAGACGAAGTGCCTGATGGCTTTATCGACGTTGCCGAACGCTTGTCGGACAGGCTGGAAGCGGTCGACCGGGATGTTTTCGCACTGCAGGAACGCGCCCGCCTTTTGCATGAAGAGATCGACAGCAAGCTCTCCTCGGAGACCAACCGCCATCTCTATATCCTGTCGTTGATGACGGCTTTCCTCCTGCCGCCGACGCTCGTCACCGGTTTTTTCGGCATGAACACCAGCGGCTTGCCCTTTGCCGAAGGTATTCACGGCACCCTGCTCGCCGGTTTCCTGATCATGATGTCGATGGGCGTGGCATGGACGATCCTGAAGCGGATCGGCATTCTCTGACGAAAAAATGGCCGGAGACAAAGTCCCCGGCCGAAAGTCTGTGCTGATCAAATCATCGTGTCAGTAAGGCGAATTGCACTGCCTGCGCGGGCCGTTGTTCGGCTGATACGTATTGTCGTAGGCACGATAGCTGCGATAGCGGTTGGCGCACCATTCGACATGGCTGCCGCCATAGCGCACGGGAGGCTGGGCAACTGCTCCACCGATGATCGCACCGGCAGCAAATGCGCCGAGCGGGAACCACATGCCATTATATTCGCGGTAACCAGGACGGTAGTAATTATAACCGCGGTGGCCGTTGTAGTAGTTATAACCACCCCGGCGATAGTATCCACGGCGGTTATCGTAACGGGGCCTGTAACGTCGGTCGCTCTGACGGTTATATTGGACGGTTTCCACATTGGTACGGTCAGCCTGGACAGGCACCGGGATTTGCGTGAAGGCGTGCGATGGCGCAAATGACGTCGCCAGCAACACGGCAGACAACGCCAGCGATGCCATCCTCATCTTGAAAACACCCATATGGGCTCCTCCATTTCATGTGCTATCGGACAATATTGTCTTGGCGATAGAACGATTTGCAGCAGCGTTTGTTCCACGGCCAACTACAACTAATCACGTCCGAAGAGTTCGCGCCAGACGTGTTAAGGCTCGGTTAACCATCTTTCCGCACCCTCATGTGATGGAAAAGCGCCGAAGCACAGGATTGGGCAAGTTTTTCCGCCTCGCCGCTTTCCTCGGTGTCGCGCTGCTTTCCGATGGCACCCTGACTCCGAACGTAACATCGGCCCGCGATCTGATGCCGTGGAAATCATCTGACCATGCGCTGGTCATCGATGCCTATGAACTCAACATCATCGACTGGGATGCAATGCTGAAGGACAAGCGCATCGCCGGCTTCATCTCCAAGGCATCCGATGGCCTGCCGGAGAGCTTTGACTGCACCGGCGATCACGCCGGCGACACCGTGGCGCACTGCAAGACGATGTGGCGCAAATATGCCGTCAGCCGCGAACTCTACCAGACCCGGCGTCTCGTCGCCCGGGCGAGCGGACTTTCCTGGGGCGCCTACCATCTCGCCCGTCCCGGTAACCCGGTCGACCAGGCCAATCATTTCCTCGACTATGCCCAGCCGCGCGACGATGAACTGATGGCGCTCGATATCGAGGGCATCGATCCAGAAAAATACATGTCGCTGGAAGACGCCGCCATTTTTGCCGGCCATATCAAGACCCGCACCGGCCGTTACCCGATACTCTATACCAATCACACGACCGCCAGATACATCGCTGCCAACCGCGACCGCTTCCCGATCCTGTCGCGCCTGCCGCTGTGGTATGCCCGCTACAAGCCCGGCATCCGCAATGTCTTCCCGATGGGCAACTGGGATGCTTACGCGCTCTGGCAATTCTCCGCCGGCGCCAACTGCGGCAAGCGGCGCTGCCCCTACCGCGTCGCCGGCACGCTCACCGATATCGACGTCAACGTCGCTCCTATGGATGCAAAGGCACTCAAGGCGGTCTGGGCCAAGGGCGAACTGCTCCCGGAAAAACCGTTCGACCAGCCCCTGCTGATCGCATCCGGCACCACCAACATTTCGGCTGGCGCAGGGGTGGGTATCGATATGACCATCACGGGAGCAATCGCCAGGACATCAATCCCTTTGGGTCTTCGCTAGAAATCGCCATTGCGGTTCACAGGGATTACCATAAGGCTGAAAGTGCCGTGTCCGGTGGGCCTGCTTACCCTTTTTGCCGGCCCGGGCGCTGAACAGCGCGGGGCTCCAACTCACTGCGTGCCCAAAGCTATCCGCCCTGGCTGTCATCTTCGCGTTTATAAGCGTTTTCAACGAAAACCGCCACGCCGCAGACGTTCAGCCTCCTGTCAGCAGACGAGAGCAAGAGAAGGGGATTGTCGCCATCCCTGCCTTGATTGCCGGAGCCCATTTTGAATTTTCACTCACTCAAGCGGCCCCGCATGGGCAGCATACCGCTCAGCCTGCTCGTCGCCCTCTTCATTCTGTGTCTCCAGAACCTGACGTTCTGGAACGAAGCCTTCTATGTGTTCGGCGGTCTCCACCTGGGCTTCTACGCATTTGCTGCGGCGATCACCTTGCTTGTCTTTGCAGGCGTGGTGCTGTTCTCGGTCAAGTACCTGATCAAGCCGTTTCTGGTCTTCCTCCTGATCGCCGGGGCCATATCCTCCTACTACACGGATTTCTTCGGTGTGATGATCGACAAGGACATGATCCGCAACGCCGTGGTGACGACGCCGCAGGAAGCCGGACCGCTGATCACCGGCACGTTTGTCCTGCATATCCTCTTCTATGGCATCCTGCCATCGGTGCTGGTCTGCCTGATCCGCATCCGGCACCGTCCCTTCATCAGCAAATTCTTCGTGAACGTCGCGGTGATTGCGATCTGCCTCTCGCTGTGTATCGGGCTGATCCTCTCGAACTATTCAGGAATATCCTCCAACATCCGCGAGCATCGCGACATGATGGCCAAGCTGACACCGTTTGCGGCCATCACCTCGGCAATCGGCCTCGGGGTCAGCACGTATCGCGATATCGGCATTGTCCGGGCTCCGCTCGGCACGGATGCAAAACTCGGCCCAATGTATGCGCGGGCGAAAAAACCCGTCGTCACCATTATCGTCGCCGGTGAAACCGCCCGCGCCATGAATTTTTCCCTGAATGGCTATGACAGGGAAACCAATCCGGAACTGAAAACGCTTGGAGTCACCAACTTCACCAAAACCACGAGCTGCGGAACAGCGACGGCCGTGTCATTGCCCTGCATGTTTTCGGTTTATGGCAGAAAAGACTATTCCGACCGCAAGGCGCGGTCCACGGATACACTGATGGACGTTTTGCGCCGCGCCGGCGTTGACGGTTATTGGTGGGACAACAATACCGGCAGCAAGGGCATCGCCGATCTCATCAGTTTTGCCAGCTTGACCAGACAGAAGAACAGCCCGCTCTGCATGGATGACGGCTGCCTGGACGACATTTTCCTCGGCAAACTCGATGAAAAGCTTGGCGGCATCACCAAGAATACGGTGATCGTGCTGCACCAACTGGGCAGCCACGGCCCGGCCTATTATCAGCGGTATCCGGAAGAATTCCGCCGGTTCACGCCCGATTGCCGCACCCCGCAACTGTCGGATTGCTCGCGCGAAGAGATCGTCAACGCCTATGACAACTCGATCCTCTACACCGACCATAACCTGGCCGAGGTGATCAAGCTTCTGAAAAAACATCAGGACAGCGTCGATGGAGCGATGATCTACATGTCGGACCATGGCGAGTCGCTTGGCGAGAACGGATTGTTCCTGCACGGCGCGCCTTATATGTTTGCCCCCGCCGAACAGACGAATGTGCCCTTCATCGCCTGGTTCTCCGACCAGTATGCCCAGCTGACGGGCCTGGACCGGAGCTGCCTTCAGACCTATGCCGATACAACAACCTCGCACGACAACCTGTTCCACACCGTGCTTGGGATGATGAACGTCATCACAAAGGTCTACAATCCAGCGCTTGACGTGTTTGCCGCCTGCCGCTCGTCAGCGGCGGCAAACCCGATCGTACCGCAATCCTGACGCGGGATTGCGTCAGTCCGCAGATGTGCTCCGCTGATCGGCGCTCGCCCTTCCCAATCGGGGTATCTGGGGAATATGCGCGGGATGAACGCGCTTGATATCCTGCACCGGCGGCATGGACAGCTCGGCTTCCAAAAGAGCCATCTCGATGAGGAACACAAGCATCGTCCTGTCGCTGCGTTCGGCGCTCATCTTCGAGGCCTGGAGAAGCTCATAGGTCAGATCTTTGGTTCGCATAAATTACGTCCCGTATCGATTGCCCTTCGAAACTAGGCCGCGCAACTTACGCGAAGCTTGCTACGCGTAAACATCCTATAATGGTTATTCATCTTTGAAAGGCTGCTGTTTGATCCGCCAGCTGGCGGGCAGGTTACCTTCGTAAACGACATGTTCTCGGGCTAGGTTGCCCCTCACCCTAGCCCTCTCCCCGCACGCGGGAAGAGGGGATGACAGAGTTTGCCGCTTGTCCCTTCTCCCCGTTGACGGGGAGAAGGTGGCCGACAGGCCGGATGAGGGGCTAGCGCCGGACATAATGGCAACGACACCGCCATCATGCCTCGATCTGCACGTCGCCGATCGGCCGCGAACAGCAGGCCAAAATGTAGCCTTCGTCGATTTCATCGTCGAGGATACCGCCGTTGTGGTTCATCTCGACTTCTCCGGAAATCTTCATCACCCGGCAGGTGCCGCACAGTCCCCCCTCGCAGGCGGCACCGATGCGCACGCCGGCTGCGCGTGCCGTCTGCAGGATGGTCTGGCCGGGCTGACACTTGGCATCCTTGCCCGCCATGGTGAAGGTAATGGTGGAAACTGCGGCTGCATCCGCTTCCCCCGCGCCAGCGCGAATGGCAAGCTCTGCAGGGTCCGGCGCATTGGCCGGCTGGAAGCTTTCCTCATGGTAGCGGTTCATGTCGAAACCGACGCTTTCCAGCATGGATTTGACACCACGCATGAATGGCTCCGGGCCGCAGCAGAACACGGTGCGTTCGCGGAAATCCGGGGCCAGCAGGGCAAGTTTGGACGTCTCGATGCGGCCGCGCAGGCCGTGCCAGCTATGGCGCGGCGCATGGGTCTCGACGATGAAACCGAGATTGAGATTGGGCATGTTGCGGGAGATGTTTTCCAGCTCGTCGCGAAACAGCAGATCGTCGGGCTGGCGGGCGCAGGACAGGAAGGAGACGTCCGTCTGCGGGGCGCAATCGGCCATCCAGCGGGTCATCGACATCATCGGCGTGATGCCGGAACCGGCGGAGATGAACAGGTATTTTTCACCCGGATGACGCACGAACGAGAAGTCGCCGAGCGGGCCAAAGGCTTTCAGCTTCATGCCCGGTTTGAGATTGTCGAACATCCAGCGCGTGCCGATGCTTGATGCCTGCGCCTTGACAGTGACGGCCACCGAAAACGGCCGCGACGGCGTCGAGGAGAGCGTATAGGTGCGCATCACCGGATCGTCTGCCTTAACCGGCAGTTCGAGCGTGACGAACTGGCCGGGCAGATAGCGGAACCAGCTATCCTTGTCGGCCTTGAAGCCGAACGTCATCACATCCGGTCCTTCGGCGGTGACGGAAATGCATTCCAGCAGTTGCTGCCGGTCATTGAACGGCTGCAACTCGTCGAAGTGCCGGAAGGATGAAACAATCGTCATATCAGGCAACCCGAACCAGAGGGGTGGAGATGGAACTGCCCTGCAGGCGATCAGCCATGAAGTTGGTGTACCATTCGACGAACTGCATCACGCCACCTTCGTGTTCCGGCGAATAGGGACCGGGCTGATACGCGGGCGAACGGATGCCGAATGCATTTTCCTCGACGATCTGGCGGTCCTGGTCGTTGGTCTCGGTCCAGACATGCGTCAGCTCTTCGAGATTGTAGTCGACGCCCTCGACGGCATCCTTGTGCACCAGCCATTTGGTGGTGACCTGGGTGAGTTCGGGGCCAAGCGGCAGGACGCGGAAGGTGATGGCGTGATCGGCCAGCACATGGTTCCAGGTGCTTGGATAGTGAAACAAGAGCAGCGTGCCGATATGGCTCTGGCTGACATCGTCGGACAGCTGGCGCTTGACGGCGCGCTTGCCGGACATGGTGTAGCTTTCAGCGCCTTCGATCAGCGGCATGCGAGCGACGCGGAACTGGCCCTTGCGATCCATCTTGAATTCGCTCGGCAGACCGGACGATTCGCAATGCGCCCAATGGGCGGCGATGACCGGATCATCCTTGGCGCCCTGCACGCCGGTGGCCGTCGGGGCTTCCGGATAGGTGCGGCAGAGCTCGGGGTGATTTGCCGCGCAGTGATAGCATTCGCGGTTGTTTTCCCATACGAGCTTCCAGTTGCCCTTCTCGATGATCGTGCTTTCAAACGCAACCTTGGTATCTTTCAGATTGTGCGGCGTCACATAGGACGACACCATGTCGCGCACGGGCTGGAAATCCATGGCCTCTTCGGCGAGGCAGATGAAGATGTAGCCGCCAATGGTTTCGCAATGGATCGGTTTCAGGCCATGCTGGTTCTTGTCGAAGTCCTCGCCCATCTGGCGGGCAAACAAAAGCTTGCCATCCAGCTCATAGGTCCACTGGTGATAGGGACAGACAAGCTTGGCAGACGAGCCCTTGGCACCAGCGCAGACGCGCGAGCCGCGATGGCGGCAGGAATTGTGCAGCGCCCGCACAGTGCCCGAGCGGTCGCGGACGATGACGACCGGATATTCGCCGACCTGTACGGTGAAATAGTTGCCGGATTTCGGGATTTCGCAGTCATGGCCGATGAACAGCCAGTCCTTGTACCAGATCTCCTCCATATCGAGCCTGTAGAGATCGGGATCGGTATAGAAGGCCTGTTCGAGACTGTGCGTATCGCGCCGGTTCTTCAATGTGCGGAGGACTTCACTGCGGAGATCCATGGTCATTTCCTTGTGCTCGCCAACTTTTTTGAAAGTTGCAGCAGACAGGAAAGGAACCGCCGGCGCGCCGGGAGAGCGCGTGGTTACAGTGGTTCTCCTTCCGGCTGCCCGCCGCAACCCAGATATCAATTTCATCACAAGGCTGGTTTCCGGGCTCTGGAGCTGTCCTTGCGGACGATCCCGGCGCCTTCCCGGATTTCTCCAGTGGCCTTTTGCCGAGGTTTCGCTCCACCACCGTTGCGGGGGCAGCGCCGGATTTCGACCGGCTTCCCAATTCTCCGCCCTTCCCTACAAAGGCGGCACCTTGAGTGTCTTCATCTAATCCTCATGCCCGGAAAAACAGCCGCCAATTAACGACATCCGATTCCAGAAAGACGACACGGAACATAATGCATGAAGCCCCAGTTCATCTGGCTATTTTATAAGCATAAACAATGTGATCTGCTGAATTTTGAGCAAAAGGCCGGTTTTCCGCACAACGCTTCGGCAATCGGCTGACACGCGGCCTCTTTGCGACATTCAGCGGCACAAATGCCGCCGCCGTCATGCACAAGCTTCGCAGCAAAAGGTTTGTTGCTGGCAAGACTGCATTAACCATAACACGATAGCTTCATCCCTTAAGCGATTACGCGCCGGAGTGCTTTGTCCGCATTCCGCCACATTCTGGTACAGGCCAATGTCAAACTTGAGATATTTCGATGCCGCTGCGGTCAAGGAGCCGGCTCCATCGCCGAAGGCTGCGATCTATACAGAATTCCTGCGCACCGGCCGGATCAACCGCCACCAGCAGGAATGGAGCCCGACTGAAAAGCGCTATCTGTCCCACCAGGAAGTGGCCACCCGCACGGGCAGGAAACTTGAGGCCGCCGGCACAGTCACCCATGACCGGATCAACGGCTTCCATCGTTCGATCCGCTTTCCGAAGATGCTTTTTCACCGCACGCTCGCCGGTAGCCCGCATCTCGGCTATTGCCACGTCACCGCAGCCCGGACGAAATTCGCCAAGTTCGAAGATGTCCGGTGGTCGTTCTATATCGCCAATTTCTTCTCCGACATCGGCGACGACGAGCATTTCTTCGAGAAGATCAAGCTTGGCTATTCGCGGATGTATTTTGCGGTAGCAACGGAAATGGACGCCGAAGCAGGCAAGCTGAGCGTTAACCGTGCCATCCATGAAAACGGCCTGTTGTTTCGCACCCGCGACCCGAAGGAGGCTCTGAAAAACGTGCTGCTGCTCGGTGCGCGCAACGAACAGCTTCGCAAGATCATCGCCAGCCTCTGATCACTGCTTGTAGATCAGCCAGTCGCGGCCGGGCGGTTGCTCGCTTTCGGCCCCATGAACGATCGTCTGGTCTCCGCCCTTGCCCTGTGCCCTGGCGAGCGCCTTTTCGGCCGTACCGACAAGATCGAAGGCATTACTGGCATCATTCGACATGCAGATGCCGACGGAAAGCGTCACACAGCCGAGATCACGCCCAGTTTTCGGATGTGTGAAATGCGTGCCGCGCAAGGCCGAGCGCAAAAGCGCCACCAGCCGCACCACTTCCCGCTCCTCGCCCGCGTTGACCAGAAAACCGAAACGGGTGCCGTCGAAACGGGCGACCAGTTCGCTTGAGGGAAAGGCCTGCTGGATAATGCCGCCGATATGCCGGGCCAGCGGCTCCGCCAATGCGGCCGCCTGTTCTCCCGACAGTCGCCGGCTGGTGTCCGGTTCGGCAATGGCGATGCCGCAGGCAAGCGGCAAGTCGGGATCGGCATAGACCTTGGCGAGCGCCTTGTTGAAGGCGCGGCGATTGGCAAGACCGGTGACCGTATCCGAAAACTTCCGTGCTTCGAAGTCGGCAAGGTCTTTCTGGACACCGGCGATGACGGTGGATTGCGCGGTGACGCTCTGCTCCAGTTCGGCATTGTGCGACACCTGCCGCTCGGTGGCCCGCTTCAGCGCCTGGATGGAATTGGCAAGCGCCGTCTGGCTCGCGTCGTCGGACACAACCAGCGCCTTTGTCGCCTCGCTGATCAGTTTGCCATAATCATCGAGCTGGTCTTTTTCGCGCGACAAGAGATTCATGAAATTGCTCATCTCGTCGCGCACGATCGTCGTCGATCGCGCCAGCACGCTTGCCTCATGGTGATGCGGCAGATATTTGCGGCCAAGTTCATCGAGCGCCGATTGCGACTTGTATTTGCCAAGCGCGATGAACTCACGCACCAGATCCGGATTGGCGCCGCCATAAGCTTCATAGACGAGTTCGTAATTCCTCGGGATGGCGTCGATGCCCATCTGGTGCATTGCAGTGGCGATGCGCAGCGCAAGGTCGGTCGGCATGGATTTCTTGTTGGCCATAAGGGCTCCGGCTGAGTACAGGATGGAACAGCTAACATGAGCAACTTTCATCGCCGCTAACTGGAACTGTCGCATTTTAAGAAACCTTAACGCCGGATGTAGCGAACAGGCACAATTGTCGGCGACCCTCGAATGCGCTTGGCAACGCCCGGCCTTGCCCTGTAAAGGAAACCCGGAGCGCCTGCCTGGCTTTTCAAGAGGGGGCGCATTGACGTTTGGAAGCTTGATGGCGCTAATCATAGACACACGCACCGAGCCGGACCGAGCCTTGGCGATCGCCTGCGAAACGCTCGGCGAAGGACTGCCGGTGGCGATCCCCACAGAGACGGTCTATGGGCTGGCGGCAGATGCTACCAATCCGGACGCGATCAGCCGCATCTATGAAATGAAGGGCCGTCCGCGCTTCAATCCGCTGATTTGCCATGTCGCCGATTTTGCCATGGCCGAGGCGTACGTCACCTTCGATCCCCTGTCGCGAAAGCTGGCTGAAGCCTTCTGGCCGGGTCCGTTGACGCTGATCCTGCCGATCAAGCCGGAAAGCAGCGTGCATCCGCTCGCATCCGCCGGGCTCGACACGCTCGGCATCCGCATGCCGGAAGGATTTTCGCGAGAGGTCATCAAGCGCTTTGGCAGACCCTTGGCAGCGCCGAGCGCCAACACCTCGGGCAAGATCAGCCCGACCAGCGCTGCCCATGTCGAGGCTGATCTTGGCGAGAAACTGGCGCTGATCCTTGACGCGGGTTCAGCGGAAATCGGCCTGGAATCGACCATCATCAAGGTCGAGGGCGATGAAATCCGGCTGCTGCGTCCGGGCGGTCTGGATGTCGCCGATATCGAAGCGCTGACCGGCAAGGCGGTAGCAAGACTGGAAACGGCGGGAGCTGTGATCGAAGCGCCGGGCATGCTGGCGTCGCATTATGCGCCGGGTGCGGCGGTGCGCTTGAACGCCACGGATGTCAAAGCCGGTGAAGCGCTGATCCGCTTCGGCGGTAAGCCTTTGCCCGGCGAGGAGAACGCCGCCGAAGTCCTCGACCTCAGCCCATCGGCAAATCTGCGCGAGGCTGCCGCCAATCTGTTTGCCTTCATGAAACGGGCCGATGCTTCCGGCGCCAGGACCATTGCCTTCGGCGTCATCCCCAACGAGGGGCTTGGCGAGGCAATCCTCGACCGGATCGAACGGGCTGCCGCCCCACGGGAATGACCTTATGACCAACGCCCTGCCCTCCACCGATCTGATCGCCCGCTTCGCCGCCATCGTCGGCGCTGCACATGCGCTGACGGATCAGGCCGACATTGCGCCTTATCTCGTTGAATCCCGCGGCCTCTACAAGGGCAACGCGCCGCTGGTGCTGAGACCCGGCAGCGTCGCGGAAGTGTCGCAGATCCTCAAGCTTGCCAGCGAAACCGGCGTCGCGATCGTGCCGCAAGGCGGCAATACCGGCCATGTGGCGGGGCAAATACCGCGCACCGGGGCGGCCGATATCGTCCTGTCGCTGCAGCGGCTGAACCGCATCCGCGATATCGATCCGGTCGGCAATGTCATCGTCGCCGATGCCGGCTGCATTCTCGCCGATATCCAGAAGGCGGCGGAAGCGCATGACCGGCTGTTTCCGCTGTCACTCGGCTCGGAAGGCTCCTGCCGGATCGGCGGCAATCTCTCCACCAATGCCGGTGGCACCGCGGTTCTCGCCTATGGCAATATGCGGCAACTCTGCCTTGGCCTTGAAGTCGTGTTGCCGACCGGCGATATCTGGGATGGCCTGCGGCGGCTGAAGAAGGACAATACCGGCTACGACCTGCGCGACCTGTTCATCGGCGCCGAAGGCACGCTCGGTATCATCACGGGCGCGGTCCTCAAATTGTTTCCGCAGCCGCGCGGCCATCAGGTCGCCTTTGCGGGACTGAAAAGCGTTGATGACGCGCTTGCCCTGTTCGACAAGGCCTCGAGCCTGTGCGGACCGGCGCTAACAGGTTTCGAGTTGATGCCGCGCCTCGGGGTCGAGTTCACCGCAAAGCATATTCCCGGCGTGCGCGATCCGATGGAGACGGTTCACGCCTGGTATGCGCTGATCGACATCTCCACTTCGGATTCGGCCGAAAGTGCCGAGCGGATGATGCAATCGCTGCTCGAAGCGGAAATCTCAAGCGGTCTCATCGAGAATGCCGTCGTTGCGACGAGCGAAGCGCAGCGCAAGAGCCTCTGGCATATGCGCGAAAGCATGTCGCCGGCCCAGAAACCAGAGGGTGGGTCAATCAAGCATGATGTGTCCGTGCCGGTCTCCAGCATTCCGGCCTTCATGGCGGAGGCCGACACTGCGGTGATGGAGGCCATTCCGGGTGCCCGCATCTGCTCATTCGGCCATATGGGCGATGGCAACATTCACTATAATATCTCGCAGCCGATCGGCGCCGACAAGGATCAGTTCATCGGCCGTTGGCGCGAGATGAACGCGATCGTTCACGGCATCGTCTTGAAATACAATGGATCGATCTCGGCGGAACACGGCATCGGCCAGTTGAAGCGCGACGAACTGGCCGAAGTCCGATCGCCGATCGAGATCGATCTGATGCAACGCATCAAGCACGCATTCGACCCCGCCGGGATCATGAACCCCGGCAAGGTGCTGAAAGCCTGATAAACGACGGGCGGTCAGCGGCCGCCAAGACGCAGCTGCGAGAGCGTGAACAGTGCATCGGCACTGATACCGCCCCCGCCGCCGCCCGACAGGATTAGCTGGGCGCCGGAAACATCGACATTGTTCTCGACGTCATAAAGTGCAGTGAAACGGACCAGCAGTTTGTCCAGTTTTTCGGGATCGTGCAGATCTTCGATCTTCATCACGCGGTTGATATAGGCGTATTGAACATCGACATCGGCACTTGCCATGGCTTCCGGGATACTGAACGCTGTCCGGACGACCTGCAGCAATGCGCTGTCGGCCAAAAGGTCATAGGCTGAACCGATGCCGGATGCCTGGCGCCGGAAGTAGAGCGCGAGACGGACGCCAGCATTGTCCTCGCCCTTCTGCTCTTCAAGGCTCTGATTGAGATAGAGATCCTCGGTTTCCAGCAGGCCGCGCTTGGTCTGAATGCCGATTTCCGGGCGCGCGAGATTACCGTCCTTGTCGAAATTGTAGGAGGAAACGAGCTCCTTGTAGATCGTGGTGTTCGGATCCGTGTTGATGAGACTGCTGGGATCGCTGAAATCGGACTGGAACATCTGGCGAAGATAATCCGTCGTCACCTTTTCAGGATCGAGGCCTGAGGCAACGAGGACGAAATCGACGAGACGCCGGTTAGACAACAGGCTATCGAGCGTTTTGATCTTCTCGACTTCGCCGCTGTAATATTTCGATTCCTCGGTGGCCTTTTTCTTGTCTTCATCGGTGCCGAAACGGCTTTTCTCGATGACATAGGACTTGGCGGTATTGAGGATTTCGGATTCAGCCTGCGCCAGCATCGGCACGCCGAGTGTCCCATCAGCCTTGAAATTGAAGGCCTTTGCCAGCTCGACGTAGCGTTTATCCTTCAAGGTATAGACGTAGCTGTTCGGATCGGTGAGATCGCTGGTCAGCACCTTTTTCAGCTTACGCGCCGTGTCGCCTTCCCGTTCAAGACCGACGGCCGTCAGGGCCAGCGTCATGATCTTTCTATCGGATAGAAGATCGTCGACATCTGCAACGACGCCAATCAAGGTCTGATAGGATTTGATCAGAGCTGCGTCGGCTGCTTCGTCGGCATCATCATAGCGATCCATCCAATAGGCATCAGTGAGTCTTGTCTGCTCCGTTGTCTGTGCCTTCACGCCGGCGGCCAGCGTTCCGTCCGTCTTGAAATTGAAAGCGGCGGCAAGCTCCTTGTAGATTGCACCAAATTCCTTGCCACCCTGCGTATTGGCATAGCTGTTCGGATTGCTGAGATCGCTGGTGAGGATGTTTTCCATCGTCGTGGTCAGCATGCTCGCCGGCAAGCCATAAGCAATGCGGATATAGGCGAACAACCGGCTGTTGCCGGTGATATCGCTGACCTTCGTGACGTTCTGGATCGCCGAATCGTAGAATGCCTTGTTGACCTGCGCGGCCGCCGGCGAAAGCCGCGGCTGCATGAAGACATAGGCTTCGTTGGCTAAAGCCTTCTGGATATCCGACATCGCCTTGTCACCCGGCGCCAGCGTCCCGTCATTTTGAAAATTGAAGGCTGCAGCGAGCGGCTTGTAGTCCGGCGCGTTGGCGATCACGGCATTGTACTGCGCAATCAGCTTGCTGGGTGCGCTTTTGGGATCGGCGAGTTGCGCCGGCGTCGAGGCGCCTTTAACGGCCTCGATCTTGTCCAGGAGGCTTTGCTTGTAGCTTGCGGCCGCCGTGTTCACGTAGCTGTTCGGATCACTGACGTCACTGGTGACGACACCCTTGAAATGCTCGTAGGAAACATACCGGGGATCGAAACCGAAGGCGGTGAGGACGTAATCCTTAAGCTTGCTGTTTCCCCACAGCTGATCGACATTGGTGACCGTGTCCATCACTGCGTTAAAATAACGCGAGTCCTCTTTAACGGCATCACCCCTGTTGGTGAGGCTCTGGGTATAGAGCCCGATCAGCGCGTCTTCCTGTGCATCGCTTTGGACCACCTCGGTGGACTGCGAGAAATTAAACGCCGTTGCGAAGTTGCGGTAGCGTTCATCAGTCAGCAAATTGGCGTAGCTGTTATCGTCGCTAAGATCACTCTCCATGACCTTACGCATGAAGGCCTTGGCATAAGTCATATCTTCCAGGCCGTGGGCCTTCATGGCATAGGAATAGAGCCGGTAGTCGTCCAGGAAGTCATCGATCGAGGTAACGTTGCCGATGTTTTCCTTATAATATTCAGTTTCGCGGGCAATCAGCGTTTGCTGTGCCGTGCGCTGAAGGCTCGTCTTCATATCCCGGGTGATGAGATTGTAATCGATGAATGTGGAAACCATTGCCGCTCTGCCGATCGTCTGAAATTGCCGGACGTTATGGCGCCCAACTGGATGCAATGCCGCGCAATGCGGCGATGATCCCGAACACAATCGCCGGTCATCCTTGCGCGTGGCTTTTCGTCAGCGCGCGGTTGTGGGGTCGAAGGCTTTTAAAAATGCTGCCTATTTTCTTCAGATTTGAGAAACCCTGCTGGGTTGGCCTTTGCTAACCATCAGGAAATGCAAAGTTTTTTAACTGCGATTTTTAAGCGGTCTCAAAGGGGAGCCGCCTATCCTTGGGTCATAGAGGACGAAAAGTCCCGACGAGAAGACCGGTAACCGGCTCTCAAGGAAAACAAGGGCGATTGAAATGCTGAAGACACTTTCACAACCGGCTTGGGTTGAAACCACACTGCGACTGGATCCGAAACGCTTTCCCCAGCAGGCAAGCTACAGCTTGCACGGACAGGCAAGCAATGTCACCATCAGTCTGGATGAGCGCGGAGCAGTGTTGCGTAAGGTTCTGCCATCGAGCGGACTGCCGCTTTCGATCGCGCTGCCGGCTCGCGCTTTCAAAGGTGTCGCGGCTCGGGCCATCGACCATGGAGACGGAGAAGTGACCGTGACGCTCGAACTTCATCACGATGACCCGGAGCTCTGCATTCCGCTGCTGGTCGCCCATGACCTTGCCGACATCGCCGCCGACTGGCGCACCTGGTCTGAAGCCTACCGGATCCCGATGCTGATGGTCGAAGCCGATGGTGTTGCCCGGCCGCTCGAGGATCATCTCGGCGAAGTCCGCACCCGCGATATCAAACCGCGCCGCCGCCATTCGCTCTTCAATGATCGCCGTCCGCGCTTCCTGATGCGCCGTTCGACCGGCAGCCTCGGCGTCAATCTGAAGATCGACGGCCGCGAAATCATCGCCCGGAACTGATTTTCGACATAATCTGCAAGCGTTCCTCCAGTGCAAAAGACCGGCCGTCCCTGCGGCCGGTTTTTTGTTTTTGTTTTCAGTGCGTTATCAAGTCATTGGAAAACCTTGAGAATGCCTTCTTGGCGCCACAGGCAGCCTGCACATTGCCGGCACGAGAAGGAGACAGACCATGCGCAAATTGATCCTCGCGGCCATTGCCGCCTTTTCCGCCCGCGTCAGCAAGACGAAGAAGAATCGCGATCAGGAACTGAGCTGGGCCTGACGCAGAACTGCGACGGCGGACCACTGCCCTCCGGCCATCCGGAGGGCTTTTTTATGCCCGCTGTGCTTCACACCAGCCGTACAAGAAGAGCCGCGCAGAGCCCGGCAAAGAGGATCAGTCCAACAATGTTGTTGAACTTGAACAAGGTCAGGCATTGCCTGGCATCGTGGATATCCAGCACGAGGATCTGATAAAACAGCGTGACAGCCGCCACCAGCAGGCCAACATATGCGAGCAGGCCTGCACCGGCGATGGCAAACGAGGCGAATAGCAGGAAGACTGTGAGCCCGTAGAGGCCGAACAGCCACGGGCGCGGGCGCTCGCCGAACCGGCGTGCGGTCGAGCGTACACCGATCAGTTCATCGTCTTCCCGGTCCTGATAGGCATAGATCGTGTCGTAGCCGACCGTCCAGGCGATGGCTGCAAGATAAAGCACGACCGAAGCCAGTCCAACCGTCCCGAATTCCGCCGACCAGCCCATGATCGCGCCCCAGGAAAAGGCTAGTCCAAGAAAGAACTGCGGCCAGTCGGTAAAGCGCTTGGCAAAGGGATAGACGGCAACGAAAACCAGCGAGAAGACGCCAAGGAAGATCGACAAGCCGTTGAACTGCAGGAGGACGATCAGGCCGGACAGTGCCTGCAATACCATGAAGATCTTGGCCTGCAGCCGCGTAACACGGCCAGACGGCAGCGGCCGCGAGCGTGTGCGCTCCACTTCCATGTCGATATCGTGATCGACGATATCATTATAGGTGCAGCCCGCGCCGCGCATGGCGACGGCGCCGATGAAGAACAGCAGAAGATGAAAGGCGAATCGACCAGGCGAAAACGTGCCAAGCGAAACCGCGGCATTGGCTGCCAGCGCCGCCGACCAGAAGCATGGCCACATCAGCAACTGCCAGCCGATCGGCCGGTCCCACCGGGCAAGCTGCGCGTAAGGCCACAGCGCCCTTGGCAGGACGCGGTAGACCCAGTTGTTGGAGGGCGCATCGTGGACGCGCCCGGAATCGAGGGAATTCGTACTCATTCGACCTGTTTGCTACCACCAGGAAGCGCGGTCAAGCGATCAAGCCGGCCCCGAACTTAATCCAGCGTGAAATCGAAGCGATAGGTGGCGGAAAGGCCGACCAGAAACTGGTTGCGGCTGCCGCCCTCCTTGACGAGGCTTGAGTCCGCCGCTGGGCCCATCAGCCGCTTGTATTCGGCAAAGGCGGCCGTTTCGAGCTTTTCGGTGGCCTGCCAGGTGATAGCAGCGCCGGCGCCGACTGAACTCAGTCCGCCTGACGGATTGTACTGCGAATAGCCTGATTTTGCTGATTCAGAAGCGTTGACGCCATAATAGGCGTCGAAATAATCGCTTGTTGCGGCCGAAAGACGCGGACCCGCGGATACGCGCACATTGTCGCTGACATCGACGAAACCGTCGGCCGCAACATCAGCCACAAGACCGTGGTGGCTGCGGATACCCTGGCGCAGTTCGGCGCGGATACGCAGCCAATCGGTGGGATAGACTTCAGCAAAACCGCCGAGTTCACCGCCGAAGCGTACGGGATCAAGGCCCTTGAGGTCGGAGGATGTATCGTCATCGCGCTCGAAGATCAGCTTGCCGACGACACCGGCGCGAAAGGCGCCCTTGTCAACGAAGGCAAAGGCCGGATTGTCGTTGCGCGAGGAAAACCGCACCGTACTGCCCGCCCGGCCAAGCGAAATCAGCGGCGCTGCCTGGAACAGGCGATCGGACGAGCCATCATATTTCGGCCCGATAAAACCCGTGGCGCCGACTTTCAGGTACCAGTCTCCGGACCAGAAATGCTGGCGCTCCTGCGCCTGGGCAGCGGTGTAGACGGCGAGAAAAAGACCAACGGATAGGGAAAGGGCAGATCGGCGGAACAATTCGGAACTCCGGATACAAAGCCCACGATGGTCAGACACTGGCATCATATGCCGGTATCTTGGAAAGGGGCATACTGAAACGGTTCGTTTCGGCGCGGTTATAAGCCTTAGCTCACTACCATCCCGTTAACCAGAAGCCTTCAGCCCTTCTTTTCCATATGTCCGGATCCGCATCAAAGAGCTCCTGTCTTTACAAGCACATCGCCAGACAGAAAATCGTGGATTGACAGACAGCCTGTCAAAAATGCGCGTCAGGCGGCCCGCGCTTTGAGATAGGTACTGGGCGAACTCCCCAGCATCCGCCGGAACATCGTGGTAAAGGCGGCGATGTTTTCATAACCGGCGTCGAGCGCAACATTGGTCACCGGTTCGCCTTCAGCCAGACGTGGCAGCGAGGCGAAAATGCAGGCCTGCTGGCGCCATGTGACAAAGCTGACACCGGTTTCGGCGCGAAACAGCCGGGTGAAGGAGCGGCGGCTCATCCCCAGACCACTCGCCCATTCGTCAATACCGGCATTGGCGTCTGGTGACTTCAGAAAATGCCGGCACAGGCGGCCAAGCCGCGCGTCACTGGGAAACGGCAGGCCGAGCGGTCGCTCCGGCAGTTGGCCGATTTCATCCAGCAAAAGCTCGATGATCAGCCGTTTGCGGCGCGGGGTCAGCGGTTTCTCCTCCGACAGGACCAGCTCCTCCATCAGGCTGGAGGCCAGTGGCGTCACTTCCAGCACGCGCGGTTGATCGGCCGAAATGACCGATGTTTCGGCGTAGATGGAGTGCATTTCGACATCGCTGATCATCTCGCTGAAATGCTCGAGACCGGCAGGAATAAGCAAGCCGTGACCAGGCGGGATCATCCATCGTCCGCCTGCGGTATTGACCAGAACCACACCCCGGCGGGCACACCAAAGCTGCGTCTTGATATGGCTGTGCGGCAGTCCGCGGGAGCCGGCCTGATAATGCCGGCCCAGCGCCGTGATGGGATCATCGTTCAGATCAATCCACCGCAGGTTCTCCAGATGGGTATCATCGCCTGCAGGATCGCCCGATTTCATGTCGTATTGCTGCATTTGGCCCACTCGCGAAAGAATGCGACCAGACCACAAAAGCAGGCCAGACTCAAGCGATGTAGAGACAACGCATATTCGTATTTACAATATCCGTCCGGCGAGGAAGACAGCATGGCGAGCATCACATCACCCACAGGCATCAGCCCGGAAAAGACGGCGGTCTCCGTCATCGTGGCCGTCAGCTTCTGCCATATGCTGAACGATATCATGCAGTCGCTGCTGACCTCGCTCTATCCGCTGTTGAAGGAGAACTATGCGCTCGACTTCGTGCAGATCGGCCTTCTGACCTTTGCATTCCAGGTGACTGCGTCATTGCTGCAACCTGCCGTGGGCGTCGTGACCGACCGCTGGCCGATGCCATTTTCGCTGCCGGCCGCGATGCTGTCGACCTGCGCTGGCCTGATCACGCTTGCCAATGCCCACCATTTCTATGTGCTGGTCATTGGTGCGTGCCTGATCGGCATCGGCTCGGCGATCTTCCACCCGGAAGCATCGCGCGTCGCGCGGCTTGCCTCGGGCGGACGCCATGGCCTTGCCCAGTCGCTGTTCCAGGTCGGCGGCAATACCGGCACGGCGATCGGGCCGTTGCTGGCCGCATTTATCGTCATCCCACAGGGACAGGGCAGCCTCAGCTGGTTCTCGGTCATCGCGCTGGCCGGTTTCATGGTTCTGTCCTGGGTCAGCGTCTGGTACACCCGTCATCGCCGCAGCTCGGCCGGCCGCAAGCCGGTTAGCCGCACCTTGCCGCTGCCGCGCAATCAGGTCATCTGGACACTGATCGTTCTCGTCATCCTGACGGCGACGAAGAATGCCTATCTCTCCAGCCTGTCCAGCTATTTCACCTTCTTCACCATCGAGAAGTTCGGCGTCGGCGTCCAGGAAGCGCAGATGCTGCTGTTCCTGTTCCTTGGCGCCTCGGCTGCGGGCGTGATCTTCGGCGGCCCGATCGGCGACCGCTTTGGCGCGCGCTTCGTCATCTGGTTCTCGATCCTCGGCGTCATCCCCTTCGCGCTGCTGTTGCCCTATGCCAACCTGTTCTGGACGGCGGCGCTGGTGATCATCATCGGCTTCATCTTCTCTTCCGCGTTCTCGGCCATCGTGGTCTTCGCCCAGGAGCTGGTGCCTGGCCGCGTCGGCCTGATCGCCGGCATGTTCTTCGGCTTTGCCTTCGGTTTCGGCGGCATCGGCGCTGCGGTTCTCGGCATCTTTGCCGATCGCAACGGGATCGAGTTCGTCTATACGCTCTGCTCCTATATGCCTTTGCTGGGTCTCTTGACGATCTTCCTGCCGAAGCTTCCCAGCCACCGGTAAGACGCGACGGCTTCTGGAGGGGCGGGTACGCCCCTCATTCCCGCAGCGGCGAAAAGCCCCGGCGGCCTCAAGGGATTTGAGCCATTGGCATTTCAACCCAATTGCAACCAGCTCATTCTACTGTAAGTATTCATCAAGCATTGAACGCTAAGGTTTGCCCCGGGGACTATCGGGGTGAATTTGATGCGCAACACGTTAATTGCCGCCTCCGCTGTGCTTGGCGTGTCGATCGTGTCGGCGCCCGCATATGCGGAAACGCTCAACCTGTTGATCTGGGAATCCTATATCGACCAGAAGATTCTCGATCGCTGGACCGAAAAGACCGGCGTTGGCGTACACCAGGTCTATTACGACAGCGGCGATGCCCGCGACGAGGTGCTTTCGGATCCCGGCAGCAATATCGACATTGCCGTCATCGGCGAAAACGGAGCCGACCTGTTTGGCAAACGCGGCGTGCTGGAGCCGCTGTCGGACAAGAACGTCGCATCGATGAAAGACTACAAGCCCGAGTGGACGTCCCGTTGCGCCGGCTACGCCATGCCCTATCTCTGGGGCACGATGGGCATCGTCTACCGGTCCGACATGGTGAAGACGACGCCCACATCCTGGAGCGACCTGATGTCGCCGGATCCAACCCTTTCAAAACATATCGCCATGTATGACGATCACAACGAGGCCTTCGTTGCGCCGCTGGCGCTGCTGGGCAAATCGATCAACGCCAATGACAACGAGACGCTGAAAGCCGCCTTCGAAGTCATGAAGAAGCAGGCCCCCTTCGTTCTCACCTACGATTATGTGATCACCTCGATCCAGAACCCCGAACACGGCAAGAATATCTACATGGCGCTGGCCTATAGCGGCGACCAGCACGTACTCAACGACAAGGCCGGCACGCCCGGTGTCTGGCGCTACGCGGTACCGAAGGAAGGCACCCTCTCCTGGCTCGACTGCATGGCGGTCACCGCCGCCTCGCCGCGCAAGGCGCTTGCGCTGCAATTGGTTGACTTCATCGGTTCGCCGCAAAGTGCGGCTGATAACGCCGAGGCCTTGACCATGCCTACCGCCAGCGAAACGGCGCTCGAACTGATCCCGGCGGAGATGCGGTCCAACCAGGAAATATATCCGCCAGCCGACATCCTGGCCAAGAGCCAATACCAGAAGGAATTGTCGATCCAATCGATCCAGACGCGCCGGCGCATCATCAGCTCGATGGCAAACTTCCAGTGACACTTGGCAAACGCGCGTTCTTCCTGATCTTTCCGGTCGTCCTGGCAGGCTACCTGCTGGCCGCCCTTTCGGTCTATGTCATACAGGGGCATTCCGTTCTGGCTCTGGAGCGGGCACGGCTTTCGCAACAGCTCGACCATATGGCCGCGTTGTTTCGCAACGAGGTCAGTCAGAGCAGAAGCTTTCTCTACTCGATCCTGGAAGGCAACGCTGTTCGCCTGTTCGTGTCGGAACCGGATGAGGCCTACCGCAACAACGCGCTTGGCCTGCGGCTGCAGCAGAGTGTGCGCTCGCTGTCTGACGACCCGAAGAAATTCATCTCCTTCGCCATTCTCAATCCCGACCTGACACCGGGATACTATTTCGAAAACAGCGATGATCCGTTCGCTGAGATCGGTGCGCCGCAATTTGCGCTGGCAAGCCGGCTTGCCGGTGGCAGCCAGTTGCGGGACTGGAGCTTTCTGCACGACGACGACGCACGTCCGCTGATCGTCTACTCGGAATTCATCGATCCCGTCACCTTCAGCCGCCCGCTGCCGAGCGCCAAAGCCGATGCGCTTCTGGTGCAGGTCGCGATCGAGCCGACGCAGTTCCTGAACATGCAGCGCACCCTGCAGCATGAATATGAAACCGAGATCACTTTCGAGACCGCGCCGCAACCGCTGCCGCCAAGCAATCTTTCCGCATCCGTTCGAATGGCGCCCTCGTTGTTTGTAACGCTGACAGTCCCGCCGTCCCACGGGTCCGGCAATATGGGGCAGTTGAAACTGCTCCTGATTTTTGGTGCGCTGGTGATGAGCTTTGTCTCCGTCGGCCTGATGATCGCGCTGATCCGCCGGTTCATCACCAACCCGATTTCGGCTCTCGACCGCCAAGTGACGGCGGTGATGAGCGGTGAGAACAAAGACATCAAGCAAACCGGTGCCGAGGGAGAAATCGGCCGGCTGACCGGCAATATCAAGCAATTGCACGATCAATCGCAGCGCGCGTTGAAGCTGGTGCAGCAGACGTCCTGGACCGATACGCTGACCGGCATCAGCAACCGAGCCCATTTCAACATGCTCGCCGCCGATATTATCGACACGGTCACAGCGCAGGGTGGCCATTGCAGCCTTCTGTTCATCGACATCGACCACTTCAAGTTCGTCAACGACAAATATGGCCACGAGGTCGGCGACGACCTGTTGAAGACGCTGGCGCTGCGGATCGAGGCTGCAATCAGCGTCATCGTTGCCCGACGGCAGATGGAGCCGGTGGTCTTTGCCCGTCTGTCCGGCGACGAGTTTGCGGTTCTGGTGCAATCGACGCCGCATGACGGCACAATCCGGGAAATGTGCGCCGCGATCCTTGCGCTGTTTTCCAACGGTTTCGAAGTGCGCGGCAAATACTACCCGGTCACCGCCAGCATCGGCGTGGCCATCTGCCCGACGGATGCCACCAACCTTGCCGAACTGATCTCCAATGCCGATGCGGCAATGTACCAGGCAAAGACCAACGGCAAGAGCCGCTCCTCGCGCTTTTCGCGGGCGCTGCAGGACAAGCGCGACCGCATCCGCCATATTCAAGAGGAACTGCGGCTGGTCGATCCCGACGAGCAATTTCACCTCGTCTACATGCCGATCGTCGATACTGGTGGCAAGGTGATCGGTTGCGAGGCCCTGTTGCGCTGGTTGTCGCCAACGCTTGGCAATGTCACACCCGACGAATTCGTACCGATCGCCGAAAGCACCGGCCTGTTTACCAAAATCGACTGGTGGGTGATCAACCGGGCGATGTCGGAACACCACCGGCTGAAGCAGCTGTTCGGGCCGGAAACCATCCTTGCGATCAACATCTCGTCGGCGGAGCTACACTCCAAATCGATCAGCGATTATTTCTCCGACTGCGTGGCACGGCACGGGCTCGATCCACGCACCATCGAGATCGAACTGACGGAAACCTATGCCGTCAAGCTTGGCGACCAGTTGCGCCGGAACATCGAGACCCTGCGTGAACGCGGTTTCCGCATCTCCATCGACGATTTCGGCGCGGGTTATACCTCCGTGCAGCAGATCATCGAATATACAGCCGACACCATCAAGCTCGACCGGGCCATGGTGCAAAACCTCGCCAACGAGGCATCGCTGTCGGCGTTGAAGGCGATGATCGCGCTTTGCCATGCGCAAAACATGTCGGTGGTCGGCGAAGGCGTCGATACCCACGAGAAGCTTGCGATGCTGAGTGCGGCCGGCTGCAACCATTTTCAGGGTTACCTCATCAGCAAGCCACTGATGCTTCCCGAGTTGGGCATCTGGGCGTTGAAACAGACGGCAAAAATTGCCAATCTCGCAGACGATCGTATGTCCTTCAACAATCTTGCCCGCCATTCCGGAGTGTCAAATCTATCCTGAAACGCCGGTATCGTCGGCCCTGTGCCGATTCTGCCTTGACCTTGAACCGCCCTCGCCTTAACCGCACCTCAACACTGCGGATTGCGGGAGTAGGCGATGAAAGTTCTGTTGATCGGGTCGGGCGGGCGCGAACATGCGCTGGCATGGAAGCTGGCGCAATCGCCACGCCTGACGGCGCTTTATGCCGCCCCCGGCAATCCCGGCATCGCCGAAGAGGCAATCATCGCCGATATCGATACGGCTGATAATGATGCCGTTCTTGCCTTGTGCCGCGGGCAAGCGATCGATTTCGTCGTAGTCGGGCCGGAAGCACCGCTGGTCGCAGGTCTGGCCGACACATTGCGCAACGCCGGCATCGCGGTTTTCGGACCGTCTGCGGCCGCCGCCCAGCTTGAAGGCTCCAAGGGTTTCACCAAGGATATCTGCGCCAAATACAACATCCCGACCGGGGCCTACCAGCGCTTCACATCTGCCGAGCCGGCCAAGGCCTATATCCGGGCGCAGGGTGCGCCGATCGTCATCAAGGCCGACGGACTTGCCGCCGGCAAGGGCGTCACGGTTGCCATGTCGCTCGATGAAGCGCTCGGCGCGGTTGATAGCTGCTTTTCCGGGGTCTTCGGCGCCGCCGGTGCCGAGGTCGTAGTCGAAGCCTATCTCGATGGCGAGGAGGCGAGCTTCTTCTGCCTCTGCGATGGCAAAACCGCTCTGGCTCTGGCCTCGGCGCAG
>Ga0247813_10000652_pt1 | contig 30419 bp, 22 predicted proteins | sample UWRJL169409C1_FD_180719 | JGI IMG/M metagenome (GOLD analysis project Ga0247813, IMG submission 180719) | Plant litter microbial communities from Arlington Agricultural Research Station in Wisconsin, United States - UWRJ-L169-409C-1 | ecosystem: Environmental > Terrestrial > Plant litter >...
AGATAAGTGTTGAGTGGTTGTTCCTGACCTAGCTCAACAACGAAAATCCAATCAGGAAATAAACGTGTAGAAAGCTCTTTAGTTGCTTGTTTGGACCCGGGTTCGATTCCCGGCGACTCCACAAAAAGGAAGATATTTAGATATATCTTCCTTTTTTTTATTTCAGATCAAACCATAAATAATAGCTGCATTAAATTACCAATCCCAAGAACTTTGTTATAGATAAATTAAATTCAAAACTTTTATCTAATATTATTTATACTTTTGCACTTTACTTTCCCATAGAATGAACAATTCCCAACCTACACCCCACAACGAACTTGAACGTCTGGCAGCATTAAAACGTTATAATATTCTTGATACGTTGCCCGAACATACTTTTGATGATGCAACCAAACTGGTTTCTTATATATGCAGTGTGCCTATCGCTCATATTTCATTTATAGACCGGGATCGACAATGGTTTAAATCTGAAATAGGAATTGGCATATCTGAAGTGCCTCGTGAAATTAGCTTTTGCCGCTACACTATCATGGAATCTGAAATGGTTGAAATAAGCGACACTCATTTAAACGAAAGATTTAAAGACGATCCTAATGTTGTTGACGGTTTCAAAGTTAGGTTTTATGCCGGAGTTCCGCTTACAACTCCTGACGGATATAATATAGGAACCATTTGTGCCATTGATCATGTCGCTAAAGAACTTAATGAAAGCCAACGAAATGCACTTTCTATAATTGCAAGACACGTTATCAACCAGTTAGAATTAGGAACAAAGAATAATGAACTGGCTAAGCAGAAAAAAATTGCCGAACGTGCGGTATTGGCAAAAGATAGTTTTTTGGCCAATATGAGCCATGAAATCAGGACGCCTTTAAACGCGATAATTGGTTTTACAGATCTTTTGGCTCAAACAAAACTAAACGATGTTCAGCGTGATTATATTAATAGTGTTCAGGTTGCAGAAGAAAATCTACTATTGATCATTAATGATATTCTGGATCTTTCTAAAATTGAATCCGGTAATCTGATGATTGACGCACAGCCATTCAATTTAAAAAAGACACTCAAACACGTTTATGATTTATTAAAAGTAAAAGTTCCCGCAGCTGTAGAATTTAATCTTTTTCTGGATGCCGATATGCCTGAAATTGCAATTGGCGATCAGGGAAGACTCAACCAAATACTAGTAAATCTTGCCGGTAATGCGCTAAAATTTACTGAAGAAGGTGAAGTAACTATCTCTGTAAAAAAAGTGAATGAAACTGCCGATGATTATTCGCTTAGATTTTCTGTTAAAGATACCGGAATAGGTATACCGGAGAAAAAACTTAAAACGATTTTCGAACGATTTACACAAGCAGAAGAAAGTACGACAAGAAAATTTGGCGGTACAGGGCTTGGCCTTAACATTGTAAAACAGCTCATTGAATTACAAAATGCCGAAATTCATGTAAAAAGCAAACAAGGCGTTGGTTCTGAATTTTTCTTTGTAATTACTTATAAAAAAGCAAATTACATTGAGAAAACAGACGAACCATCAGCAGAATATAATCCCGGTAAGTTAAAAATACTTCTTTGTGAAGACAATGCTTTAAATCAGAAACTGGCAAAAATAGTTATTCATAATTTTGGTTTTGAACTGGATACTGCCGAAAATGGTGAAATTGGCATCGACCTTTTATCAAAAAATAAATATGATTTGGTTTTAATGGATCTTCAGATGCCTGTTAAAGACGGTTATCAAACTACGCATCATATTAGAAATAAAATGAATTTAAGCATTCCTATTATTGCCATGACCGCACACTCTCTTGTAGGTGAGCAAGAACGTTGTTATAAAGAAGGAATGAATGCTTATGTGCCAAAACCTTTTAAACAGGAAGCACTTTTAGAAGCTATAAAAACAGCACTAAACAAAGATATTTCGCCGGTTTTGAAGAGAAAAATAGATTTGTCATTTCTGGATGAAGTATCGGGCGGTGATCCAAAATTTAAGCAGGATATGATTGGTCTTTTTTTGGAAAAAATTCCCAATGAAGTAATTCTATTAAGCGAGGCATTTCATAACAAAAATAATGCTGAAGTACTCAGACTTTCTCATATTATGAAATCCAGTTTAGACATCTTTATGCTAAATGACCTTAGTAATTATTTATCGATTATTGAGAAAGAAGCCCAAGTTGGGCAATTTAGCGCAGAAACTGTCACTATGATTACTGTCTTAGATCAGGAAATCAGTGAAGCAATTAAATCTTTAAAGGAAATATAAATCCTACTTTAGTACCAACTTAAATAAAGCGTAAAGCAAAAAAGTGGAAAATCAACAAAACAGCTGGACTACTTGTCCGGAATGTCAGGGACGCGGCAAAAAAAGCCGAAGAATCAGCAAGAAAGCGCGACTGCTCTACCAGATTGCTCTCGATCAATTTGAAAAAACAAACGAAGGAACGGCTCCGGTTTATCCTAAAGGTAATTTATACGTATGCCTGAACTGTAATGGCTCAGGATTGATTCGGTCAGCTAGCGCACCTGTTGCGGATAAAGAAAATCATCCACATGTTGCTATAATTGGCGGTGGTATTGGCGGTGTGGCTTTGGCCGTTGCCTGCTTACATCGCGGAATTCCTTTTACTCTTTATGAACGTGACAATAACTTCGAGGCACGATCTCAGGGTTACGGACTTACTTTGCAGCAAGCCAGTAAAGCCATAGAAGGATTGGGTATTTTCTCTCTGAAAGATGGTGTGGTTTCAACAAGGCATTTGGTTCATACTACAGAAGGAAAAGTCATTGGGGAATGGGGAATTAGAAAATGGTTACAATCCGATACTAAAACGGCGAATAAACGAACCAATGTGCATATCGCAAGACAATCATTACGATTGGCATTACTGGAACAACTTGGAGGTCATGATTTTGTACAATGGGGACATCAATTAGTTGATTTTAAAACAAACAAAAACGAAGGTATTGATTTAAAATTTCAGGTAAACGGGGAAATAAAAAACGTAAAAGCCGATCTTTTGGTTGGAGCCGATGGTATTCGAAGTTCGGTACGAAGATTACTGATTGGTGAAAACATTACTCCTTTACGTTATCTGGACTGTATTGTGATATTGGGTATTTGCCCATTAAAAGCCCTTGAAGGAATTGATAGTGATTTACTGGATTCAGCAACCGTATTCCAGACCGCTAACGGCAATGAGCGCATTTACATAATGCCATATACGGCAGATTCTGTAATGTGGCAGCTTAGTTTTCCAATGCCGGAAGATGAAGCTAAAATGCTTAGTGCTCAGGGAACTCAGGCGCTTAAAGAAGAAGCAAGCCGAAGAACGCAATGGCACGATCCTATCCCTCAGATTATAGCAGCGACTCAGGAAGCGCAGATTTCAGGTTATCCTGTTTACGACAGGGAATTACTCGATTCAACATTATTATCGAAAGCCAAACAAGTAACTTTGATTGGAGATGCAGCTCACCCCATGAGCCCGTTTAAAGGACAAGGTGCCAATCAGGCGCTGCTGGATGCACTTGCACTGGCTCGAGGCATTTCAAAAGGATGCAGACCAATGTCTGAATGGAGAAAAGCGGGAATAAGAGAAAGTGTCTTAAATGAATTCGAAGCTGAAATGTTAGAAAGAAGTGCCATCAAAGTAAAAGATTCTGCAGAAGCTGCACAGTTCCTGCATTCAGAAATTGTACTTCATGAAGGTGACGAGCCAAGAGGAAGGTGTATAAAGAAAAAAGAAGATGATTTAAAACAATAAAATCTTAATATAATTCACAAAAAAAAGTGCGGTCGTCTTTTCAGGCAACCGCACTTTTTTAATTTTTTAAACTTTCTGTTATTTATACTCTTTTTCTTTTTGAGCATACCAGTCTTTCATGACATAAAAAGCTTTCTTTTTAATTCCCTGATCAGAAATTAATCCTTTACGGTTAAAGAAATCCTGAATATTAGGCAACTGTCTTCTTGGTGATCTAAAATCGACTAAAATCCAAGGAGAAACTCCCGCCAAACCTTCTATACGATTGAACATTTGAGTGTTTTGTACATACAGTTCTTCCTGATATTCTTCGTTCCAGCGCTCTTTTTTATCACCGTGCAAACCTTGTAAAGCTTCTCCACCAAACTCACTGATAATAACGGGTTTGTTATACGGAATTATCCATTGCATGTCTTTACACGATTCGTTGGTTCCTCTGTACCAGCCCAAATATTGGTTAAAACTCACAATATCTACATATTCGTTCATATTATCGTGAAGTGTATTCACATTGTTCGGACTTTTGGTTACTTCCATCGCCATACTTATTAAACGCGAATTGTCCTGTGTACGCGCGTATTTTGCCAGTTTGCTCAGGAAAACATCTCTGTCATCTCCATGCGGTGTTTCATTTGCAATGGACCAAATTACAATTCCACAACGGTTTTTATCCCTGTAAATCATATCGTGCAGCTGACGTTCGGCATTGGCGTACGTATCCGGATTTGTCCACGAAATAGTCCAATACACCGGAACTTCAGACCAGATCATCAAGCCCATTTTTTCGGCTTGTTTTACCATGTTTTCGTTATGCGGATAATGCGCCAGACGTACATAATTACAGCCCAATTCTTTTGCCCAGGTCAATAACGTAACCGCATCTTCTGTAGACCAGGTTCTTCCTGATCGAAATGGAGCTTCTTCATGAATACTGATTCCGCGTAAAAAAACTTTCTTTCCGTTTAACAAAATTTCTTTTCCTTTTGTTTCAATGGTTCTAAATCCTATTTGATCCGCAATACTTTCATCGGCTTTGTCAATGGTTACGTCGTATAATTTTGGTTTTTCAGGCGTCCATAAAACAGGATTGGTTTTAATCTCAAAATACGCCATTCCTTTGGCATCTGTTGTAATGTTTTTCTTGATTTTAAGTTCCGGAATTTTGATCGAAACCGACTGATTTGCTGTTTCACTGTTCAATTTTACCCAGCCTGAGATTTTTGTTTTGTCTTTTTTATCCAGCTGCACCAGATAATCTTCAATATACGTATTCGGAACCTGGGCCAAAGTAACGTCTCTTGTAATTCCGCCATAATTCCACCAATCCATGTTTACCGTTGGCACATTATCTTTATGGCGTTTGTTATCTACTTTTACAACCACAAAATTATTTCCGTCGACTAATAAATCGGTTACATCAAAATTAAATGGCGTATAACCGCCTACATGACTTCCTGCCAATTTTCCGTTTACATATACTTTCGCATCATAATTGACTGCTCCAAAATGAAGAATACCTTTGCTTTGAGAATTCTTTTTATAATTAAAATCTTTCTCAAACCAAACTGTTCCTTCATAGAAAAATAATCTTTCATCTTTAGAATTCCAATCAGACGGAATATCCATAGTAGCAGAAGTTGCAAAATTATATTCGGTCAACTCAGTGGTGTTGAATTTTTTATTTTGGAAAAATCCATTGTCTTTAAAGGGCATAAGACGATAATCGTAATATCCGTTTTCAAGCGGATCTACAATATAACTCCATTTTCCGTTTAGGTTGATGTTGTTTCGTGACGCAATATTCGCAAGTAGCGGAATTTCCTGCGCCATCATTTTCCCAAAAATCAGAAAAGTAAAACACAGCATTATTATTTTTCTCATAGCTTAAATTATTTTTAATTTTTTATTATCTGGCGTAATATTTTAACACATAGAAACATAGATTTTCTTTGTCTTTAAAAAAGGCGTTTCACTTATTTAAATGCACATAGCTGGATTTCTATTCTCAATTTTATCTGCTAATCTGCTAAATCTGCGGGAAAAATTTTTAGCTCGCAGATTGAGCCGATTTTTACTTGTTTATATTTATAAAGCTTAGCCTATATGTTAGAAACTAGTTTTTTTTATTATACTTTTTTCAAGTCTAAAAAACCTATGTTTCTATGTGTTTAAAAATTTATTTCTTATCAAAATACTGCGTCAATTCATACGCATTATCATTGATGATTTTCATCTCTTTCAATAAAGGCATATAAGGCTCAAATGCACTGTTTACAATACCTTTATTTGAATCTCTATTCGAATAATCAGTCGTTAAATCTTCGGGATCATTATCCATATATTTGAACCAATGCCATCCCACCGAATTTTTATTTTTAAGTAATTCCAAAGTGAAATTCTGATAGAAAAGCCCTCTTTCTTTCTGCGTTCGAACGAGCCATCCGGCGCCTGTATTGTTAGGCAATCCTGAATCTTCTCCTTTTGTATACCATTCTGTAATCAAAAACGGTTTTCCTGACCAATCGCCCCAATTGTTCATTAAATCCTGACTCGGTTCCCACTTTCTATAATGGTTGATCGAAACAATATCCATGTATTTTCCGGCCACTTTAAAAATCTCCGGATTTGTTAATTCCTGTTCTTTATCCTGATTAAAACGACATCCTAAATAAAGATGATTGGGATCTGCTTTTTTAAGTGCCGCTGTTACCTTTTTCATATAAGTTTCAAAATAAAAAGCAGTAAATGCCATTCTATCTTCGTGATTTACATCTGATATCGAAGCATTAAAACCTTTTCTTTGATCCAGCCATTCTTTTGCGGCGAGATAACCTTGTTCATCTTTGGCCAATAAAGTTAAATGTTTATCTAATGCGTCGTTATACCACGGCAGTTCATTATCAGTAAAATAACCCATCAAATACTTATCATTTTTGTACTGAGAAAGGTCTTTGAATGCTTTTTCGATATACGCATCAAATTCTTTATCAAAAACCATAACCAAATCAAAACGGTAATTTTGCCAGTTGGCTTCTTTGTATCTTCCACCGTATTTTTTAATATGATCAGAATGATACATTCCCATTGGAGAAACAATAACCGTATAAACCAGCGGATTTTCTCCTTTTCGAACTAATTCTGTATTCGACCACGCGCCTACTCCGTTAAACCCATTATCACGAAGTAATTTTGATTCTTGTTTGAGCCAATTTTCAGGACTTCCAAACTTATTATCAAATGCTTTTTGCTGATTTACAGAACGGCCCGCATTAAAAACAGCAACTCCTTTATAAATAAACGGATAACCTTCGGGGTCGATAATCCACCATCTGTTGTCTATTTTTTGAGTTCTAAAAAATCCTGTAGCTTCTTTTTGCCAGACTTTTGATCCTCCATAAATCGAAATTGGTTCTTGTTTTTTAGTTTTAAATCCGGGTAGCTTATCAACCGTTTTGGCTTCATACGATATCCATTTGGGATCTAAAGCGTTTTGTCGGGCTTCGACTTTTTGATATTTAATACTATTCTGCGCCTGCAAAGAAATCAGGTTTACTAAACAGAATATGAGATAAAGGAAATGCTTCATTAAATTGGTTTTTAATTATTTTTTTGAGAGATATCGCAGTTTTCAGTCGCAGTATTCAGTTCTCAGTCGCGGTCTCAGTTTTCAGTTTAACACTACTGAGAACTAAGACTGAGAACCGTGACTGAAAACTGAGACTGAGACTGAGACTGAGACCTATTTCACTCTAATTATTTAGATAAATAGATATGGTCAATATCGAAAATGTAATTATTTAAAGCTCTAACATCTTCCGGATCAACGCTTCTTAAAACCAAAATATCTTTAATTTTAGTAAGATCTAATGCCGAATTCTGTTTTTTGTATTCTGCAATTGGAATCTTAACCATATTCCAGCTTCCATCTCTTTTTAGTCCGTACAAATTGCTTGTGGCGTCAAATTCTACATATCCTGTATTAGAAGCATCTTTCATTCTAAATCTGATTTTTCCGGTACTAGTCGTTCTTACCGCCATATTGATATAAGTGTAAGAAGTGATATCCGTGAAATTTACAAACGAAAGAATTGCCATTGCCCATTTGGCTTCGGCTGCAGGCGGTGTGGCCGGAAGAGAAAAATTTCTGTAAGCACCTTCATAACCATCAGCAGCCACTTCTTTAATTACAAACTGATTGCTTGAAACCCAATTTAAAACAGGTGCTGTTTTGGTAAAATCAGTATTATCAGAGTAAATTTTAAGCGCATCAGCCGGAATAACAATTGGTGGCGTTGCAGGGGCTTCGACCTCTACAGTAAAGGTTTTCTTTTGTGTCGTATTATCCACAAAAGTAATTTCGAGAGTTGTTGTAAAAGTTCCACCTTTAGTATATTTTACCTCAACATTTGGCTCGATTGAAGATCCCGGAGCCCCGCCTTGAAAAGTCCATTTTACAGCACGTACTTTTGTTGACGCATCGGTATAAGTAACTGTTTCTCCTGCTTTAACAGAGGTATTGGTCGAAGTTGCTTCTAATTTTCCCTGATTATAAAGATAGACTTCACGTACATCATCATCGCAGGAAAGCAAACCTATCGAAAGCACTAGAAACAAGTATTTTAATTTGGCTATATTATTTAGTTTTATGTTCATGATTTCTTTTTTTGATTATTTTTTTTAAAGAGAATAGACGAAAGAGTAGACAGAAGAAAGAATAAAGAATAAAGAATAAAGAGAATAGACCTCTCAGCAAATTTTGATTCTTGTTTTTTTTTTAAGAGAATAGAATAAATAATATAGAGAAAGTATTCCTCATCTAATCTTGCTTCTTGTCTCTTGCTTCTATTCTCTATTCTATATTCTAAAACTCTATTTTAAACCGTCTAAAAATCCCTGATAAGCCTGTTTCTTATTATAATCGGCATCTAAAAGCAACGGATATTCTTTTGGATGCCAGAAACTTGTCAGCCAGGTATATTTATCGGTTACGCCCCAGGTTGAGATCGCAAATTTTTGATTTTGAGGCAGTTCTTCATACATTGTTGTAATGTATTTATAAGTTTCAGATTGTTTTTGCTGTTCAACATCATTAAACACATACGAATCTGATTTTCCAGTATTTACTTTAATATCCAATTCTGAAATATGAATTAACAATCCTGTTGAAGCCAGATCTGTAAAACCGGTTTTCATGGTTTGTCGGTTGGTATCTGTGGCATAATGAAACTGATCTCCCAAACCATCAATTGGCACTCCGTTGGCTTTGAATCTTGCTACCATTTTTTTGATAGCCGCTCTTTTTCCTCCATCAATAACAACGCTGTAATCATTGTAAAATAATTTAGCATCCGGATCTGCTGCTTTTGCATATCTAAAACATCTTCCGTAAAATCCAATTGGGTCTTTAAAAAGCGAATTGATAACCGTTTCATTTCTTAAAGCTCCTCCATCTGCAAAAACCTCATTTACAACATCCCAACTTTTTACTTTTCCTTTATAATGTCCTACAACATCTGTAATATAAATTTTGACTTTGGCTTCGAATGCGATTGAATCGTATTTGGCATTTTTAAACCATTCCGGAAACGAATCGTACCAAACCAATGTATGCCCGTGAACTTCCAGACTATTATCTTTGGCAAAATTTACCAGATAATCTCCCGCTGTATAATTGTAAGCCGTTGAAGAAGTCCAGATACTGGCCATTTTCATTTCGTATTCGGCTGTAATTTGGCTGTAATGTTTTAAGACTGCATTTTTAAAATTGGCTTCGTTTTGCAGATCTTTCATTTTTACTGCCGCACCAATTTTAAACTTTGCTTTTTCTTTTAAAGTTAATGTTGGAGTTGGATTTACTGGAGATCCATTATCATCAACATTAATGAAAACTGTTTTTTCGTCATTGCTGCAAGAAGCAAACAACACAGCGGTTAACAGACCTAAAATATATTGTTTCTTTATCATCGTGTTATTTTTTATTTGATTTGGAAATCAAAACCAAATTCAATTTCCAGCTCGATTGTTACGAACAAAAACCTGATTCCAATTAATTATATCCCACATTAAATCCTGCCGGTTTTCCCATTAAATCAATCTGAGTTTGCGGTATAGGCATATTGACCATTACTGGTGTCATCTTCAAAGGCACTTCTCCCGCACTCGTTCCTGATGGACTTGAACGGAAATATAGATTTTGTCTTTCTACCAAAAGTCCTAATCGTTTTAGCAAAAACCATCTGTTGTTTTCGAAAGCCAATTCTCTGGCTGATTCATCCAAATAATTATTTAATGTCCAGGTTGTCAAATCAAAAGTTGTGACAGTACTTTCAGGGTTTCCGGTGTAACCTCTTCTTCTTACTTTATTCAAATAAGCCAGTGCTTTTGTGTCGTTACCCAGATTATGATATGCTTCAGATGCCAGTAAATAAGTTTCGGCTAATCTGTAATACATATAATCTTTGTAACTGTTGGATGTCATAGGCAGTTTTTCTGTATCGTGGTATTTTTTCAAACTCCAGTGCCAGGCTCTGTAATTTCCGTTTGGAGCCGCAATTGCCGGATTGGTAATCGGCTGGCCAAATTTCGGGTTACCCGGAACATTGATTTTATAATCCTGATAATTATCTGAGTAATAATAGGTTTTAAACCTCAAATCGTTGGCCTGATCGTAAAGTGATTTCAAATAATTGTTAGGATAAAACCATCCTAAAGACTGACCTCCATAAGCCACATCCTGAATCATTTCGCTTGCATTTAATTCATAAGGTCTATGAGTAAAAACGCTTCCCAGCCAAAAACCTCCTCCGCCTGCCAAATCATCACTCGGACCTAATAGAAAATCTCTTTGATAAGTAAAAAGTGATTCCTTATGGTTGGCATTTTGTCCCCAAACCTCAGCCAATGGCACTAAACCGTGCGTTCCGTCATTAATAATTGCATCAAATTGTGCAGCTGCTTCTGTCCAGTCTTGCTGCCATAAAGCACTTTTACCGCGTATGTGTCTTGCAACACCTTGTCCGTAACGTCCTGCATCTACCTTAAAGGGAAGATTGGCAATGGCATAATCCAGATCGCCGTCGATTAATTTGTAAACATCGGCATCGCTGGCTACTTTATATTCTGTTACATCATTAATATTTTCCGGTGTTGTTGGAATGGTATCAATTAAGATTCCGCCGTACATTTGTTTTAAATCCAAATACAATTCGCCTCTTATAACACGTGCCTGTGCTACCAGTCTTTTCTTCGCATTTTGATCCATATTAATAGATCTTGCCGAAGTTATAATAGCAGAACATCTGTCGATAATTTTATATCCCTGAATCCATTTTGATCCTGTAAAAGATTGCGGATTATGGCCTGTACCATAAGGCGTATTCCAGGTTCTGTGCAATCCCAAATCTGTTGCAACCATAAAGAATACATTGGCCCACAAATCACTATTATCTCCCGATGGAGAATTATAATACCTCATTTGGTTGTAAAGTGCATTTACTCCAACTTCTAAACCTGCCGGAGAAGTGTAGATATAATCTACAGAAATCTGATCTTTTACGTTTTCTTCCAGAAATTCTTCGCACGAAGTCAATCCTAAAGAAAGTCCGAATATCAAAACAAATAGAAAATTTATATTTTTCATGATCTTGTTATTTTTATTTTATTGATGTCTTAAATGTGCTGTTAGAAACCTACTTGTAAGCCTATAACACAAGTAACAGGTTCCGGATAGTCGTTGATATCTTTTTCAGGACTGTACGACTGATAATCTGTAATGGTAATTAAATTACTTCCTGTTACATACAATCTCATATTAGTTAGGCCTAATGATTTAAGTGTATTTTCAGGAAACTTAAATCCAAGTGATACATTTTGTAAACGCACATATGAAGCATCCTGCAACCCTAAAGTGTTGATATACGGCGGATCATTTCCGTCTCTTGGTCTTGGCCAGTTTCCTCCGGGGTTTTCCGGTGTCCAGTAATCTTGTTTGACACCGTTTTTAACGCCTCTTAAAGAACCTCCTTTTACATAATCGTATAAAAATAAATTGTCTCTGGTAACGCCCTGAACGGTATAAATGTCTGCCGAGAAATCGAAACGTTTGTATTCTAAACTCACAGAAAAAGTTCCGAACCAATCCGGCATTTTTGAAGTGATTACCCTGTCCTGATCCGGATTTGGATTTGCACCGTTTGACGGATCTGCATCATATAATTTTATATCTCCCGGATATAAAGTTGTTCCTGTAACAAGCGGAATATTTTCTCCCTGCTGATAAATTCCAACGGCTTTATAGCGGTAATACACATCAATTGGTTTCCCAATAAACCATAAATTTCCAACAGAATCATCTTCTTTTCCGTCTCCGTTGGCATCTTTACCATAAATGCTTACAATGCTATTTTTGTTTTTGGTGAAAGTTGCGCCAAGATTCAGTCTGAAATCTTGTTTTTTGATTACATCTCCATTCAAAGTAATCTCTAAACCTTTGTTATTTACTTTACCAAGATTGGATAATTTGGTGGTATATCCTGTATTGGCATTTAGGGTTTCATAGATTAATAAGTCTGACGTATCAGTATTATACACCTCAACTGTTCCCGTTAATCTGTTTTTGAATAAACCAAAATCAGCGGCAAGGTTTAACTGTGTTGATGTTTCCCAGCGCAAATCCGGATTAGACAATTGTGAACCCGGAACATAACCGGATACTTTTATTCCGTTGATGATATAATCTCTCTGATCTGCCACTGCCATACTTTGGTACGGATCTTTGGGCTGATTTCCTACTTTACCATAACTGGCTCTTAATTTTAAATTGCTCAAAACAGGAACGTGCTCTTTTATGAAACTTTCGTTCGAAACATTCCAGGCAGCATTTACAGCAGGAAAAAATCCCCACTTATTATTTTTACCAAATACTGATGATCCATCGGCTCTGCCCGAAACTGTAAAATAATATCTGTTATCGAAATCATATTCTAATTTTCCTGCAAATGAAATTAGCGATCTTTCATTTCCGCCAATTTCAGGTGTATTCAAAAAAGCACTTTCTAAACCGTAAATTCCCAAAATATCACTCGGAATTCTGCTTGCGGAATTTTTAAAATCATTGTATTCTGATGATGTTATTTCGTAAACTCCTGTTGCGTTAAAATGGTTTTTCTCTGCCAGTTTAAAGTTGTAATTCAAAATATTACTAAACTGATATTCTACATTGTCTTTGAAAAGAATACTGCCGCTACCTTGTCCTGAATTTGCAATTCCTGAAAGTGATCTAGAAGAATTAAAATTCATTGCTTTGTAATTCCACGATCTTCTGCTGGCATTCAATTTATAGGTAAAACCTTTTAAAATGTTGATGTCCAAAAACACATTCATAATGTCGTTTCTGTTTAGCTCATTTGTATTGGTTTCGTAAATATCAATAAGCGGATTTGGTGTTTCCTGAATTCCACCCGGAAGATGACGGAACGAACCATCATCATTGTAAATTTTACCAAGCGGAGATGTATTAATGGCATTATTTAGAATATTACCCACATTTGGACGATTTGACTCTGAAAACTGAAGTGAAAGATTCATTCCCACTTTAAGCCAGTCGCTAATTCTTTGGTCAACATTAATTCTCATGGCCACTTTTTCGAAGTCGGTATTAGGTACAACTCCTGAAGTGTTGATGTAGTTTAAACTCGTAAAAATGCTTGTTTTATCTGTTCCTGATGAAACGCTCAAACTATGGTTGTTGGTAACGCCGGTTCTTAAAGCGTATTTTTCCCAATCGATATATTTTCCTGATTGAACCGATTCTAATTCAAGCGGAGAAAAAACCTGATTATCCGGTCTGTAAACACCATTATTACTTGTTCGATAGGCTTCTCTTTTTAATTGGGCAAACTCTTCACCGCTATAGATATCAAAATTTCGGTTGATGGTCTGTACTCCGGAAAAACCATTATAGGCAATTTTTGCTTTTCCGGTTTTTCCTCTTTTTGTAGTAATTAAAATCACACCATTTGATGCTCTTGCTCCGTAAATAGACTGTGCGGCGGCATCTTTTAAAATTTCTAATGAAGCAATATCATTAGCATTAATATCATTAATACTTCCTATAACTATACCATCTGCAATTACAATTGGTTCGTTACTTCCGTTGATTGATTTTTTTCCTCTAATTTGTATAGAAGAAGAACTTCCCGGTCCGCCATCGGCCAAAGAAACCTGAACTCCCGCTGCTTTACCTCTCAACATTTCTGCCACATCAGAAGTCGCTACTTTTGTCATGTCACCGGGTTTTACCGATGCAACAGAACTAATTACGTCACTTTTCTTTTTTGTTCCGTATCCTACCACTATAATTTCATCCAGCGCTTGGGAGCTTGCTTTCATGACTACTTTTAGATTCTTTTTATTTTCGGTTGGAACCGAAACTTCATCCATCCCTATAAATGAAAATACCAATACGCTGTTGGCCGGAACATTGATACTGAAGTTACCATCAAAATCGGTCTGAACGCCTTTTGATGTTCCTTTAGAGAGTACATTTACTCCCGGTAAAGGCAGGCCTTGATTATCGACTACTTTTCCTGTGATTGAAGTTTCCTGTGCATTCGTTGTGGTAGCGAGCATACACACAAATAGCAGTAAAATTAGTTTTAGATAATTTCCTTCAAGAAAAAACATCTTTTCATGTTTGTTTTTTTTCATAAGTTATTTTTTGGTTAGTTAGTGTAAAATCAGTCATGATTTCATTGCAAATGTGACCAATAAATGATGGTTTTAGGGGAGGAAGATATTCGTTTTTAGGGGGATTAATGTGTTTGTTTGCAGTTTTAAGCTTTAAAAAAACGGTATTCGTAATAAAAAACTTAAATTTTTGAAATTCGATTAATTTTCATGTTTTAAATTTAGTTTAACCGCAAAGCACGCAAAGAATAAAAACGCAAAGTCCGCAAAGCTTAAATTAAACTTTGCGGACTTTGTGTATGATTTATTTTGAGGGTATATGCAAATAAAGCAAACTCAAATTAGACGCGGAATTTACTGATTTGCTTCGCAAAGACGCGGATTAAACGGATTTAAATTTGTAATAAAAGATCTGTGTCGATCAGCGTTTTCGCGATAGCGAATCTGTATCATCAGCGTTCAATAAACGTTACATCTAATTATTTAAATGAGAGCTTTTATATTCAGTAGGCGATAAATTATAAAACTTTTTAAATTCTTTGCTAAAATGTTTTCTATCATTAAAACCCACCATATACGTCACTTCAGAAACTGAATAACTGGTATTTGTCAATAAACTGGCTGCTTTCTTTAATCGCATATTTTTTATCAAACCAGCAACAGATTGGTTGGTAAGCGTTTGTACTTTTTTATAAAGAACTGTTCTGCTCATTCCTATTTCCTTAACCAAATCATTGACATCAAAATTAGTATTATCGATATTTAATTCAATGATATGCATTAGTCTTTTTACAAATAAACCTTCGGGCGTGTTGACATTTTCCTGTTCAGCATCTGTAATAAATCCTTCCCCGTACTTCTGACGCATTATCTCTTTAGCTGATAATAAATTTGCAATCGTAAGCTTCAATTCCTCAATACTAAAAGGTTTCGAAATATACGCATCTGCTCCTGTCGAAAGTCCTTCGATCCTGTTTAAAGTAGACGATTTTGCGGTTAAGAGAATAACGGGAATATGATTGGTACTGAGATTGGTTTTTAAAATTTTACACAATTCAAAACCGTCCATTTCAGGCATCATAACATCACTTACAATAAGATCCGGAATTTCTTTTTCCATGTATTCCAGTGCTTTTATTCCGTCTGTAAATTTCAGGACTTTGTACTCGTGATATAAAATATCATATACAAAAGACAATACTTCTTCGTTGTCTTCTATAACGAGAATTGTTTTTTTTGCACTGTTTTCCGGTTCCTCATGATCTTCTGCTTCATAGGTTTCGATTTCGGTTTTCACATCTGAAATTGGACTTGCGTTCCCTTCTATTTTTATGGCATTTTCAACGATCTGCGATTTTTTAAAATGGTCTTTTCCTTTCTTTAAAGTAATGGTAAATATGGTATTAAAGTTGGCATCGGCTTCTGTTTGTACTTTAATTTCTCCGTGATGCAGTTCTACAATACTTTTGCTTAAAGCGAGACCAATTCCGCTTCCCAAATTCGCGCTTCCGCGATCGTCTAATTGAAAAAAGTTTTTAAAAATTTTCTTTTTCCTGTTTTCCGGAATACCAATTCCGTTGTCTTTTACTTTTATTTCTATAGAATCTGAATCTTCTTTTTGTTCTACAGCCAATGTGATTCGGCCATTTTTACTGGTAAATTTAAAGGCATTCGAAAGCAGATTATAAATGACTTTCTCCATCTGATTTTTATCAAAATAAATCAAAGCAGTATTGATATTGAGCACAAATTTGTAATCGATTTTTTTCTCGACGGCAAATCCACGAAACGATTCGTAAATATCAAAACAGAAGGAAATGATGTCTTGTTGTTCGCAATAAATTTTCATACTGCCTTTTTCGGCTTTCCTGAAATCCATTAATTCATTGACTAATTTTAATAATCGGTCAGAATTATTTTTGATGACTTTGAGTTTGTGTTCGAGATTCGAATTCTTTTCGGCACTATTTAAAAGTTCCTCAACCGGTCCGCTTATCAGTGTTAACGGCGTTCTGATTTCATGCGAAACATTGGTAAAGAAATCCAGTTTCATTTTATACAACTCTTCTTGTCTTTCTTTTTCAACCTGTTCGAGATAAAATGCCTGTTTTAATAATTCCCTATTTCTAAAAAATCGGAATAATAAAACAGAACCGGCAAACAATAATCCAAAATAGAAAATATATGCCCACCAGGTTTTCCACCACGGCGGCAGCATGATAATTTTTAAGGTTTTTACTGCTGGATTCCATTTTCCGCCGCCATCTGAAGTTTTAATTTTTAAAAGGTACGTTCCTGAATTTAGATTGGTTAGATTGATATAATGCTGTGAACCAATAGTATGCCAGTCATCTTTATTAAAAGAACTTTCCAATTTATAGGCATATTCATTTTTCTCTGGCGTTACAAAGTTCATCGCACTAAATTCAAGACCCACATAACCCTGATCATGACTCAAAGTAATTTCCTGAGTTTCACTGATATCTTCTTTTAAATCTACCTCTTTATTTCCGGGCCTGATTTCTTCATTGTTGACAATCAGTTTTGTTAGAACAATCTCGGCATTATCCGGAGTCTTGATTAGTTTGAACGGATTAAAAACGATCAATCCGTTTGAAGATCCGAAGATCAACTCATTATCATTTAATCTCAAACTACTGTTGTTTGAAAACTGTTTTACCTTTAAACCATCTTTTGAGGAATAAGATGTAATTTCAAAATCTGAAATATTGGGAATTGTTTTAAACTTCTTTGTTCTTATTTTATACAATAAATTATTATCGCTGACCCAGATATTTCCTTCTCCATCTTCTGAAATGCTTTTTATGGTTTCATCTGTAAAACCCATTGCGCGGTTGATTTCGAAAAAATGTCCGGATTTTTCATTCAACAAATTGATACCCCCGCTTTCAGCTCCTACCCAAAATCTTTTCTTCGAATCGGTAAACATTACGGTAAGACTGTTATTGGGCAATCCGCTCGCTTTACCTGATTTATAGATTTTGGTAACTCTTTTCAGTTTTTTGTCGAAAAAATTCAGACCGTATTGTGTGGCGATCCATAAACCATTTTCGCGATTTGCGATATCTGTAATAAAATTATCGCTGAGTGCGTTTGAAGTCCCGTCGGCCATGTAACTTTCGATAGTACCGTCCGGAAGTATTTTTTTTAACCCGTTTCCGTTAGTTCCCACCCACAAATCTCCGTTATCAATCAATAATGAAGTTATGGGTCTGTTTCGTTCTTTTGGATTTGGAGAAAGTACTATTTTACTGAATGTTTTGTTGCTTTTATTGAATTTAAAAAGTCCGTTAAAAGTTCCGCAGAATAAATTCTCATTTTGATTTACCAAAGCCGTAATCATGTTTACGCTTTTATCAAAATCATTAGTATCAATTAAATAAGCAGTAGTGCTGTTGCTCCTGAAATCCAGAAAGTTCAAACCTCCGCCATTTGTTGCTACCCAGACAGCATTATTATTTTCTTTGGAAATGGCATTTACGAGTGCACTGTTTAATCCGAAATTAGGTTTTATAACCTCTCTTACATTTGCAAAATTGGTATTGGTTTTCTGGAAAAAGTTCACACCTCCGCCATTGGTTCCAATCCAGATATCATCGTGGCGGTCTTTTAGGAAACATTTTACATCATCATCAGATAAACTGTAACTTGCAAGCGGATTGTGCTGGTATTTTGTGAATTCATTTTTATCCTTTTTAAAAACACACAAACCGTTTTTTGTGGCAAACCAAATGGTATTGGCATCTACAGCCACAATATCGTTGACCCAATTTGACGATAAACTTTTCCCGTTACCAGAATTCTGAAGATAGTTTTTTACGGAATTTGCAGCCGCATTATAATGAAAAACTCCGTTTGCTTCTGTCGCAAACCATAAGTCGTTGTTTTTTTCCTTTATTATCTTCCAAATCTTTGATTTTAGTAATGCTTCATTTTCTTTTAAAGCTTTAGGAAGTTCTTTTTTTGAACCATTTTTGGGATCAAAGCATTCCAGTCCTTTTGCCGTGCCCACTAAAACACCGTAATTACGATCGTAAAAGAGTGATAAAACCCTGCTTTTTCTAAAAGGAGAATTATGATCGTTGGAGATTTCTTCTAATAAATATTGTTTTTTATTAAGGCGTTTGACACCACCAAAAGTTCCAATCCAGATGCGGTTTTGATCGTCCTGAATGATCGACGAAATGTAGTTTCGCCCGCCTTTTACCTTTTGAACATCGACTCTTAAAAAATCACGTTCTTTTTTATTAAAAAGGTTTAAGCCGTTATTGGTCCCTATCCAGAGTTGTCTTTCGTTATCTTCTAAAACAACATTGATGTGATTGTTGCTGATAGTATTTAAAATGTCTTTATTGTAGGCATATCGTAAAAAACTGTAACCGTCGTAGCTAATTAATCCGTTTGCAGTTCCTATCCAGATAAACCCTTTTTTGGTTTGATGAATGCTTGAGATCATACTCTGCGAAAAACTGACATCATAATCGATATGATCAAAATACAAATCTGAACTCTGGGCAAGAGAACTCAACGAAATCGAGTACAATAAAATACAACTTAAAAGATACTTCTTAATGCTTTTCATATATAGAATAAAATAAGAGCTCAACAATAAATTTTGAATGGATCTGATAAAAAAGAGGTGTCAAACGTCCTGCAAGGTAAATCTAATACAAAAATCAGCAGTCTCTATATTTTCTTTTTAAGGGGTGTATTTGTACTTATTGTCAAAAACAGCAAACACGCATTAAAACTAAAAAAACCTATAAATCAACAATTTAAAGGTTTTTAGTTTTTATAATTCCAAAATAGCAGAAGCTTTACATCATGGTATTAATACGGATACTTGCTTTTATTAATGCCAATGCAGAAATTTTTGAAATATGAATATCTTTTGGCTGATGATGTGAATTTTGACTGACTAATTTCACAAAATCAGATCCTTGATCTGATTTCTGAACATACTTTACGGTAATATATTCTTCCCAGTCGTTTAGCTTCACACTTAAAAGATACATCTCACCAAAAAAGATATTTTCAAATTCAGTTTCTTTATATAGAACAATATCTCCTGATTTTAAAAGTGGATACATACTGTCTCCAGTTACAGAAATAGCTCCGTCACATTTAGGCAGATTAGGAATTTTTATAGTATCCAGAACTCTTTGAGGTTTTCCGCTGTTAAATAATTCTCGTAAACCTGCCACAGCTTCTAAGTCATATAAAGGTATTTCCTGACTCACCTGTAGTGAATCAATTGTTTTTCGATCATTATTCATAATTATAATATTAGCATTATCCTCTTTTACCATGGGTCCGTTTCCAGTTAAAAGCCACTCGGAATTAATTTCCGGATAGTGATGTAAAATTTTACACGCTTTATCTGTTCCCATGTTACTGCTGTTGTCTAAAAACTTATTAGAAAAGCCTAAATCATTACAGAACTTATATTTAGTAATCCCTTTATAATCAAGGTATTCTCTCATTCTTTCCGTTGACCCCATAAAAAGATGTGTTTTTTTACGTTAAAAATTTGTTTTGATGTATTATTTTACATTATATTTGCAAAGTAAAGAAAAATAAATATTAAAAACAAGATAATCACATACAAATTTATGCAACACCGGAATTTCAACCATAACAAAACAATCAGTTAAATAATTGAATATAAATCATTTGAAATAAATTTAAGATATTAAAAAACAAAAAAAACAGCACTACGCCAAATAAGAATAAAACTACGAATAAGCAGTAATATTAATCACTAACTATAAAAAATTTATTCATTATTAATTAAAATATAAAAAATGGAAACACATCAAATCAAGGAAAAAATTCAGGAACTGGAAAATTGGCTGATTGAAAATCCAAACAGTCCTGAGAGAAATTTAATCGAATCTGATATCAATCAATTAAGAACCTTAATCACTAAAAATCATGAATAGAAATCAAATTGAAGAACGTATTGCTTTATTATATCTGGCATTACAATATTGCTCAGAAAGAACAAAAACTTTCACAGCCGGAGAAAGAATCTGCATTAATCAGGAACGTTTTCAATGGATGCATATCCTGGATGATGAAACGGCCTCATCGCGACCAGTTTCACCGCAAATTGAATACAAAATAAAAGAGGTTTTGAAACTTGCTCACTTCTATAATTTCAAACCTTATTACGGTGATCCTTTTAAAGAAGAAATTTTATTACATAACTAAATGCCAATATATTATGAATACTCCCTTAACAAACACAATCAACCCAAATATGGATTTATCTCAGTTTTCTGCACAACAATTAAAAGAGGCTCTAAATCGAATTGAAAATAAAAAAAATGAAGAAAGAGATGCTTATAAAAAACTGGTAGCCGAAACGATTCCCAAAGCACTTTCGAGACTGCATGAAACGTCAGAAATGATGCGAAACGCTAAAACAGAAACTTTTAGATTATTTGAAACTATTCTGGATTTAAAAAATCAGGTTTATGGTTTTAAAGAAAAACAAATGTCGCATACTTTCTCTAATGATAAAGAAGAAATTACGATTGGATACCGCATTAATGAAGGTTGGGACGATACTGTAACCATTGGAATTGAAAAAGTACAAAACTATATTTCGTCGCTTTCTACAAGTAAAGAAACTGCATCGCTGGTAAAAATTGTTTTCAATTTACTAAAGAAAGATGCTAAAGGTAATTTAAAAGGCTCACGAGTTCTTGAGCTTCAAAAACTAACGAAAGAATTTAATAATGAAGAATTTACAGATGGAGTTGAAATTATTGCTTCGTCTTTTAAACCTATTCGCTCAAGCTGGTTTATTGAAGCCAACAGAATTGATGAAAATGGCGTGAAAATCAATATTCCGTTGTCTATGTCGTCTGTAGATTTTTTACAGGGTTATGCTTTTAATTTTTTTAATCAGCAAAACGAGCAAAGTCATGCAGCCTAATAATGATCTTTACGCCTCTGCTCTCTTAGCGTTACTGCTTATTGCAACCAACTTAAAACCAATACTTTTATTTCGTGAATGGTTTTATTTCAGAATCAAAATAATTTTCAAACAATACTTAAATGAGCGTAAAAATAAAACCAATTACAGACCACGAAATTTACAAGGTTAACGAACATACAATCTTTAAAGACGGACTTGGAAACTGGAACTGCAAAAATGATCTTTCGAATAAAGAACGCCAGGCTTTTAACCAATATGAAAGCATCGTAATCAAAAATCCAAGATTCAAAAAACATACAACAGCCACTTATAAAGGCTGAAAAAATCCCTCACTATCTGCATAAAAAAAACTTAGCAGACATAAAAAATGGTTCCTGTTTATCACTTTTTTTTTGAAGGAAAACAGGAACCGAAGATGGGCTCTTTTTACCCAAAAAAGCAGCCAAAAACCATTCTTTCTTTAGAGTTCCCAGTCTTAAGAGCTGCGGAACGAGATCATAATAGGAAGAGTACTGACCTCAATTGTTAAAAAAATCTTTAACAAATATTACCTCAGAACGAGGTTCTAAATAAAATGGCATTTGAAGGAGAAAACCATTACTTAAAAAATTAAATGGTTTGGCTGCTGTATATCTTATGTCATCACTTTATTATTCAAATAATTTTTAATCATGATTAAATCTTCATTCTAATACTTCTTTCTCTTTTCAAAATCTTTCTTCATTTTCTCTCACTTCATAAATATTATTATCATGCCTATATCCTCCAACAGAAGCCTCGGAATTCAAAAAAATAAATTACTGCGTTACAAACTAGTTAAAGAGTTGTATCAAAAACATAAAACAGAAGATATTCCTACTACCGTAGTATGGCGTAAATATGTGTATCCTGTTTATCCTATTTCAAGAACTACCTTGTATGAAATTCTTTGTACACCTATTACTTCAGAATTGAAAAAAATAGAAGAACTTATGAGTACTCAGAAAAAATCTTCTTAATTATTATAAAAGAAAATCAAATCTTTTAATTGTAAAAAAAACTTGTTTTTACAATGCAAAGATGACTCATTTACCTCTGTAAAAATGAGTTCTGTCCGCTTCCTTTACAACTATGTAAAGCCCTAGAATACAAATGTTCGCAGACCTTACATTCGTTTTTTTTAGGGCTTTTTTTACCCAATCTTTGCAATCTCAAAAGGAAAGAACCCAACACAATCTCACTGTAATTTACAAGATTGTAAATCCCAAAAAACAACATCCTACTGTTGTTTCTCAAAAAACATATTTAACCTAACATTCAACATTAACATTCGATGGAGCAATTTCTATACCCCTCACTAACCGCATTTTTTGCCGCCTTTATTACCTGGTTTTTTTCAATGCGAAAATCATTGGCTCAGGACAGAGCCGCAGAACTTGACAATGCCGTAAGTGCCGTAAAATATTACCGTGATCTTCTGGATGACCTTACTGCACGACTTACGGCAGCTACCGATACCATAAAAAAAATGGAAATACAACACAAAGAACTCATGCTTATCAACCAGCAATTGGTTGATGAATTACAAAAATTCAAACAACTAAACGGAAAAAATTCATGACACTAATTCAAAAAACCTTAGAAATCGCTACGGCACAAATTGGTGTCGAAGAAATTCCCAGAAACAGCAACTCCGGCCCTGAAGTCGAGATTTATCTAAGAAGTGTAGGACTTTCAAAAGGATATCCCTGGTGCATGGCTTTTGTATACTGGTGCACCCAAAATGCGGCATTGCAGATTAACGCAAAAAATCCTTTAAAGAAAACGGCAGGAGTTCTGGACCAATACAACTCAAGACCACTTTTGGTAAAAAAAATTCCGCAGCCTGGAGATGTTTTTATTCTGGATTTAAAAAATGGTTTGGGCCATGCCGGATTTGTAGAAAAAGTAGCCGGAACCATGATTTACACTATCGAAGGAAACACAAATGATACAGGCGGACGTGAAGGCTATAAAGTAGCCCGAAGAAAACGAGATATAAAAAGTATAAAGGGATTTTTGCGCCTGCAAAACTAAATTAAAAACCAACTATCATGACGACTAAAAAACTAAAATGCTTTGTTCTCTCCTTATTTATTATCCTGATTGTGGTTTCATGCCGAAGTCCTAAACCGTTACAAAACGAAAACAAAGTACAAACCATCACTATTACAGAAACTTTGCATGATACTGTTTTTAAAATTGCTAAAGACAGTAGTTTCTATAACGCTTTACTGGAATGTATTAACGGAAAAGTAGTTCTTAAAAATGTTATTCAGGCCGAACCAGGGCGTACATTAAAAAGCCCAAGGGTTCGACTTGATAACAATAAACTAAGCGTAGACTGCGACCTGAAAGAACAAGAACTCTACGCTTTCTGGAAATCGAAACAAGTAAAGGATGTTCAGGAAAAAACAATCACGATTACCAAGTTTGTCAATCATTTAACTTTTTGGCAAAAGGTGCAAATCTGGATGGGAAGACTGGTACTGCTTGTAGTGCTCTTTCTAATTGGGAGATTCGTGTACAAATTCTATAAGCCTTTATGGTTTAAATAAATCAATTTTTAAATAATACATTAAATAAATATGTCTGCACAATCTCATTTTTTCGTGGAGTCAGGAGGCCTTACGCAAAGTAAGGAACAAGCTTTTGGTCCCGTCTCGAGCACTCAGTTTAACCTCACCTCCAAATTCAATTTAGGTACTGCTAAAAAAGCCTATTCTATCTGTAAAGGAGTTGTTTTAATACAGCCTCAAACGGACAATCCTAACAAAGTAAATCTAATTCTTAGACCTTATAAACAGCCTTTTCCGGGACTAAACATCAAGTACTTTATCTATAGAGGATTAAGAAAGAGTGACTTTTTTACAAACGATTCTGAGCCACTAGTTATTAAAAATGATGGGGAATATTCAGATTTTATAGACAAGATAAATAAAGATTTTAAAGCCTTTCATGAAGGGCGTAAAGTCAAAAACGGTGAAACGGTTACAGAAATTCCTGTTCCTCCGTTTACTGCAGCTTATATTGGCTATGATCTTACAGCGCCCGACAGTACTTTACTTTCAAATCTCTTTTTTAAAGAATCTGAATTTGAAGACAAAAACGGAACGCTTAAAGAAAAAGATCCTTTTGAACTACCTATGATTGATATGGGAAAATCTTTAGGGAATTTTGCTGAAGGCGAATGCGGAATTGATATTGTCTTAAATTACGGCGACTATAAAAACAACCTGACCAATGGCGAATTTGTTTTTGATTTAGGATATGCACGTAAAGCCGATGCAAAGATTATTGCGGATGGTTCTACAGATTATAAGAAAAAACTACAACGCGAACAAAGCACACAATTTGTTGATATCGCTGCCTTTTATGGCTTATTTGTCCCAGAATATGCTGTAGATGTAGTTTCTGCCGAAAGTAAAACAACTAAAAAAGGCACAGAAATTTACAACAGTATTATCAATAATTTTTATACAAAAAACAATTGGTATATCTATATTCAAAGTGACCGCACGCGTAGTTATGATTTCTACGGAAATTATAAATTAGGCGAAGGGCCGGAAAACTTAAAAACAGGATTATTAGAAGATCCTGCTCCTAAAGTCGTCCCAATGACTGCTGCTGTTTATGGCACTTTTGGATGGCCGGTTTTAGTGAATACTCAGGACCAGGCAACTTCTGTTGCAACAAATAATTTGTATTTACAATTTCCAACCGACAACAACAATAACACTGCTTTTTACGGACAAATCGCAAAAGTAATCAATGCCCAAAAAGATAATTTCATTAATGCCGACGGTTTACGATTACCCCCGGATGAAACAGGAAACTATAGTAATCTAAGCTCAACCATTCAGCTTACAACTCCAGCGGTTCAAGGTAAAAATATTGCTGCGATTAACATTTTGCTTTATCACGGAAAAGTGAATCAATATACAGCCGGAACAACTCTAGATGAAAACGGAGATCTTGTTATTCTATATGGGCAAGCCAATTTTTTTGATAACGTATTCAGCTTAATAGACGCAAAACCTTTATTAAAACTTAGCGCCGATGAAAGTTATTCCAGAATGACTTCTCAAAAACTGAATCTTATCAATGAGTTTTATGATAAAAAACAGCAAGGAATATCAATAGTACAAACTCTAACTGTTAATGATATTATCGAAACCGGAATCGACGAACACTCAACCGTTTCTCGTGTAACCTACCTTACAGAGCCAATAGATGTTATGAACAATGCTGTTTCTGCTACAGGTAGCAGTACGCCAGATACCAAAACAACAGCTTCTGCGAGCGGTGCCGTAACAAAAAGTAAAACTTACGAATTACCGGAACCTTACTACTATAATCTGAAGATGTTTACAGACAGCACACAAACCATTACAGGCTTGGAATTAAAAACATTGGATGGTTCTAATCCAACTAAAATCATTTTGGGATTAACTCAAACTGAAAACGATCACATTAAAGCATTAATCACAGAAGACATAAAAAATCCGCGTTTGTTTTTGATTGATTTATTTGAAGATGGCAACGAACTAATTTCTTCGGAAGATATCAAATACCAAAAATACAAGGTTGCTATTGTTGCAGAGAATGCCGATGGTGAAAATGTATTATCTCAACCTGAGGAAGATGTCTTTGTGTATTCGCTTGATAGGAAATATCATTTTAGTAAGGGGTATAGTGAGTATATGGAGGATTTAGCATTGTCAAGATTGAAACTAGATTTAAATATAAACTTAGAAACGGAATAAAAATGGAAAATGCCGTAATATTAAAAACAGGGAAAGTAGTCCGAAAATCCTCTTTTGTTCCTGGCTCTTTAAGAACTGACTTACAAGGCTTTGTCGATCAATTTGCAATTGGAACTTCAGATAAAATCTATAAACATGTCAATAAAGAAAAATTTAACTTGCAAGATTTAGATGGTTATGATAAACCAATTTCAAAAGGTTATTACTTACAAAGCGAATTTTTAAAGTACATAGCAAATATTATAACTCTTAAAAAATTAAATGATTATGTTTTAAAAGATTCTGACTTAATTTTTGCTAAGGATGGTGATCAAATTGAAGTATTTCGTTTGCATATTAAATCACCGTATAACTATTTCTATAAACAAGAAAAGTTTAATATTGGTTATAAAAAAAATATTTCTGTTGTAGATAGTAATCAAAATATTATTATTCCCAATGATAAAGAGCCAGTTATAATTAATTTTGATAATGCAACTATAACCTCTAAGCAATTTTATACTAAAAGAATTTCTATAGCTAATACTTTTAACGAAACTAAAGAAAAAGACTCTGCAGTGTTGCTAATTACTAAAACTGCTATAATGATTAACAAAATTGAGCGTGAAATCTTTCCATTATTTGCTCAAAATGAAGATCTAATTTCTTATACAAACAATCAAATTACGGAATGGCTATCTGATGAAATTCTTATAAATCCTAGTTTGGAAACTCTTGCGGAGTTCTATCAAAATATAACCGATTATTACAAAGTTGCATACTCAAATCAATTAAAAATATTAGAATCCTCAGGAACAGAAAAACTTTACTGGTTAGCAATGGGACTTAGCTCTCAATCCTTATCAGTATTACCAGTCAATGAGAAATGGAAGATATTATATTATTTAATAAAAAATAAATTAAGTAATAATTTTGAGAGAATAAAAGAAGAAGAGCTTGTTGTAAATTTAGTATATTCTTTTAACCTATCTAACATTAATGAAATTGATCAATTTTTAAGCTTCTTTCTATACCCATACGAAACTGGAACAGAAAAAAAGGCAACGTTATATGAAATACTATATAATAGTATGAGTACAAGTACTAATATAAAACAAGGTTTATTAGGCTTGTCAAATTGGGTACTAGGTACACAATACCAACCTGCAACAACGAAAGGGCAATTCGTCATGGCAGTTTATATGTTGTGGCAGTTTAGTAAATATAATCCTTATGATGATTATGGCAGATTAAAAAACTTAACAATTGATTTTAGAAGCTCTAATTCAATTGCAAGTTTTTCATCTGACAGCACCACTCATTCTTTATTTAATTATACTCATTATGTTGCTTATGATCCTGTTTATTGGACTAATTCATCAGAAGAAATAAAAGAATATAAAATTTCAAGACCAGATGCTTCTCCTATTTTGATGCCATATCAATCTTCCAAAATTATAGGTGTTTATTTTGATAATTTTAATTTTAACATAAATGGCGATAAAATTATTGCTTATCAGTCTTTACCAGTCATATCCTCACGAAGTGACAAATATGTTACTCTTGTAGAACAAGATGAGGTTCAATATGGAGTTTATGATCTTTTTCAACCAGTTACTTTATTAAGCACAGATATTGAAACTAGGTCTGCTTTATCTACTGTAAATGGCCAAAATATTTCAATTAATGGCCAAAATATAAATTCTTTCATCCCTCTTTTTGTTTTGTCATTTATTGACAAAGACGGAGACAGTAGTGATGCCGAATCTATTATAGGATATGTTGTGGATGTAGCAACAACTTTTACAGGTATTGGAAATTTAGCAAAACTAAAACATCTCAAGTGGGGGGCATCTGGATTAAAAGCAGGTGAAGTCGCATTAAAATCATTAGAAGGTTTAAAGATTGTTGTTGGAGGAGTTGAATTTACTGCTGGAGTTCTAGGCTTTTTTGCCAACTTCGTGGAGTGTAGTGAAAATGATTCTTTCTGCCAAGGAATGAAAACGTTTATTGCAGTTTTCCAATTGGCATGTCTCACTACTAATGTTGGTACTGGAACTGCATCTTTAATTGCAAAAAGAGAAGCTGCTAAATTAATCAAAATTGCTGGTGAAGGTGCAAATGATTCTGAAACAATTGCTAATTTAAAATCAAAATTACAACAATTAGGTTCAAACGCATCTCCAGAAATAATCGTTGAAGTTTCTACTAGAATTTTATCATTAGGAAGATTAAATTCATTACCAATTGACCTAATTGCAATAGCTCTTTATAGAAAATTAAAAAATACGTTATTACTTGCACAAAATAAACTTTATCGTTCGACTGTTATTATTTTAGAAGATGCGCCTTTGAACGAAAATGCTGTTTTTGGCAAATTACCGAGATTCTCATTATACAAGTACATAGAAGTTGTACCTAACAAACTTTGGAAAAGAGTAACGGGAGGAGATGTATATTTGCATACTGAAGCTGAGCTACAAGAAATGATTGATATTGGTAAATCTTTAGAAATAGATGAACTAACAGATATTCGTTTTAAAAACACAAATGATGTAACCGAACATTTCATCCTTAAAAGTTTTAGAACCATAAAACAAAAAACTAAAGCTGAAGTTATTGAACAAATGAGGTTTTACAAAACATTCCTCACAGAAAGGCAAAAAGTACCTTTTTGTTTTAGCTTAGTAGATGATGCAAAACACTTTATTGATTTTAAAACAGAATTTTTAAGTATATTGAGTAAATATGATTATGGGGGAAATATTAAACTTCTAAATTATTTAGATGAATATCAAATTTCTGGTTCTGCTTTGTATAAATTAATTCCTCCTGATATGGATATTTCTGGATATATTAGAAGTATGCACATTAAAAATTTAGCAAAAAAAAATATTGAATTTTTTAATGAAAACAGTGAACTTATATTGCACCAATTAAGTAAAGAAAAGAGATATGCTGACTTTCTTAAAATAAAAAAAGGAATTTATAATGCAAATAATAAACAGCAAATTAACGCTTACGCACTTTTAAGATATGAAACCGAAATTGTAGATAATGAGAAAATTAAAATATTTTATACATTAGCAGACGATATTTCAAATATGAAAAATAAACCTTTAACAGATAAAGCAACGGATTTCAATTTGTTTGAGATTACTGAAACTGATAGAAGATTACAGCCAGACTTAACAATAAAAACAAAATAAACATGTCAATCATTTATAAAAATTTCTTTGATGAAACAATTTCAGAAATTCAGGCTCTAAAAATAGGCACTTATAAAAAAGAATTTCAAAACAATAATATAGTTAAGAAAATAGAAAACAAATATCCTAGTGGAAACCTTCATGTGACTTATTACAAAGAAAACAACGAAAATAATGTCTTAGAACATCTAATGCAAGACTATCCAGATGTTGATGTTTTTAAAATTAGGACGAGACAGGTTTTAGGCGATTTTACTATAGAAGATGAAGATTATATTAAAAATGGAACCTTAGATTTAAAAAGAACATTATTAAGGGATAATTTAGATCGAATTATTGCATATAAACAAATAGATACTATTACTAACCTACCTATGCATATAGGCTCTGTTAAATATTTTTACAGTAAAGATATCTACAATAACTATTGTGTTCCAAATTTAGAATATAACTCAATTTTAGACAAAGAGTTTCAAGTATTTAGTACTTCGTACAATGAAGATGGCACTTTAAATGAGATATCTTTAAATTCTGAAAGTACGCATGACAAAGAATCTTTTTTCCCAAACCAGTCTGCTCCTTATGACATTGAAACATGTAGACAAATTTGTAATCTAACTAATGAACAAATGAATTATTTTCTGACAGACGAATTATTACCAATTCCTAATTTTTAGGACCTCTCTTATCCTAAAATAGATTTACAAAAAAACAAAACAACTCAAAGACAAAAAATCTTTGAGTTGTTTTAAATCAAAAGAGAAAACCAAATCTCTTAAACCACCCGCTCTACGAAGTGTTCATAATTGCTGTACGAATTATTTCTACTTATTATTCGCCCCTGCTGGCGCGAGCGTCCCGCTCGTGAACGCAAAGTATTTCTTACATTAGCTCAAAAATAATAAATGAGCAGAAAATACAAATTTGGAGATAAAACTGGAGCTTACTTTATAAGTTTTGCTACAGTTTACTGGATAGATGTTTTTACAAGAGAAGAGTATTTTGGGAGCATTGTTGAGTC
>Ga0247813_10000653_pt1 | contig 30348 bp, 26 predicted proteins | sample UWRJL169409C1_FD_180719 | JGI IMG/M metagenome (GOLD analysis project Ga0247813, IMG submission 180719) | Plant litter microbial communities from Arlington Agricultural Research Station in Wisconsin, United States - UWRJ-L169-409C-1 | ecosystem: Environmental > Terrestrial > Plant litter >...
TAGATTTAATAAAGTGAGATATAATTTGTTTAATATTATTATTATTTTATATTTGATAAAGTAAAATATAATTTATTTAATATTATTATTATTTTATATTTAATAAAGTGAGATATTATTTGTAAATTGTTTAATATTTTTTGAATTAATAAAATATAATTCGTAAACTATTTAAATTTAATAAAGTAGGATATAATTCGGCGATTAATTTTTCAGATTAAAATTATTTGTAGAAATAAGATAGAATTCAATTTAGATTCTCTAGCTACGCGTAGCCAGAATAGATTTAGTCAAGATTAAATTTGCGAGTGAGTTAAAGTGATTAAATTCAAATTTGTATTTATATTATTTATATGAAAATGTCTGATCCACTTGCAACTGAAACGAGTAAACAAAAAATAGATTATTGTTCAAAAACAAGTTTATTAATATATCTCACTATTAATATATTAGTATCTGTCAGTCAAATTATTACATCATTTTTTGGACTTGCCAATAAAATTTTGATGAATTTAATATTTATTTTTGATATTATATATATTTACATTCATTATTTAAAATGGAAAGTATTTAATATAGATATTTTAACAAAAGAACAAATTAAAAATCAAAAATTAATTCTTGTTTTAATAATTACATTATTTACAATAATATTTATTTCAACTATTATATCATTACAAGGATTCTTTACAATATTAATTCCAGTTTATATAAGTATTATTTCAATTAAAGCAATTAGTTTAATACTACAATATTGTAGAGCTTTTCAATTAATTTAATCTTCAATAAGTTCTTCATCATCTGATCCGCCTGTTTCATTATTATTATACATAAAATCATCATCAACATCTTCTTTATCATCAAATTCATCATTCCAATTATTAATCTCAGTATCAAAAATATCAAGCATATTATCTTTATCTAATTCTATTTCTTTAACATTATCTAAATCAATTAAATCTATATCAATTTCAATTTCATTCTCATCTAAATCAGAAGCATTTAAATTATCAATTATTGCATTTATTTTATTTAATTCATTTGCACTTATATCTATTCCCTGATTTTCATCGTCTTTATCTAATTTTTTAGATTTATCTAACTTGTCATCTTTAATTTTATCGCCTTTCGAAGTTACACGATTTAACTTGTCGTCTTTACGCATATTATCATCTTTACGCATATTATCATCTTTAAGCAAATGAATATTATCATTTTTATTTTTATCGCCTTTTGAAGGTATACGATTTAACTTGTCATCTTTATTTTTATCGCCTTTTGAAGTTACCCTATTTAATTTATCGTCTTTCCGCGAAGTAACCCTATTTAATTTATCGTCTTTACGTTTAATCCCATTATCATCTTTACGTGAAATTACACGATTTAACTCATCGTCTTTACGCGAAGTTACAGTATCATCTTTACTCGAAATTACCGTATCTAATTTATTTTCTTTACTTAAATTTGATTTTAATTCTTTACTTTTACTTTTTAATTTGATTGGTTGTTTTGTTCCATGTCCAAGTAAGTTATATAATATACTATATGTATCACTATTCATAATATATTATATTAAATAATATTATGATTGTTAGATGTATACTTATATTATATATTATCATTAATTTTATACTTCTTTCTATTTTTATTTATAAAAAAGAATATGGTAGAATTAAATCAATAATTGAAAAATATAAAAGTCCAATTAATAAAATAAAAATTACATTATTTGATACTTATCTTAAATCAAAGAAAGAATTATATATTCGTATTTTTGCAGATAATGATGTTATTGCACATGAAGTCGCGCATTCATTGTGCTCAGATATTGGACATACAGATGAATTTTATAAAATTTATAAATCATTAACAAATAAATCATTTACTTAATTTACATTAACTTATCTACTTGTAAGTATATTTTTTTGTAATGAAATGACAGAGCTATGCTCTAGACTTGTCGTAGAATGAATTAAGGCATGATGATTCTAAGATATAAAAATGGCGAGTCATAATTATTTAAAATTTTAAGTGTTAGATCATTTTTATATTGATATCTAATTCTATATAAGCTATCATAGATTCCAATATCATGATTAAATTTAAGAAATGTTCTTACTAACTCTGCAGTTTTGCGAACACAATTTGATGAATATGAATCAAATTCAATAAATATATTATCTTCGCACAGTTTACTAGAAATTATAGTTACATTTTCAATTGAAAATTCAACATAATTTGGAAAAAACAATTTATTTAATATTAATTCATTATTATTAATTAAATAATAATTATTAAAGTCTTTAAACTGTGTTGGATATGTTTGAAATTGAATATTTGAAACAAATTTAATATTAATAAGACAATTATCGAATTTTAAGCAAAGAGTAATATCATGCATAAAAATGAAAGATAAAATAGATGAATTTATATTAGAATGGATTTATCATCAAAACTTAGTCAGATTATATCTGAAAATTTAATTCTTGATCAAATTTCTCAAGAAAATAACATATCATATTTAGTTGATCAAAATAATAATAATTATATATATGAAAATAGTCAGTTGTATTTAAAATATAATGATGAATTATATCAAATAAAAGATTTTAAAGATGGTAAAATATATGTAGTAAAAAATAGTATAAGTTATATATTTGAAAATTTAATATTAACAGAATATGAAAACTAAAGTTTATAAAAATATTTATGACTAATGATGATAACACAGTTTGTTTATTTAATAAAACTGGAGAAACATTATGCTTGCCAGTACAAGCATTAACATTTATTCAAAATATTCTTAAACAGAAATATAAATTAGTTAATACACCAACTATCCATCAAATTAAACATATTCTTGGTATAAAAAATAAAATAGAAATTCCTGGTAAAATTAAATCATTTTTAACTTCAAGTGGATACGATAAACCATTTGATACTAACTTTAAAATCCCTGTTCCAATTATTAGTAAAAATGGGTTATCTGGACTTAATGTGATTCAAATTTTAGATAAATTAATGGTATTTTATAAAGAATTTCATTATCGTGGACCTTGTCTTTTAGATTATGAAAATAGCACTTATTATAATTTTTCAGATTTAAATAAATATCCATTATTTAATTTAAATGAAGAAAACAATATTCCTCAATTTGAAAAGTATTATATTTTACTATTAAATATTCCACTTAGTTATAATGGGTCGGGTCACTGGACAGGGCTTTTTATTTATAAAAATTATATATTTTACTATGATCCATTAAATGAACTGATTACTAAAGAATTTCAACAATTAATAAATACATTTTCTATTTATTTAAAATATAAATACGGGAATGTTTATTTTTGGAGAAATAATAAAAAAACTCAATTTTCTGGGAAACACTGCGGAGTTTTTCAAATTCATTTTGTAGTTACTATGTTAGAATTATCAAATAAAAATAATTTAATTAAATCAGATAAAAGTATAAACACAACTGATCTTAGTAATTACTTACAAGATAATTTAAAACAAGAATTTGTTGAAAAACAAGTATCTAATTACTTTTACATTGATTATTAATAAAAAGTGAATTTTATACAGATATATTTAATACAAAATGGAAATTTATACTTATTTGATTGAAACTCTTAAATTTGAAGTTAATGTTAAAACTGAATTAACTGCTGATATTTCTTCAAAAATATGTAATGAAATAAATATTAGTTCTAAAAATTTAATAAGTTTATTAAAAAAAAATATTCTATTATTTGAATACAAAAAACCAAATTTAACTTTATTGATTCAAGAAGTTTGTCCTGAAGACGATGATTACATGTATCAAATATTTTGTGGATATAAAGTATTAATTAAGAAAGATATAATGTTTATAAATGCAACTAGATATTGTAGGAATAATGAGTTTTCATTTCAAAAATGGTTTGATAATAATCAAAATTTGTTAGATTATATTGATTTACAATTAAAGATAGATTCAGTTGTAAAAAATGTTCATGAAAATAAAATATTAAAAGGAATGTATGTCCATCCTCAATTAATGGTTCATATTATTAGTTGGATTCATCCTGAATTTGCACTTCAAATTTCAAAAAAAATGATAATTCCTACGATGTCCTCGCCTAAGTCATCTAAAATAATAATTCCTGACAAAACACTTGATTGGTTATTTTTTCAAGATGATGAAATTACATTTACTGTTTTAAGTTGTAAAAGTAGATTAAAACAAGTTACACTTAATAAGCATGAAGATAAAAATTTATTTTTTGAAATAACTTTAATTAAAGAAATAAACTTTTATAAAACATTAAAAGACAGCTATGGAGATGCTATGTCAAAAAAAATAAAAACTAAACAATTTATATTTAAAGCTAAACAAATTAAATTAAATACAATCGATAGTGAAGAGTTTAAAAATATACTACAAGCTCATTATAATAAATACGATGAATTAAATGAAAATTGATTTATAATTAATAAAATTTAATGATAATTAATTTATAACATTTTAATACAAAATATAAATCCGGCGAATAAATAAAGTTTTAATACAAAATATAAATCCGGCGAATAAATAAAGTTTTAATACAAAATATAAATCCGACGAATAAATAAAGTTTTAATACAAAATATAAATATAAATCCGGCGAATAAATAAAGTTTAATTTATAACATTTTTAATACAAAATATAAATCCGACGAATAAATAAAGTTTAATAAATAAAGTTTTAATACAAAATATAAATATAAATCCGGCGAATAAATAAAGTTTTAATACAAAATATAAATCCGACGAATAAATAAAGTTTAATAAATAAAGTTTTAATACAAAATATAAATCCGACGAATAAATAAAGTTTAATAAATAAAGTTTTAATACAAAATATAAATCCGGCGAATAAATAAAGTTTAATTTATAATATTTTTAATACTACCAATAAAGTCTAATAAATATAAATTCGGCGAATAATTAAAATTTAATAAATATAAGTTGTAATACAAAATATAAATAGAAAATTTAATAAATATAAATTCAACAAATAAATAAAGTTTAATAAATATAAATTTTAATAAATATAAATTCGACAAATAAATATAAGTTGTAATACAAAATATAAATACAAAATTTAATAAATATAAGTTTTAATAAATATAAATTCAACAAATAAATAAAGTTTAATAAATATGAATTCAACAAATAATTAAAGTTTAATAAATATAAGTTTTAATAAATATGAATTCAACAAATAATTAAAGTTTAATAAATATAAGTTTTAATAAATATAAATTTTAATAAATATGAATTCAACAAATAAATAAAGTTTAATAAATATAAATTATTGAATAAAACAAAGTTTAATAAATATAAATTCAACAAATAAATAAAGTTTAATAAATATGAATTCAACAAATAAATAAAATTTAATAAATATGAATTTGACAAATAAGTTTTAATACAAACTATAAAAGTTAATAAATATAAATTATTGAATAAAACAAAGTTTAATAAATAAAGTTTTAATACATAATATAAATTCTGCGAATAAAATAAAAGTTAATAAATATAAATACAAAGTTTAATAAATATAAATACGTCGAATAAAAGTTAATAAATATAAGTTAATAAATATAAGTATAAAATATAAACAGAGTTTAATAAATAAAAAATATAAAATAAATCTGATGAATAAATATAAATCCGACAAATAAAATAAAGTTTAATAAATATAAATTCTGTGAATAAAATAAAGTTTAATAAATATAAATGCTGCGAATAAAATAAAGTTTAATAAATATAAGTTATAATATAAAATATAAATCCGGCGAATAAAATAAAGTTTAAGAAATATAAATCCGGCGAATAAAATAAAGTTTAATAAATATAAGTTATAATATAAAATATAAATACAAAGTTTAATAAAAAGTTTAATAAATATAAATTTAGCAAATAAAATAAAGTTTAATAAATAAATAAAGTTTAATAAATAAAGTTTTAATACAAAATATAAATTCGGTTAATAAATAAAGTTTAATAAATAAAGTTTTAATACAAAATATAAATCCCGCGAATAAAATAAAGTTTAATAAATAAATAAAATTTTAATACAAAATATAAATTTAATAAGTTTAATAAATAAAATTTAATACAAAATGTAAATCCGGCGAATAATATAAAGTTTAATAAATAAAGTTTTAATACAAAATATAAATATATACACAGTTTAATAAATATAAATACAAAAGTTAATAAATAAAATTTAATAAATAAAGTTTAATAAATAAATATAAATACAAAAGTTAATAAATAAAATTTAATAAATAAAGTTTAATAAATATAAATTCTGTGATAAATAAAGTTTAATAAATAAATAAAGTTTTAATACAAAATATAAATTCGACGAATAAAATAAAGTTTAATAAAAATATAAAGTTTTAATACAAAATATAAATCCGGCGAATAAATAAAGTTTAATAAATATAAATTCTGTGATAAATAAAGTTTAATACAAAATATAAAGTTTAATAAATATAAATCCGGCGAATAAATAAAGTTTTAATACAAAATATAAATTTTACGAATAAAATAAAGTTTAATAAATATAAATTCTGTGATAAATAAAGTTTAATACAAAATATAAAGTTTAATAAATATAAATTCGGCGAATAAATAAAGTTTTAATACAAAATATAAATTTGACGAATAAAATAAAGTTTAATAAATATAAATTCGGCGAATAAATAAAGTTTTAATACAAAATATAAATCCTGCGAATAAAATAAAGTTTAATAAATAAATAAAGTTTTAATACAAAATATAAATCCGGCGAATAAATAAACTTTAATAAATATAAATTCTGTGATAAATAAAGTTTTAATACAAAATATAAATCCTGCGAATAAAATAAAGTTTAATAAATAAATAAATTTTTAATACAAAATATAAATCCGGCGAATAAATAAAGTTTAATAAATAAATTTTTAATACAAAATATAAATTTGGTTAATAAAATGTTTAATAAATAAATAAAGTTTAATAGATATAAATTTATAACACTTTAAATACAAAATAAATTACAAATATAAATAGCATTAGTACAAAATTACATTTATATAATATATTAATAATAGTATTAATTTGTGAATATTTTTTAATTTGAAGATTTACTGCGTTATTATTTGGTAATAATATTTCATATAGATAAATGATTAAATTTTCAAGATATTTTTGAAATTGATCTGTGCACATATATTCGTTAAGTCGAGAAACTTTATTTGTAAATATACATGAAGTTTGTATATCTTTATAAAATTTAGTATCATAGAAATTAAATACAACATTTTTATTTACTTCATTAATAAATTCAACTTTTGAATTATTTTTTAAATATATTAATAAATTATTTCTTAAATTTTTATTGTATAATATTTTATTTTTTTTAAGTAAATAAATAAAATCATTAATAAAGATATTTGTAAAATTTAATTTATTTATTATTAAAGCATCATAGTTTGGATTATTATATAAATTATTATATATTTTTATTTGTACATCAATTGTTTTAAAATAATCATTTAATATTAAAAAAGATGCAATTAAATTGAATAAATCAGAAGTTGTTACAAATTGTATCATAACTATTTAAAAAAAAAGTGAAATGATAATATAATTATATTATGATATAACTAATTAAAAATGTTAAGCGAAGAAGATACTTATATTTCTGAAATGAAATCTGATGAAAACTTAGAATTTGACGATAATATTGAAGGTAAAGTTCAACAAGAAGTTACAAATAGTTTATTAAAACTTAATATCAAAAAGCAGAAAAAGACAGCTGCTCCACGTAAAGCTAAGAAAGAGGCTTCAGTTGACATAGAAGACGGAATTGATAATTTAATTCACTCAACTGATGAGGTTATTTTAGTAAAAAAAATTAATAAAAAAGAATCAAAAACGAAAGTTTTAAGAAAGTATGAAGATATGGCTTTTATTAAAGTTTGTGTTGACTTTAAGCAAGAGAATAACTTGGAAAATATTGTATTTAAAAATACAACAGATTTATCAAATTATATTATTAGTATTAATAAATTAACTAATAATTGTCATTTAAAGAATATTTTCTGCCAAAGTTGTAAGACTCTAAAAGATTATTCTGAATTTAAAGATATTAGTACATCTGTAACTGGTAGACCAAAGAAATGTATTTCATGTACTGGAATTAAAAAAGATGTAGCAGAATCTGCTGGTGTTCATGATATTGATTCAGATAATTAAATATTTATTTATGAATTTTAAAATATTTAAATTAGATAATGGATTAAAAATTAACTCAATAATATTACAAAATAATTATGAGAAATCAATTAGATTAACAATTCATAAAGGATACTTAGACGATCCATTAATTTATTCAGGCTCATTTCATTATTTAGAACATTTACTTGGGTCGTTTTTTGGTAAATATGGTCATGATAATTTCTTGAATGGACTTGGAGGATTAACCACATATGATTATTTATATATTGTAAAAGATATTGGTCCTATAGATGATATTAGAACACTATTATTAAGTTTAAAGAATTATTTGTTAACAGAATCATTTGATTTAAAAATGATGAACAATGAAAAATTGTTAGTTCACAATGAACATTTAAATAAACTAGACAAGTTTTTTGGAGCTAAAGTGCAGTCTATATTTGAACAAATTAAATTTAATAAACTTCATTCAAGTTTTGGAAGTCTTAAATCATTAAATGATAAAGTTGTTGAACAAATTAAACAATCTCTTACTCTTAAAGATTACATGATTTCATTTATTAACTTGTCTGAAGTAGAAATTAAAAAATATTCTAAAATATTTGAGAATATAAAACTTCCAAAATATAACTTTAATTATGTTAAAAAAGAAAATATTTCAGTAAGTGGGAAATATTTAATTAAAATTTATAGTCACATTAAATATTATACATTATTTTTAAATAACATGGATGAAGACTTTGTTAAATTAATTTTATATGCAAAACCAGGATTTAAATTTAAAGGCGTTATTTATTATATTCATGCATTTGATAATAATTCATTATTCATTTATAATATTGGACTAACTTTATTAAATGAAACTATAGAAGACGAATTAACACTTTATTTAGATGCTTTTGTATATTATATAAATAATCTTTTACATAGAAATGAAATTATTTCATCTTTGACATATATTGATTTGATTGATTATTATTATTATACTGAAAATAAAAATGGAGATTTATACAAGTCTCTAATTAACTTTATTCAAAATACTAAAATACCCGTTTTTAAATTTAATAATTTCATGTTTTTTGCTAATGATGAATCGGATGAAAACAAACTACAATATAATATTGATTCTAATTTATATTATAGAATATATGATTATAATTCTAAAGTTAAAATAAATTATAAAGATCTTAGATCATTTGGAAATATCACATTTAAAAATTTAAAAATATTTATTGATTATAAACAGAATAGAATTTATAGTAACTATTTTCTTGATCATTTAAATAATGTTTTTTTAAAAATTAATATTCAATCAACTGATCCTATTACTTTTTTTGTTTTCTTTCTTCTATCTGATAGAATTAAAACATTTTATAGTAATTATAATTTTAATACATTTGTTATTAATAGTTATAATGAACAAACAACTGATATTTTAAAAACATATATTAATGAAATTACTTATAAAAGTATTTTTGGATTAATTAATAATATTAAATCAGAGTTAGTTGAAAAAAATAATAGAAATAATTTATTTTTCTTAATCGATCGTTATATTAAAGAAATAGATATACAATCATTAACAAAAAAGGCTAAAAATGAAAACGCAAAAGTTATCAAAGATTATTTAGTTAAATTTGAAGTTTTTGAATTGAGTAGATATATTTTAAAACTAAATGAACTTGATTGTTCAACTAAATATGAAGACATTCAATATTATTATGAATTTGAAAACTATATAGCTGATCAAAATAAATATCATATTATTAAAGGCAAAAGTGATAATATAATTATTTCGTTTATTTACTTACAATTTATATATTACATAATGGATCATCTAATTAGAATAAGAAGAATTTATAGTTATTTAATTACAACTTCAATTGGTTTTGATTATTATATTATTATTTTAAATGTTCCTGTTCCCAACTTAATTAATATTCTTCAAAATGAAATTAATAAAATGGATGATTTATTTGATCGCATTGGATTTATTGTTGATTTAAATATTATTGTTAATAATATTATTAAAATTATGCTATTTAATAAAATTTCAAATTTTAATATTGATATAGATTTAAATGATATACAATTAATTAAACGAAAAGTTAATACTCTTATTAAAGACTCAATATATAATGTTATTTAATACCAAAATTACACTGACTTATTTTTATTCAAATGCACTGACATATTTACTCCAATATAGCTTTAGCTACACTATGTTTATACGGAGTCTAGCTTTAGCTAAGACATTATTTAGTCGTTGTACTTGTATTTAAGTTTTCTAGCTAACCCTAATAGTTTACGTATGTGTAGTCGGCTGAATAGTACTAACATATTTATTCAAATGCACTAACATATTTACTCTAATATAGCTTTAGATACACTATGTTTAATACATTATTTTGTCGTTGTACTTGTATTTAAGTTCCCTAGCTAGCTCTAATAGTTTACGTATGCATAGTCGGTTGAATAATACTAACATATTTTTTAAAATGCACTGACATATTTACTTCTACATAGCTTTAGCTACACTATGTTTATACGGAGTCTAGCTTCAGCTAATACATTATTTTGTCGTTGTACTTATAGTCGACTGAATAGTACTAACATATTTATTCAAATGCACTGACATATTTACTTCTATATAGTTTTAGCTACACTATGTTTATACGGAGTCTAGCTTCAGCTAATACATTATTTTGTCGTTGTATTTGTATTTAGGTTCTCTGCTAGCCCTAATAGTTTACATATGCGTAGTCAGCTGAATAGTACTAACATATTTATTCAAATGCACTGACATATTTACTCCTATATATCACTTTAATTATTGTTGTCGTCTTAATATTACTAATATATTTATTCAAATGCACTAACATATTTATTCAAATGCACTGACATATTTACTCCTATATATCACTTTAATTATTGTTGTCGTCTTAATAGTACTAACATATTTCTTCAAATGTACTGACATATTTACTCCTATATATTACTTTAATTATTGTTGTCGTCTTAATAGTACTAATATATTTCTTCAAATGCACTGACATATTTACTCCTATATATCACTTTAATTATTGTTGTTGTTTTAATAGTACTAATATATTTCTTCAAATGCACTGACATATTTACTCCAATATAAGACATTATTTTGTCGTTGTACTTGTATTTAGGTTCCCTAGCTAGTCATAATAGTTTACGTATGCGTAGTCGGCTGAATAGTACTAACATATTTCTTCAAATGCACTGACATATTTACTCCTAATATCACTTTAATTATTGTTGTCGTCTTAATAGCACTGACATATTTACTCCTACGTGAAACTAGCTATGCTATATATATCACTTTAATTATTGTTGTCGTCTTAATAGCACTGACATATTTACTCCTACGTGAAACTAGCTATGCTATATATATCACTTTAATTATTGTTGTCGTCTTAATAGCACTAACATATTTTTCTTCAAATGCACTGACATATTTATTTAAAACTAGATTCGATATTTATTAAATTTTAAACGACTAAATATGTCAGTGCTATTTAGTCGTAGATTCTCTAGATATGCTATATAAAACTATACTCGATATTTATTAAATTTTAAACGACTAAATATGTCAATGCTATTTAGTCGTAGATTCTCTAGCTATGCTATATAAAGACAATTGAATTACATCTCCCGATTTATTTTAATATAAAGCCGATTATATTTCTTATTTTTTGTAGTTTAATATATTAGAATGAGGTTTTTGGATAATTAATATCAGTAAAAATATAATTAATAATTATTTTAATATATTTATCAATATTTTCATTCATATCAAGTAAATTTTTGATCATTGTAATACATGCTTCATTTTGATATATGATATTTTCAAGATGTACACGACCAACAAATTTATATTTTGGTGAAATTTTCATTTTAATATAATTTTCGTAGATTATATTAGATATTTTCTTTAAGTCGTCATTCTCAAAATCATACATGAAATTAATTGAAGAATGTTCAAGTTTTAATCCCTCTCGAACACTCTTTGAATAAATAAATAAATCTTCTTGATCATTATTAATATACTTTACAATATTTTTATAATTAAACGTTGTTATCACTGAAGAATAATTACTTATTAATTGTTCAAGGCATTCAACACGCGGATTAAAGTGGAGAATATTTGAACTAAGCATCTTATTATAAAATCTAATAATTAAGTTTAAATATCTTTCTTGTAAAAAGATTTCATCTTTAATATTTAATAAAGTAAAAAGTACTTTTTTAAACTGAAGTGAATTAAAGATTTTTTGATATGCTTCTTTCAAATTACTAGTGTACTCAGGATCTTTAGAATTCATCTGCTTTTTTATTTTATACAAAAAATTTATATAAACGTCATATTTAATATATTCAAAAATTAAATCATGAATATATAAATCAGTTAACTGAGGATACTTTACAGTTAATTCATATCGGATCTTGTCGTCTGTTACAACCAATTCTGTATTATTGTCATAAATGTGTTTAACTAAATAAACCACATTTGATTTTTCAATTAAATTACTATAAATATTCATTTTATCTTGATTCATAATACTATCAATTTAACCTTTTATACAAAGTCTAACTTCAAATAAAATTAATTTAATTTTTATGAATATTATTGATAATATTAGTAATCAAATTGTAGATCAAGAAATTGTAGATTTAATTCAAAAACAATTATCTGATCAAGAAATTCAGATTAAAAAACAGCTTCTAGATCAAGAAAAACTTATTCAAACTCAAATTATCACACAAGGTAAACAAATTCAAACTCAAATTCAAAGTCAAATTGTTGATCAAATTCAAAGTAAACTGCTTAATCAACAAGAACAAATTAAATCTCAACTTTTTAATCAAGAACAAATGATTCAAGGTAAAATTAAAGATCAAGGGAAATTTATTTTAGATGGAATTTTAGATCAAATTAAAATTCAAATTGTTGAACAAGAAAAAAAGATTCAACAACAAATTATTGATAAAGGAGTTCAATTAATTGATCAAATTCAACATCAACTTTTAGATCAAATTCAAAAACAACTTGAACAACATGAAAAACAAATTCAAAATTTAGTTTATTCAACAAATGTAAAAGTACAACATACTTCAATTAAACAATTTATTATTAAATTTATTACTTATTTAAAAATGATTACTTATCAAAAATTACTTTTATAATGTGAAATATTCTATAATGTGAAATCTTCTTTTTATTTATTTATGAATATTAAAATGTCAAGTAATTACAATACTTTTGTTCAACTTTTTAACAAATTGAATCAATCAAATTCTAATATTTCAATCTTTAATAAGATTGCTAAAGAGTTAAAGAAAACAGTTGGATTTTCTAAGTTAGTTAAATATGAAAAATATTGTTTAGTTAATAGATTTAAAGTTGATGGAATTTATAGTTCTCAATTCTCAATTATGTTTCAATCTGCTAAATTATTACAAGATGTTGCACTTAATGGAGTTTGTGTTAATGTTAATAATAAAAAATCATACAATATTAATTCATTTCATTTTAACGATCAAATTATTAAAATGTTTCATCATGCTGGTGAATGGTTTACTATTTATTTTGAATTTAAAAATCAACTTTATAAAATTGACTTAGAAGAAAAATCATATAGTCAAATTATTTTTAAATCAAATGAACTTTATTGTTGTAATTGGAATATTTGTAAATCAAATGTTATTTACTCACATCAAACACATAATATTATTAAGCAAAATATTAATCGAGAAGAATTTAAACTCATCTTTGATAATAATAAATTTATACCTTATTTCAAAGAAACAACTTTGGAAATAATTCAAAATAAATCAACTGAAAACAAACCAGCTGAAAACAAATCAACTGAAATAAAATCGATTGAAAATAAACCAGCTGAAAACAAACCAACTGAAAATAATACGATTGAAAATAAACCAACTGAAAATAATACGATTGAAATAAAGTCTATTGAAAATAATACGATTAAAAACAAACCAACTGAAAATAATATGATTCAAAACAAATCAACTGAAATAAAGTTGATTGAAAATAATACGATTCAAAACAAATCAACTGAAATAAAGTCGATTGAAAATAAGTCAATTGAAAATAATACGATTCAAATAAAGTCGATTGAAAATAATACGATTCAAATAAAGTCGATTGAAAATAAGTTGATTGAAAATAAGTCGATTGAATTAAATAATTTTAAGATAATAAGTAATAATATTATATCTAAGAATTTACAAAATATTAACAATTATATTTCAAATTGTAAATTATTTAATTTTAAACTTACAATCATTACTTTATATAATAAATTAAATACTAATCAACTAATTACTTTTAAGTTTAATACATGTCTTATAAATACTTATAAATCTTATCTAATTAATACTTCAAATGAAATAAACAATAAATATAAAATAAATGATAAATATAAAATCAATTATACTTTAAATAAAATAAATAATAAATATAAAATCAATTATACTTCAAATGAAATAAACAATAAATATAAAATAAATGATAAATATAAAATCAATTATACTTCAAATAAAATAAATAATAAATATAAAATCAATTATACTTCAAATGAAATAAATAATAAATCAAATTTTAAAAATACTTATAATTTACTGAATAATAATACTTTTAAGTTAAATCGTTTTATATTTGATGTTTATAATGTGATTAATACTAAATTTAAAATAAATAGTTTTATATTCGATTCTAAAATAAATTATTATATTTAAATTATATTATATAATTAAATTATATTATATAATTAAATTATATTTATAATATTTGGGTTTTATATAAACTTAAATAGTCGGACTTTATGTAATTAAAATTAATCATAACTGTCGGACTTTATGTCGTTAACTTAAATTGGTTTATATTAACTTAACTCGATTTAATAAATTGTTTTATATTAATAGTTTAATTTCCGCCGATTAAATAAATAACTTTACGTCAATTTTTATTATAAATAATTTTAGATTAATTGTTTAATTTGACTCCGATTAAATAATAGTTTAATTTTTGCAGATTAAATAAATAACTTTACGTCGATTTTTATTATAAATAATTTTAGATTAATTGTTTAATTTGACTCCGATTAAATAATAGTTTAATTTTTGCAGATTAAATAAATAACTTTACGTCGATTTTTATTATAAATAATTTTAGATTTAATAAATTGTTTTATATTAATTTAAATTGTTTTGTATTGAATTAATTATATAAGTTTAACTTAATTAAATTAATTGTTTAATTTTACGCCGATTAAATAAATAATTTTACGCGGATTAAATAAATAACTTTACGCAAAATTAAATAAATAGTTTTATATTACGTCACGTTTTTCGGGGCTAGCCATTATTGTTACTTAATATTAAAATAATATAAAAATATACGCATATACTTATTAAAAAACAAATTTATTGCATTAATTATTACATTTATTCACACAAAAAATGAAAATAAAATCCGAGTTTTACTAATACAATATAATTCTTATTACGATAAGATATATCAGAAAAATGAGTGTTCTAATCGACGATGAGTATGGGTATAGAGAACATGAGTGTGATACCCTTAATTGTAAATCACGTACTATGGAGATGAATAAGAAGTTTCCTAATAGCAAATGTTGTAAGTGTTGTAATTATTTTTGCATAAAGTGTTTAGAAAGAGGAGTATTGATTTTGAATAGAAGTAATAGAAAAAAAAATATTCAAAAATCGATATCTGAATATTCATACTGTTTCGATTGTTCAAATAAAATGGATCCTGATGGAGTTTCTATAAATTCTAATGGAACTTATAAAGATCCGGATTATGATCACAGTCCTGCGGATACTGATAAAGATGCTGATAAATGCGAACATGCAAAAATTAGATGTTCAATATGCAATAGAAGTAAGTGCGCGGATGAATATTATGACCATGTAACTAAGAAACCGAAGTGTGAAGATTGCAACTGTAAATGTCAGATTAACAAAATATGTCCTCCTTGTAAAAAAGTGAAGAGACTAAAGTTTCAAGATAAGGTGCAAGAAATGAAAAAACGTGGCCAGCCTCCACGTCTTTCATTAGAGGAGAAATTTTTGCGTAAATTTGACCCCTACATGATTGACATAAGTACTCTTTTTTTATAAATATTATACTTTTTTAAAATAACTCATAATTGAGTCTCTGAAATAAAAAATGAATTATATTTAATTAATTGATATATTTAAAGTAAAACATGGCATCAAAATATAGCGCTGGAGTTAAATTATTTTTAAGTGGACATGAAAATAATAAAACTAAAGTTGAACAATTAATTAATAAATTAAACAAGTTTATTAAAAATAAAAATAATTCACGAAAAGTAAAAGTAATTAATATATTTGCTGTTAATATTGAATATATTGGAATTATTGAAAATATATTAATAGAATTACAATCAGGAAAATGTATTAAAACAATTTATATGAACTTACAAGGAAACACTTGTCAAAGAAATGAATTGTATAATAAATGTATTTCGGAATTATTAAATTATATTCAATCTTAAATATATTTTAATAATTATGACTTCAATTATTGATTTATATTTGGAAATGTACTTTAATGGCCAAATTATTAATGATTCAATTTATTATTTTTTTAAAAGAAATAAAGGATATATTAAAATATTTATTAAACAAGATACAGATAAAATGTCAATTCAATATGAAATAAAACAAAAACAAAATGTTAAATTAATTGAAAATTCAACTTGTAAAAAAATTAATTTTATTATCATGGATATTATTACTAATGAATTAAATTTTCCTAATTTAAATATTATTGATATTGCTTTATTCTATGAAGCACTAAGTGAATGTACTATTGATAGATATATTATTATTTATTTAAGTATGATTAAAGGTACAAATGATAACTTTGATGGAATTCATAGTATTACTGATCCTAAGGAAAAAACTTTAATATTTAATAAATTAATGGAAAAATATTATATAATGAAAAAAATGAAAAAAAAGAATGATATGATTACAAATTACGAACAAGTATAATTCATTAGCAGTTACAAATATGAATAATTCATTAATAATTCAAAATATGGGGCTAAATTTTAAACAAAAGGCCCTCGCAATTAAAAAAATGGAATGCGATTTATTTTCTGTAATCTCTGATTTTATTCCGCTTTTAGGTATAAATGAGTTTATTTCATTTGATCCAGAAAAAACAACTAATATTGACGGAGTTTTTAAATTTGAAAGAAATGAATTTAAAAAAATTACTTCGTGTTATTACGCTTTAAATATTTGTAGAGATTATCAAAATAAATATAAGTGCCTTGTTTTTAATATTTTAATTGATAAAGAGAAAAATTTAAGTCTTCAAACATATAGTGATATAATTTATAATTATTACAAAATAAACGAAAATTATGTTAAACTAGAAGTAATTATCTTTGAAAAACATATTCAAACTGATAAACCCAATATTCTTTGTCAAGAACAAATTAATTGTATTCAACAATTAGAAGTGTATGTTAAAAATCTTGTTAATATTTTTGTTGCTAAACAACTCAATTGTATTCCTCATATACGAAAATTATTTATTAAAGATACAGATTATATTTATAATTATTTTTATCTTATTTTAATTCAAGAATTTAATTTTCAATCAGATACAAATCAAGCTTTAAAACTACATGAAAATCAAGCTTTGAAATCATATGCAAATCTTAATAAATTTTCAAAACTATATAAAAATCAAACTTCAAATACAAATCTTAATCAAACATCAAATATTGATATTACTATACTTCAAAGATGTAGGCAATTTATTAAAAATAAAGATTTACCAATAGATGAAACAACTATCAATTTAATTAATAATACAATTTATCAATTAAATAAATTATCAAAAACTACAATTAGTAATATTTTTTATGAATTTAAAAATTCTTTAAGATCTGAAGATCCAGAAAATATTTATATTTCAACTTCTGAACTTAATAAAAACCCGAATGTTTTACAAATAAATAGTTTTGATTCAAATACTTTAAAAAATATTATAAAAGCACTTTTATCTAGAAAAAATATATATAATTTTATTATTAAAAATAATTTAGAAAAAAGTTTTACAAATCAATCTAATCAAATCTATCCATCTTTACCTTGTCAAATTTATGCAGATCCATTTATACATCGGCAAATTTCTGTAACTCAACCTGATCAAATTTTTACAACTCAAATTTATCCATCTTTAAATCAAATAACTCAATCTGATCAAATTTATCCAGCTCAATTTAATGAAATTTATCCAGCTCAATCTAATGAAATTTCTCCATCTCAATCTAATGAAATTTCTGCAGATGAACCTTATCAAATTTATCCAGCTCAATCTAATGAAATTTATCCAGCTCAATCTAATGAAATTTATCCAGCTCAATCTAATGAAATTTATCCAGCTCAATCTAATGAAATTTCTGCAGATGAACCTTATCAAGTTATTTATGATATTTCACTAAATACACAAAAAAAAAATAAAATTCGATCATTTAGTCAAATTGTTGATTATTTTTCAAAAAAAAATAAATCTAATGAAATTCCTGTAGATCCAAATTATCAAGTTATTTATGATATTTCATTAAATAAACCAGAAAAAGGTAAATCAAAATTTTTTAAAAAATAAATTAAAAATATAGAAGATAAATGTATTTATTTATGAATAAAGATGGAATTATTTAATTTTCAAAAAGAAAAAGCAAACTATTTATTAAATATAATAAATCAAACTAATATTGGTTTAGATTGTTCAGTTGTAGGTTCAGGAAAAACATATATTGCAATGGATGTATTAATTAAATTAAATCGTCCATATATTATTATTTGTCCAAAAATTGTAATTAGTCAATGGGAAAATATTGTTGAAAAATATGACAAGAGTTCAAATTTGATATATGTAACTAATTATGAGCAAATAAAAACTCATAAACTTAATGAATTTAATAAATCGGGATGGAATTTACCAAAAGATACTGTTATTTTATTTGATGAAGCACACAAACTTAAAGGATATCAAACTCAAAATTCTAAATTATTAACTTTAATTAATTTGAATAAATATAAATTATATTTAATTTCAGCAACAATTGCAGATAGTCCATTAGCATTTGTTAATATTGCTAAAACGATTGGACTTTGTTATAATGAATACGCTTTTTTAAGAGAATATGGATGTAAACGCGGATTTCAAAATAAAGGATGGGTCTTTTCAGGTGACATACAATATCTTGCTAAATTGCATAATATTATTTTTCATGATAAAAATCATTGTGGAGTAAGAATTACATATGATGATATTTCACAATATATGCCTAAACAATGTATTGATTTATTTTATATTAAAGACTATTATAATAAAATTAATGTACTATACACTTATCTTGAAGCTTATTTAGAAAATACTGAAATAATTTTACCTTCTTCTTCAATATTCGATGAGGATGATTCATTAATTATTACTTCAACTTTTGATAAATTAGTTAATGATAAACCAATCGATTTACGCAAAATTGAATCTGAACTTAATTCGATTCAACTTGTTTTGGTTAAAAGGACAAGACTACGCCAGTTAATTGAAATGATTAAAGCTAAAATAATGGTAGATATTATTGAAAGTTATTTTAATGATAAATATTCAATTGTTGTAATGTTTAATTATTCATACTCAATCAACTTATTAAATACACTTTTAACTCAAAGAAAAATATATAATAAAACAATTACTGGACAAACAAACAATAAAGATGAAATTATTAATGAATTTCAACAAGATAATTTACATGTTTTAATCATGAATATTAAAGCTGCGGGACTTGGAATATCTTTACATGATATTCATGGAAATTATAAGAGAATATCGTTTATTAGTCCATCAGATAATATTTATGAATTACAACAATCACTTGGGAGAATATATAGAACTGGATCAAAAACTAATGTCATACAATATATTATTACTGTTGCTAATACTATTGAAGAAGCTGTAAATATATTGTATAAAACTAAACTTAAACAAATGAATATGATTCTTGATGGAAAAAAGTGAATAAATATTAAATACATTATATTAGAAAATGCTCAATATTAATGATTTGCACAAAATTATTAAATATTGTTTAATTGCAGCACTTTGCATTATAGTGCTTAAAATAACTTCCTATAATTATTTATTGTCAATTTTAATTGATAAACTATTAATTAGATTAATCAATAATAAAACATTTATAATTAATAGTAAAATTGTAGTAAAACGAGTTTTTAGATCTTCTAAACGATACAAAAATATATTAATTATTAAATATAATAAAAGTAAATTTGTAAAAATGATTAAATTAATATTTAATTATATATTATTTGCATGTTTAATTTTTATTAAAGTTTATATATTGGTAATCTTTTTTGTTTTACATGTTATTGAAACTATTATTAGATTAAAAAAGATTAATTGTACTTGCAATATGAAATTATGTGATTGTAAAACATGTTGTATTTGCCTTGAAGATAAAACAAATGCAGTTTATTTACATAAATCTTCTCACTTTGTATGTTCAAAATGCTACTTTAAATTAAAAATTAATAGGGTTAATACATGCCCCTTATGTAGAACTGAGTTTAACTAAAACTAATTTTATTAATAGATTTGTTGAATTTGTTGGAAAACTACATCGTAATATAGATTCTACATCAATTTGACAAGTAATTGGAATATTATATTGTTTTGAAATAAAATATAGTGTGTTGTCTAATAAACTTTGTATACAAACAGTTGATTTTGATTTATAATTTATTAATAGTCCATTTTTTATATCAATATCATTTAATGTAATTGACGTATCAGCATTTAAAGTTAAATTAAATATATATTTAGGATTAGATAATACTAAGTTATTTGAATTTAATTCAACACTTATATTAGATTGTTTAACCCAAATGTATTTAGTATTATTTAAAATAAAATATATGTTATAATTACCCGAAGTTAAATCTTTAGTAAAATCATATCCTGCACATTTTATTTTTTGAAGAGTATAATTTAAATCTGTTGATGGAGATATAATATTTTCAAATGATACTCCTTGACTACACAGGGGATAAATACATTTATAATCTTTAAATATTGAATTTTCGTTAGGTAACCAAACACGACAATTTTGATCAAAACAATATGGAGAAATTTCATCATTTGATTTATACAAACAAGTACACAATGGTTCTGTTGAATATATTAAATTTTTATCAGTTAATGATTTAAATTTAATTATACAATCTTCCTCAATTTTATTTAATAAAGTTGTTTCATTTAAATAATAAGATACATCATCTTGTTTAAATGTATATAGTGAAAATATATAAATAAATAAATATTTATTTAATTCATATACATCTAATTCTTTAAACGGCGAATTAATAAATAACTTTTGCATTTTGGAATGTTTGCCCAGTAAATACATTATTTGATTTTTACGTAAATTTGATGAAACTTTAAGAATATTAACTAATTCATTAATTGTACGATTTTTATTTTGTTTTATAAATGATTTTATTTCTAAGATATCATCAAGTAATGTAACTTTGTAATTTGTTAAACTATGTTTAATATAAAGATTTAAATAATTTTTATCTATTCCATATATTTTTGAAAGTGATAAAATGTATTCTTCTGAGTTATTTAATATTATATACCCAGGCAGTGTATTAATTGGAAGAAAACTTGAAGGCCGCGCGTAAATAATTGAATTTTGTTTAAAAAGAATACAAAGATTTGAATTTAATAATATAAAATTATCTGGACGCAAATAAAATAACTCAAAAAATATATCAAGGTAATCTGTAACACTGGAAGTAGTATCAGGAATTGGATAAATTAACATATCTTCTTTAAATTGTATATAAATATTTCCAACCAACACATTTGGATTAAAATCAAATATATTATACCAGTATGCATTTGATTTATTAATTGTTTTTTGATCAGTAGGTTGAACTGTATATGTATATGAAATTACTTGAGGATTTACAAAATATCCATTAAGCATTGGAACTGGATCACAAAATGAACATTTTTTTGTTAATGATGGAATTGTTGGTAAAAATATCATGTTGGAAGATTTACTTGAAATATTAAAAAAGAAACACATATTTTTATAAGCGGGACTTAAATCTGAATATAACAATGATCCAACACACGAATACATTATTTTTTTTATTAAATTTACATGTAAAAGACTTAATGTAATTAATGTTTGCTCTGGATATAAAGTTGTATTAATTAAATTTGTTGTAAATCCCATTGATGTTATTAAATTAAAAATACAAAAACTTGTTACATTTATTTCATATGGAATTAATGATAATATTGATGAAAGATCAGATAAATTTGTTATACTACTAGGAACTAAATACCAATCTAAAGTTTGAACTACATTATTTATTGGAAATAATTGAATTACAAACAATTTTACAATATAAAATATTATCATTGGAATAAAATATATTTTACGATTTATATCGTTTTTATTAAATGATAATCTGTAATTCTTTTGACTTGTTATAGAAAATACAATATCTGGAAATGTATTTGAAGATATTAAATCAAATGGATTTGTTTTATTAAATAAACAATATATAAACTGAGATTCATTTGTCATTTGATTCAAAGGAAATAATATATTTTGAAATGAATTATATAATCCATTAAAAATTGAAGTTTTATAATCTATTATATCACTTGATCCACTTCCAGTTAATAATAAAACATTTATTTTATTTTTATAATTTATTAAATTTGTTACATCATTTTTTAAATTTAATAAATAATACTGATTAAAATCTAAATCTTTTAATCCTAAAACTGAATTTAATGTTTCTAATACTATTTTATTATTCATAATTAAATCCTTTTATTTTAAAGTAATATCGTTTATGGAAATTCTTAATAATTATATAGAAATACAAACACAATTGACTAATAATTCAACTGATTACTTTGAAACATATATTTTAGAGTACTTTAATATTACTTCTCTTTCTCAACTCAACTTATCAATTAATTATAATGTTAAAGTTAAAACACAACAAGATATTATTGATAAATATATTAAAACATTTCAAACACTAGATGATAAATTAAGTATAAATAGCGCATTTATTAAATTTAATAGAATATTAGGTAATAATACTATTTATACAATTAAAAATATTCACCCAAAAGATATTTTTTATTCAAATCTTTGGAAGTTGTTTGAAGCTTATATTTCTGATTCATTAATTATTCAATTTACAACTACTTATTCAACTGAAATATCTTTTTTACGAAATATTATTTTAAGTAATCGACCATACTCTATGTATATATATTCATATAAACCTATTGTTGATTTTATTTTAAATGGAATGTATGTACCTGATGTTTTAAATAAATATAATTTTATTTTAGTTGCATCAACACTAATTTCAAAAGATTTTACATTTGCACAAAAAGATATTAAACTTAATACAAATTGTACTATTAATTATTATAATATAAATAAATCATTTATTTCTTCTGAATTATCAAATATTATTAAAAAAGGCTCTTATTTTAAAGTAATTTTAAAATGAAATTCTTAAGCCTTGATTTACTATTAATAAAATGTATATTCACATTTTTATAATAATTTGCGCTTTTAGTTCAGCATTATGCTACAATGTTATGTTCGAAAATAATAGACAAAGTTTAGCTGAAGATAAAGAAATTATTGAAATTGATGAATCAAACTTTTTAATTTTTCATATTAAAATTACAAAACAACATTTTAATTTTATTTTTCGTAATTATTTAAAACTTATGCCAAATTTAAACTTACAAAAATTTGTTTACTTTAATTTTACAAATTTTAAATATACTTGGAAACATAATAACATTTCAATTTATCTAACTTCAATTAGAAATAACAATAACAAATTTTTAGTTTCATATTCTATTTATTTTAATGATTATAAAATATTTTGTAATCAATTTAATTGCTATGAGAGATATCAATTTGATTGGTTTTTTATCAATACAATTACATTATGTGATAACAAACAACTCTCATATTTGGCACTATTTCACGACAATGAATACAATAATACTTTTAATACTGAAAATAATACTTCTAATATTGAAGATAATAAGTTGGAAATTCAATCAACTACCAACTTTCAATTTGTTAATTTACTTAAATTAAATATTTCTAAATTTATTACTATTCAAGGTAAAATTAACAATTCAATTTGTCATCAAACAACTTACAAATTACTTAATAATATTCAATTTAATTTTTATCCTACAAATTTAATTAATAATATAACTGTACAAACAAACAAAGATGAAAAATATATTTTAAATTCAGAATATTTTATACATAATTTTATTAATGTTCTTTTTGATGAAATTTATATTAATAATATTACAGTTTCTGTTTGTAAAACTAAACAATGTTTAACATATATTTATTTAAAAAATAATGAATATTTTCAATTTATAATTTCAACATTTGTAAATTATATTTTTATAGATAAATCTTTATTTCGTTTAACTATTAGACTAATATTTATCTCGATTTTTTTACTTTTAATTATTACTTTTTTGTTTTTAATTTTTACATTATATTTTTCAGAATAAATGTTGAATTGTTTACTTTTAACGAAATTTCTTTATAAAAAAAATGAAAAATTGCAATTAAACTTAACACACAGTTTATGAACGACTATAATTTATATAAATTTAATATGTTAAATAACTTAATAACATACGTTATTATAATATTGTTAATTTGTTTTAATACTATGAACACAGAAAAAATAAACGATGAAAGAAATTTAAAAGTAATTAAAGAAGTAATAAATCTTTTTGAAAAAAATGGTTATTTTTTTAATGAAGTTACCAATGATGATGATGATGATGGACTTTTAATGTATTGTGAAAATTTTGCAACTGAATTTAAACCTCAAATAAAAGATAAGCCATATACTTATTTAATACCATATGATTGTAAATTTACTTTAAAAAATGGTTATTTTTTTGAATCATACAATATGATGGAATATATAATTATTCATGTAGATGATATAAATCCTGATCAAGATAGTAAAGAAGTATTCATAATAACATATTTTTCTGATAAAAATGCTAATAGTAATGATAAAATTAATAGTAATACATTTCTTACAAATAATCAAAAAAAAGTTGAGTGCTATGATCATCTTTGTTATACTACAATTAAATTAAAAGAAAGCGACGAAAAGTGTAAACTTCAAATATTCGAAGATAAAGATTATAGTAAATTAGTTTTTGAAATAATATCAACAACGTGTACTCCGGAATGGAAAAATATTTTATCAAATTATAATTTAGAATATAATTATGTAAAATTATTTAATAATGGATTTGAACAAACAATTGTTATATTTAAAAATACAAATTCACAACTTACAACACTATATGAAATTGATAATATTAAATTTACAACTGAATTTTTAGATGTAAAATACTTTACTTTAGATGGTGTTAACATATATGGAACAAATATTCCATTGATGTTTGACAAAATAAATAATCAACTTGTTCTTAATGAAAGGAAATTTTGTCCACTACTTGTTAACAATAGACTTATAGATATAAAATATCATTTATTAAATAGAAATGAAACTTATACTTTACAATATATTAAATCAAGTTTTGATGCATCTAAAAATACTCTTCAAAAAACAACGTTTTGTTTTGATGAATATAATAATTATTTGGAAGATTTAATACCAATTATGGAAAATATTTTAAAATGTTTTTGCATTTTTAATGGTGAATGGATATGTAAAGATGAAACTAAAAATATTGCAGATTGTCCAAAAATTACTACAACAACAGCATCTACTACAACAACAACAGCTATTACAACAATTGAAGTAACAACAACAGAAGCAACAACAATTGAAGTAACAACAACAACAGCTATTACAACAATTGAAGTAACAACAACAACAGCTATTACAACAATTGAAGTAGCAATAACAGAAGCAACCGCAGCAATAACAAAAGCAACAACAACAACTGAAACAACAACAACTGAAGATACTACAACAACAGCATCTACTACAACAGTATCTACTACAACAACAGCATTAACAACAAAAGTTATAATTTCAAATTCTAACGCGGTAACAATTCTACAAATATTAACAAAATCTCTAGCAGAAAAATCAAAAATAACAAAATCTCCAGCAGAAAAATCAAAAATAACAAAATCTCCAGCAGAAAAAGCAAAAATAACAAAATCTCCAGCAGAAAAAGCAAAAATAACAAAATCTCCAGCAGAAAAAGCAAGACTAACAGCAGAAGCAGAAAAAGCAAGACTAGCAGCAGAAGCAGAAAAAGCAAGACTAGCAGCAGAAGCAGAAAAAGCAAGACTAACAGCAGAAGCAGAAAAAGCAAGACTAGCAGCAGAACAAGCAAAAAAAGATGAAGCAGAAAAAGCAAGACTAGCAGCAGAAAAAGCAAAACAAGACGCAGAAGATGCAGCAGAACAAGCAAAAAAAGATGAAGCAGAAAAAGCAAGACTAGCAGCAGAAAAAACAAAACAAGATGAAGCAGAACAAGCAAAAAAAGATGCAGCAGAAAAAGCAAAACTAACAACAATACCAACAACAGTACTAACAACAATACTAACAACAATACCAACAACAATACTAACAACAATACCAACAACAGTACTAACAACAACAGCATCTACTACAACAGCATCTACTACAACAACAGCATTAACAACAGTACTAACAACAATACCAACAACAGTATCTACAACAACAGCACTAACAACAAAAGTTATAATTTCAAATTCTAACGCGGTAACAATTTTACAAATATTAACAAGTTCAACACTAAAATCAAAAGTAAAAATAACAAAATCTGCAGAAGAAAAAGCAAGACTAGCAGCAGAAGCAGAAAAAACAAGACTAGCAGCAGAAGCAGAAAAAGCAAGACTAGCAGCAGAAAAAGCAAAACAAGACGCAGAAAATGCAGCAGAACAAGCAAAAAAAGATGAAGCAGAAAAAGCAAAACAAGACGCAGAAAATGCAGCAGAACAAGCAAAAAAAGATGAAGCAGAAAAAGCAAGACTAGCAGCAGATAAAGCAAAACAAGATGCAGCAACAAAAGATACGTCTACACTTATTGTTGATACTACCAAATTTACTTCAACAACAACAATATCTTCAATATTTTTAACATCAATGTTAATATTATTAACACCTTCTGTTGAATCTGCACATTTGAATCAACTAATGGCTCCAAATGTAAATAATTATAAAATCCAACGATGTAATTTTAATTACGACACTATATGTGACATTTCACAAAGAAGTAATTACTTTTATATAGTTGATTCAAATTCTCAAAAAATAGATGAATTATTACTTTTCGATATAACTGTTCAATTTGATTATTCTTTAGTATACAAACCAACATCCCTCAATCCATCAAATGAAAATATTATTTCCCAGCTTAATTATTTTGTTAAATTGTTAAGTATTCATCCAGAAGGAATACAATTTTGTATTAATAATAATGGATTACATTTCACTAATAAAGTTACAATTGATTTACTTAAAGGGTTAAGACTTGTAAATAATGATAATCAATGTTATAATATTACACTATTAAATCAAAAACCTATTTTATTTGAAAATTTAATAATTGAATTATTTAATGAAATGAAAAAAGAAGATAAATCTTTATTTGTTATTGGTAATTTAGAATTTAATAAAATTAATTCAAATAAAAGAAATATGAATACAAATCCTATAATATTTGAAAAGAATGAAACAGTAAACAATATTTTATATAAAAAAACTTCCCAAATAATACCGTTCGATAAAATTAAAGAATTTAATTCAATAGATAACGTTGAGTTTTATAGTGAAACAATACAACAAAAAATTCAAAGTTTAAAAGTTAATTCATCAACAACATTATTAGAAATTACACAATTCAGGTTAAAATTTTATAGTATTTCAAAAATAATGAAACAATTAGAAATTAATACTCAATATTATCCTAATTTAGAAATACAACATTATACAAAATTTCTTATAATTTTAATCATTTCAGTGTCATTTTTAATATTATTTGTACTTTTTATAGTAATTCTAATTTATTTTATTAAAAAAAAATGAATATTTAAACTTTACAAAATTATAATTAATTTGAAATAAATTTGAAATAAATAACAAAAAATGTTCTGGGCCAATATTATAACATGTTTATCATTTGGTCTTTATCTAGAAAGTTATCAACTAAGTTGTTTAATAGATAATAAACAATTTAATACATCTTATACCGATTGGAAAACAAATTCTCTTCTTGATATTGCAGAATCATGTAATATTTATGTTGACGATACTCCTCAATTATATTCATCTTTACAAATCTCTTCAAATATTTTTCATAACATTTTAATATTTCCTTCTAATATTAAACTTGTTTCTGAATTCAATTGTAAACCTAATTGTAAAGTAACAAAGTGTTTTAATTCACTAATTAAAACAGAATGTGTTGACATGTACTTGTTTGTTAATAATAAATATAAATTAACATTAAAATCAACGGGTGATAGCAATAATTGTAAACTACTAACCAATTATGACACTCCTCAAATTTTAACTAAATTTTTAGAAATTGAAAAAACAGATATTATATTAAATGAATTATCGTATACTGATCAAATAAACTTAGAAAAAGAGTTAAAATCAATATTTAGTTCTTCAATACATAATTTTAAATATAAAATTGTAATAATAGATGGAATAACAATCTACACTGCTTTATTAATGTTACTACTTTTAATTATTATATTTGTGTTTTCAATACATATAATAAAAAGAAGGAGAGGTTTTCATTCGGTTATTAATTGAATATGTTCTTGTATTAAATTTAAAATATTATTCATAATTGTTAACTTTTCTTTATTTGTTTTTTTAATTATTGTTGGCATATTATCTCCATTTAATTCAATATTACTAATATATAGTCGTAATAACTCTTTAATGGTTATAAATTGATTATTTCTCCAAGACATATCAATAAAATTAAATAATGAGTTAGGAATTTTTAATATTTTTTGAATTTTTTTATAATTTTTAAAATTAATAATAGTATTTTCATCTATTTCATTATTTTTAATATTTTCATTTAAATAATAAACAATTTTTGGTTGTTTACCAGTTTTAACAAATAAATATAATAATTCTATCATATTTAATCTAAAATAATTTACATTACTTTTTATTATTTTATTATTTTTAATTGTTAATATTTTAGTATTTAAATTTAACTTAGTACAAATATATTTAATTTGATCAGTTTCAAGATATTGTATATTTTCTAAAATAAAATTATTCATAAATAATTTAATAAATTATGACAAGTTGTTTAACAATTAATGATGCGAATAAAATGACCTTACAACTGCAAAAATCTCTTCAGGAAGTGAAAGCATTAAAAAAAAAATTAGAATCTGATAATTCATATCAAAGCTTTGTTAATTCTTTAAACGAATTAAAAGAATCTCCTATAAGTTTTGAGAAAAAATTAGTAGATATTTGTATAGATTTATTAAAGAAAATAGATGAATTTCAAGTAAATAGTATGAAATATTAATATAAAAAATGAAATAAATTTAAAATAATTTAGTTTAATAAAATGGATTTATTTCAGCCAATTAGTTTATTAACAATTTGCTATTATTCTATTATTGACACAAAAATTAAAGTAAAATATATAATTCCTAAGCATTTAAATACTTTGATTATTAAAGGTAAAAAATGCAATTATTCTAATAATACTTCTCATTTAACTAATATTTTAAATCTTTTAATTAATAAAACTTTATTAACACCAAAAATATATATTAAATTATGTAATAAATACAACATACAAAGTCTAGATATTAATACATTTTCAAGTAAAAGTA
>Ga0247813_10000654_pt1 | contig 30292 bp, 26 predicted proteins | sample UWRJL169409C1_FD_180719 | JGI IMG/M metagenome (GOLD analysis project Ga0247813, IMG submission 180719) | Plant litter microbial communities from Arlington Agricultural Research Station in Wisconsin, United States - UWRJ-L169-409C-1 | ecosystem: Environmental > Terrestrial > Plant litter >...
CCGTCACGGCATTCCCAACCACCGACGTCGCGACCCTCCCCTCACTCGCCAACTCCGCGCGAAACCCCGTCAACCGTTCCTCCGAATAACTCGAACCCGTCTGCCCCCAAAACCCCAGCGTCCTACATCCGCACGCCAGCAAATGCCCCGCTGCCAGCCGCCCCACCGCCACGTCGTCCTGCGTCACCACCGGCAACCGTGGACGCCGGATTGCGTTCGATACATTTACCACCGGAACCCCCAGCGCCGCGAACCGCCGCTCCGTCGCCTCCGAATGGATCGCCGCCACGATCCCCTGAATCCCGTCGCGCTTCACCAATTTCCTCAGATCGCCCGCCAGCTCATGCGCCAGCCAGCGGTCCGCGAATTCCATCCGCCCCGTCGAAAACCCATACCGCCGCGCCCCCAGCACCGTATCGCGAAAATACGCCTGGTTTTCCTCGGCCACTACCTGCACCCGGAACACGCCCCTCTGTCCGCCCGCTTTGGTCATATCCAAAACGACAAAAAATTTGTCGTTTTAAGCAACGTCACAAATCCCTCCTTCGGGTATTCTTTTTCCTGCGGTGCAACACCGCCCCGTAGTATCCCCCGTCGCGGCTCCGACTCACCCTCAGGGCCGCGACACTCCGCCCGCATCCTGCTCCTGCGCCCGCCCTGCCGCCCGGGCCTCCATTTCCTCCCTTCACCCCTCGCCCGTCACTCTTCCTCCCATGCCCATCCTCGATCTCGCAAAAACCCGCTGGCAGTTCCGCGACACCACCGCCAAAGCCTGGCTCCCGGCCACCGTCCCCGGCTGCGTCCACACCGACCTCCTCCGCGCCCGGCAGATCCCCGACCCGTTCTTCGGCACCAACGAACTCGACCTCCAGTGGATCGAGGAACGTGACTGGGAATACCGCGCCTCTTTCAAGATCACCGCCGCCCTCCTCGCCGAATCCGAGATCGACCTCGTCGCCGAAGGCCTCGACACCGTCGCCACCGTTTACCTCAACGGCAAAAGAGTCGCCGCCACCGACAACATGTTCATCGGTCACCGCTGGGCCGTGAAAAAACTCCTCCACGCCGGCGCCAACGAGCTGCTCATCGTCTTCTCCAGCGCCCTCCGCTACATCCGTGAAAACCGCACCGACTTCATCGTCCCCTGCGAATTCAACGATCCCGTCGGCAGCTGCGTGCGCATCCGCAAACAGCAATGCCAGTTCGGCTGGGACTGGGGTCCCCGCTTTGTTACCGCCGGCATCTGGCGCGCCCTCCGCCTCGAAGCCCGCAGCGTCAACCGCCTCGCCGCCGTCCGCGTAACCCAGACGCACACCGGCTCCCCCGCCCGCCCCGCCGTTTCCCTCACGCTCGCCCCCGAACTCGCTCGTGCCGAGCAAAGTGTAACCTATTGGGTTACACTTACCCTAAACGGCCACGTCGTCGCCGAGTCCGACGACCTCTCCGTCGAGATCCCTTCGCCCCAACTCTGGTGGCCCGCCGGCCAGGGCGCGCAACCCCTCTACGACCTCACCGTCACCGCCCGCGACTCCGCCGGACGCGAGCTCGGCACCATCACCCAACGCCTCGGCCTGCGCACGATCGTCTTGGACCGCCATGCCGACCAGTGGGGCGAATCCTTCCAGTTCCTCATCAACGGCCGCGCCGTCTTCATCAAGGGCGCCAACTGGATTCCCGTGAACAGCTTCGTCGCCGATCTCACGCGCGCCGACTACGCCCGCGATCTCCGCGCCGCCGTCCTCGCCAACATGAACTGCATGCGCCTCTGGGGCGGCGGCATCTACGAGAGCGAGGATTTTTATGATCTCTGCGACGAACTCGGCCTCCTCGTGTGGCACGACTTCATGTTCGCCTGCACGCTCTACCCCGGAGACGCCGCGTTCCTCGCCAGCGTCCGCGCCGAGGCGGATTATCAGGTGAAACGCATCCGTCACCACGCGTGTCTCGCCCTCTGGTGCGGCAACAACGAGCTCTTCCAGCTCAACGAAAAAGTCCTCCGCGAAAACCCCGCCTACCGCCGCGCCTACGACGACGTTTTCCACGGCGTCCTCCCCGCCGCCCTCGCCGAGCACGACAACGTCACGCCCTACTGGCCCACGTCCCAATGGCGCGGAGACTGGTCGCACGACAACACCCACGAGACCGGCGAAAAACGCGGCGACACCCACTACTGGGACGTCTGGCACGCCCGCCAACCCGTCAAATCCTACGAAAAGTGGGCGCTCCGTTTCTGCTCCGAGTTCGGCATGCAGAGCTACGCCTCGCCCGAAACGCAGGCCACCTTCGCCGCGCCCGGCGACGACAACGTCTTCGGCCCCACGATGGAGAACCATCAGAAGAACCGCGGCGGCAACCAGGTCATCCTCGATTACGTTTCACGCCGCTATCGCTTCCCGAAATCCCAGGACGACCTCATCTACCTCTCGCAGCTCAACCAGGCCTACTGCATGAGCACCGGCGTCGAGCACTACCGCCGCCTCATGCCCCGCTGCATGGGCGCGATCTACTGGCAGCTCAACGATTGCTGGCCCGTCGCCTCCTGGAGTTCCATCGAGTTCACCGGACGCTGGAAGGCCCTCCACCACATCGCCCGCCGCTTCAACGCCCCCGCGCTCGTCTCCGCCCACGTCCCCGGCGACGAGACACCCATCATCGGCAACTACCGGCGCTCCACCGCCAACGAGGTCCGCCTCTACACCGTTTACGACGCTCCTGTCTCCGCCAAAGGCCTCCTCCGCTGGGATCTCTTCACGCTCGACGGTGACATCGTCCTCACCGGCCAAAAGAACGTCACCCTCCGCCACGGCGAAAGCACGCGCCAGAAAACCCTCGATCTCGCCAAACTCCTCGCCACGCACAACCGCGACCGCGTTTACCTGCGCATGGCCCTCGATATCGACGGCGTCACCGTAAGCGAAGAAACCGTCTTCCTCGCCGCCCCGCGCTTCCTCAATCTTCCGCGCCCGAAGAAAACCGCCGCGACGATCAAGCTCCTCACACCAACGAAAGCGCTGATCGCCTTCACGTCACCGGTCTTCCAGCACCGCTTCGTCTTCGATCTGCCGGGCGTCGCCCATCTCACGAGCGACAACTACTTCGAGCTCTACCCCCGCGAGAAAAAGGAAGTCGTCGTCGAGTTCACGAAGCCGGTCACGAAGGCCCAACTCACCGCCGCCCTCCGCTTCCACTCCCTCGTGGACACCTACGCTTAAGCGCTTCCCCCGCCCCGCAGATTCCCTTGTAGGCCGCAAGCGTGCTCGCGCTCCATTCCTGCGCGCCCCCGCGGAGGCGGACGGCCTACGTCGTCTTCCGCAACTTCTCGTAAACCACCGCATCGATGTGTTCGACGGTGACGACCTGCACATCGCGCAGCTTCATCAGCTCGGCCGTCGCCTCGCTCGAGGCTTTGCTCGCGAGCTTCAACACATCCAAATTAAACGGCTCGCACTGCTCCGCCTCCAGCGTGACGAGCTGCATCTGGTTCAGATAGTTCAGCAGAATATGATACGAACCCTCCACGGTCTTCTGAAAAACCGCCAGTTTCTCCTGCTGCGTGCGGCGGTGCGCCTCAAACGCCCGGCGTCCGATCGTAAAGATAAGCAACGCCGATAACGCCACGAATAACGACCCCTTCAACGTCTGCCAATAGGCCATCTCCTCCAAGTCCTGCGTAAGCCAGCCCAGCAGGTGATCTGACAGAAAAATCCAGAGCACCCCGAACACGGTATAAGCCAGTGTAACGCGCAGATAAGGTTTCATCGAAACCGTCCTTAAAATCAGTATCTGCCACGCAATCAAGCGATTCCCGTTTCCACCACGGCAACCGCACTCATCCTTCGCCGCCGCTTTTCCCGTCCGCCAGGCGCTCTTCAATCCAGTCGTGAATCATCTTCCGTCCTCGTGCCTCCAGCCCGTGGCCGGCCTCCGGCACCGAGTGATACGAGACCAGCGCCCCCGGCTGGCCGATCCGCCAGTTAAACCAGATCTGCCATTTCAACGCCTCCGATTTCTCACCCCAGATCACCAGCAGCCGCTTGCCCTTGGCTCCCGGATACTTGCCCGTCGGCGCCGTGCCGCCTTCGTGCAGCACGAACAGCGTGAAGTAATCCCCAAACCCCGCCCACTCGAGGTCCAGCGCCGTGCCGATCAGGTGCGCCCCGTTGCTGCTCCCCGCCGCGATGCGCGCCTGCGGATCAATGTTCGGCAGCAGCGCCTTCACCCGCGCCATCATCGCGGCGTGATAATCCTTCACGTTATCCATCCCTCCTTCGACGATCATCTCGCGCATGTCATGGCCGTGCGGATACGGCAGCGCCACCACCGCGAACCGGTCAAAGTCCACCACGCCGTTCGCTCCCGCCACCCGGTTCGATCCTTTGCCTCCCGTAAACCACACCAGCAGCGGCACCGGCTTCGCGGGATCATAGTTTTTCGGAATGCTCACCTCGCATGAGGCCGGAAGCTCCCCGTGCATCTTCGCCAGCTCGGGAAACTCCAGCGTCACCACCGTCCCCGGCACGACCGCCGGCTCCGCCGCAACCGCGGCCACGGCCAGCCACCCGCTCAGCAACACGCCCGCTCCGCATCTTAAAAACAGCTTCATGGTCATAATTAAATTTAATCTAAATTCAGGTTTATAGCCGGAGTCGCCCCCGGTTCCGCTCCTTCCGCCATCTGTGTCCCTCTGTGAAATCTGTGGTTCAAATCCAAATCATCCCGCGTCCCGCCCACGGTCTTAAAGCGTCTCGATCCACTCACGGATGACCTTCTTCCCGTCTTCGTTGAGCCCGTGTTTCGCCCCCGGCACACCCACGATCTTCGCCTCCGCGCCCGACCGCTCCACGTGCCAGTTGAACCAGGTGCGCCACGAGAGCGATTCCGACTCCTCGCCGTAAACCACCAGCAAGCGCTTGCCCTTCGCTCCCGGCAGTCGCGGCGTGAGCGGTTTCGCGCCACCTTCATGAACGATAAACGCCGTGAAATAATCCGCGAACCCCGGCCACCCGCGATCCAGCCCGTAAGCAATCAAATGCCCGCCGCTGCTCGTGCCCGCGACCAGCCGCCGCTGCGGATCGATATTCGGCACCACCTGCGCCACCCGTTCCAACATCGGGCGCGCAAAGGCCCAGTGTGCGTCGATCACCGCGCCCCCGTCTTCGGCCGCCAGCCTCGGCAACCGCCCTTTCGGATACGGCAGCGCCACCACCACGAACCGGTCAAAATCCACCAGCCCCCGCGCCCCGCCGACCGAGTGCGAGCCCTTGCCTCCGCCCAACCACACCAGCAGCGGCACCGGTTTCGCCGGGTCGTAGGTTTTCGGAATGCTCACCTCGCACGCCGCCGGCAGCTTGTCCTGCATCTCCCCGAGTTCCGGAAACGCCAGCGTCAACACGTTCCCCGGCACCACGCGCGGCCCCTCGCCCGGTTCCGCCGCGTGCACGGTCATCACGGCCGCCATCCAGAACAACACCCGCGTCAACGTTCGTATCATTGGCTTCCTTCCCGTTTTAAAAACGCCCGCGCCGCCTCTTCCATTTCCACCGTCGGCACATGCGGCGCGTCCGCCCACGAACGCCACTCCACGCTGACTCCGGCCCCGCGCATCCGCGTCACGAAATCCACCGCGATTTCGTAGCGCGGATACCCGCCGTTATCCACCCCGTCCGTCTCCGACGCCGTGATGAAATACTTCACGTTTTTCTGCGCGCCCATCGGCTGCAAACCCGTCGTCCGGAACCGCGGCATGCCGAAGTTTCCGTTGTTCACCGACACCGCCGACACCAGCTCCGGACGCCACGCCGCGAAGTGGCAGGCAAACCCGCTTCCACTCGCCACGCCGTGCAACAGCAGCCGCTTTTTCTCCAGCGGCACCGTGCGCCCGATTTCATCCATCGCCCGCAACAGCGCCTCGCCCGACCACACGTTCGCATACCGCACATGGCTGAACCGGTTATCGATCCGGAAACTATGGTCGCTCACATAAAACTGCGGCACCACCAGCACCCAGCCTTGTTCGTCGGCGAAGCGCGCCCACTCGGAATCATCACGCACGTTATCCAACGCGTCCGTGTTATGCACCGGCGCCATGATCAATACCCGGCGCGGCCCCTTTGCCGCCGTCTTCGGCGGCGTCCGGTAAAACACATGCAGCATCGGGTTGTCCCCGTTCGGCGTCGGCACCGACACCACGCCCACCCGCGCCGGCAGCACCGCCTTGGCCGGATCATTGCGCATCTCGCGCAACAACCGCAGCAGGCTCGCCGTGAGATCGTAGTCGTTCCACATGTAATCGTAACGCTGCGAAACCAACCGGTGCGGCCCGCTCTTCATATCCAGCGCCAGCCCGCGCCCCGCCATCTCCATCGCCTCGGGGATGCGCCCCGCCTGCCGCCACAACTGCGCCAGCCGGAACGCCGCGTTCGCCTGATATTCCTCCTGCGTGACCGTGTTCATCGAGCCCGGCCGCACCGCCAGCACCCGGCGGAAAATCTGCTCCGCCTCCGCATCGCGTCGCCCGTAAAACAACATCAGCCCGTGCTCAAAGAGCAGCGGCAGTTCGTTCGCCGACGGCTCGCGGCTTTCATACCAGCGCAACACGTCCGCCGTGTGCCGCAGGTAATAAGCCGCGTGCTCGGTCGCCGTCAGCCGGTTGTCGAACTCCCAGCGCCTCAACCGCGTCCACCACGCGAGCGGACTCATTCCGTTGGCGGCCGCATCCGCCGGCACCACCGCCGGCGTCGTCTCCAGCGCGTCGATTTCCCGCACGATCACTCCCTTGTCCATGATCCACCAATACCCGGGCCGAAGCTGATCCCGCGTATCCGCCCGTCCGGCTTCACGCGTGATCCTCTGCCAGGGCAGCGCCCGGTTATTATTCGAGGCAACGTAAGAAAACCGCGCCGCCGTTCCGTCGTAGGCCTTCACCAAGCGCTGATGCAGCCGCGCGTAATCCGCGTCGGATACCAGCTCCTGAAAATCGAGATCCGTCAGCGCCGTGCAAAAGACCGTGATCACCCAATAAACCGGCTTCAGCTCCTCCGCCGCTTTCACCTGCGACAGATACGACTCCACCGTATCCATAAAATAATCGATCTGCACCCGCTGCAGCTCCATCCGCGCTTTCCAATTAAACGGATGCGGTGCCGGCATGTTTTCATGCCTGCCCCGCTGCCAAAACTCCTGCGCGATATAATCCGCCATCACCACCGACCTCGGGAATTTCTCCAACCAGGCGCCATCAAACTTCCCGGATATGCGTCCCTGCGCGTTCAGGAATAACAACGCCTTCAACTCCTCCGCCTTCTTCTCGGCCGGCAGCTGCTGCGCATACCATAGTCGAAAATTCGCCGGCTTATACTTCAGCGTCACCCGTCCGGCCTCGCTCCACATCACGCGCAGCCGCACCGGAATCCACGCCGAGGTCTCACGCACTTCATCCGGCCCGCCCGCCGCACCCGCCGCCGCCCAACGCAGCCCGTCGAGCGCTTTCCTCAACCGCTCCCCATCCGGCATTTTACCCGCCGGAAGTCGGCCCAGATCCACCTGCAACGCCGCGCAAGCCGCCGCCAGTTCCGCCGGCGGCATCACCGCCTGCTGTTCAAACAACCAGCTGTATCGCGCCACCAAGCCCGGCAGGTCTTCGCCCGAATACGCGATGAAGCGGCGCAGCCCTTCCAACGCATCAATCGGTTTCCCCGAGTAGCGTTTCCCTTCGCCGCTGTAGTCCAGATACGTGTGCAGCCGCGCCAGTTCCAACCAGCGCCGCGTCTCGTCGCCCTCCGCGATGCGCGGGATCAGCCACTCCTGCATCGCCAGCTCCAGAAACCCGTCGATCCCGTCCTGCTCTTTGCCCTGCCCTTTCACAAACACCCGCCCCGCCACCAGCGGATGCTCCGGCGCCACCTGCGCGAGTTTCAGCCGCGCGACATTGCCTTCTCGTCCCGTCGCGTTCGCCACCGCGCTCGCCAACCGTTGCACTTCCCCCGCCAATACCGGTCCCGCCGCCGCCCGCTTCACCCCGGCCGCCGCTTCTTCGGACGCGCCCATGCGCGGCCAGTCCGCCAGAAACTCCCGCACCTTTTCCGGCCACGCCGCGCTTTCCTGCCCCAGCGCCAGATCCCGCTCCGCCCTCACGCGCCCCGACATCACGTCACGCTTAACCCAGTGAATTCTTAGCCCGTCCGCCGTCCGCTCGACGCGCCCGCTCAACGCCATGCGCCGGAACAAATCCGGCGCCTGCTCCCAGCCGCGGCTTCCGCCGCCGCCGCTCATCCAATCGTATTCGCGCACCCACTGTCCGAGTTGTTCCGGCATGTGCAGCCGCAAATCCGTCCGTGTCGCGAGCGCCGACGCCGCCAGCGTGGACAACAGCCGACCCGCCGCCGGTTCATCGCCGTCCGCCGGATTCACCCCGAGGAACGCCAGTCCTTCGCCTTCCGACAAACGCCCCGACACCGAGTTCAGGTTCTCCAACAACCCCAGCGCCATGAACCGCCGCACCGCCGCCGCCAGCGGCTCCATGCCGAGCGCCTCGTAACAACGCGCCTCCCATTCGTAGGCTTCGTGAAACCGGTCGTTGAGCTGATACGCCCGTGAAAACTCCTCCGTCGCTTCCTCAAAACGTCCGTCGTTATAGAGCGCCACGCCGCGATAAAACGGCACCAGCGCCTCCACTTCCACTTCGGGCAAATACGGCTTCGGCTGCGCTTCATGCCCCGCCAGCAGCGGAAAAATCCATCGCTGCAACGCGTCCACGTCGTCCTTCGCCTCGCGCGCGCGCACCGCCGCCACGACGCCATCCGCCAGGCGCACCACGCGCAGTTCGCTCGCCGAAAGCTCCATCCAATAATCCGCGCCGAGCAGCCGGCCTTCCGCCGCCGCTACCCGGAACCCCCGCTTCGCTTCGTTCCGCTCGACCGCCACTTCCTGCGTCAACGCGCGGTCCAGCACCACCAGTCCCGAGTCCGCCAGCGCCGCGCGCAACCGCACCGCCAGACCAAAAAGTTGTTCATCACCCGAGCCCCCCGCCGATTCCACGACCGCCACCGTGACCGCGCGCGCCTTCGCCGCCGGCACCGGCGCATCGAGCAACCCCGCCGCCGCTTTCACCAACCCCGCCCCCGCACCCGGCTCCACTTTCTCAACCGCGCTCGCGCCCAACGCACGGCCCGAAACCGCATCGATCAACTCCACGATCCAGCGTCCGCCCCCGATGGAACGGAAATGCAGATACCGCTCCACCGCGACGACCGTCGGCGCCGACGCCTCGGACCGGGTCGTCAACACCGCGCGTTCCCGTTCCGTCCACACGCGCGCCAGCTCGCTCCGCTCGACCAACTCCGTCGCCGGCCTCGCCGCGCCCAAGCCGGCCGTCAGCACCGCCTGCCACTCGGCGGACTGAGCCCCCGCGCTCACTTGAATCGCCACGCGCGGCGCGGCCGTGCCGGCTTGCGCAAACGCAAGTCCCGCCGATCCCAACAAGAAAAAGACACGGGCGACTCGCATCGCCCGGCGCAGGAATGACCTCATGTAATCGCGTCGGCCCGGTTCACTTCACCAACTGCGGCACGAGGCGGTCGAGGAGCTTCAACGCCGCGTTCTCCAGCGCCTTCTTCCCCGCGCTGTGCTCCGCGATGTCGATCGCCACGTCCATCTGGCGGTCCACCGCCTGCAATTTCCCCGTCGCGGCGTTCGTCACTTTGATTTCCACCCGCGCCCGGCACGACACCAGGTTGCCCCGGCGCAGGCCGAACTCACTGAACGCCTCGCCGGAGATCACGATCACATCCGTGCGCTTCGCCGCCTCTTCCTGCGTCAGCACCGGGAACCCGATTTCCTTCAACACGATCATCATCTCCGTCTGCACCGCCGGATCGATCACCGCGCGCATCAGGTGCTGTTCGGCAACCGTCACATACACCGCCGGCAGCGTCTTGCCTTCGACAAGTTTCTTAAGCCGCGCGATTCGCGCCGCCGGATCCTCGACCTTGGCGACCAGCGTCGCCGCCTGCTTCTTGGTCAGCGCCGCGATTTTACCCGCGAGTTCCTCGACCGCCGGATCAATGCCGCCAAAATCCTTCGCCGTCGCCAGTTCCCCGTAAACGCGCCCCGTCTCCGTGCTCATGATTTTGGTGACCACGTAAACTTTCCCGCCCGACTCAAACACGCGTCCCGTCACGAGCACTTTCGCGCCGACCAGCACGCCGACTTTCGCCGCCGTGTCCGCCGTGACCGCGCCCCCGATCCCCACCTCCTGCTCGCTTAAAATCTTATCGATCTCCTGGCGCTCCACCAAAAACACCTCGGGCAGCACCGAGAGACGCGCATTCAGCAACGTCGCGACTTCCGCGCCCTTTTTTTCCAACGCGCGATCCGTCGTCTGAAAATCAAACACCGCCATCGGCAGCGGCGCGGTTTCCGCCATCGGCGCTTCCACCGCGGTGGCGGGTGCGGCCGCCGCCGTCTGCGCCCGGGCCGGGGTGACAACGCACGCCGGCCCCGCGAGGCCGAGTGACAATAAAAGCCGGAGAGTTTTTGTGGTCTTCATGATGGTTTAGAAAATCGCGGCGGGTGCCGCGTGGAGTTGCTGTTCGATGAGTTGATAAAAAAGTTCTTCGTTTCGCGGGTCCGGCGAGAGTTTCGCCGGCACCGGCATCGTCACCTGCGTCGTGGCGCTCTCGCCCGACACCTGCGTGTAAACCCCGGGCAGCGCGGGGCTGTCGGCGACAAACACCAGCAGCCGCCCGCCTTCGCCGGAGATACGATCCTTGGCATCCTTCCATTCCTTCGCCGCCAGCGCGCCCACCGCCAGCGTGTCGCGCTCCAGCCGCTCCGGCGCATTCACCCCGTTGTCCGTAAACTCGATTTCGCGCGCCTTCAGGAATTCACGCAGCGCACCGTCCTGTCCGAACACGACGAGTCGCCGCTCCTCCTTTTTCAGTTTCCTCGCAAGCGGCGCCCAGTCGCGCGGCGGGTGCACCCACACGTTCACCTGCCCGAGCACCGTGCGGGATTCATCCTTCGTCATAAACTTCACCAGCACCCTCGTCGCTCGCTCCACTTTGGGGAACTCCACCCGCACCGGAGTGATTCCATGCGCAACCACCCCCGCCTCCATCGCGCTTTCCTTGCCCAGCGGCAACGTGACGCTTCCCGAGATCTGCCACAGCCCGACTTCAATTTTTGAGCGGTCGATCGCCGCCGGAATCAACACGTCGAGCGTCAGCGTCCCGCCCGCCACCACCGCCCACGGCGACGACGATGGCGACGCTCCGGCCGCCTCCGGCGCACCGAGCACCACCACTTCACGCGCCGCGACATTCACCCCGAGCAGCAGGCTGATAAAGAGCAGGCGCGTTTTCATAAGAAAGAACCCAGCGCCTGCGCTTTCACCCGATAACCCGCGAGTAGTTCCGGTTGCGCCGGGCTCCACGCAAAATCAGCCCCCGACAACACCACGCCGCCATCACTCGTCACCAGCGCCTCAAACGTGATCCGCCGTCCTTTCAATTCCACCGTGATGCTGCGCCCGCTGTAACTAAGCACCCGCAGCCGCTGCGAGCCTTGCTCAAATTGCACGACCAACGGTTGTTCATCCGAATCGGCCTGCGTCTGCACGACGTCGGCCAGATCCAGTTTCACCGCACCATCCCGCTCGATCACCGCATTGAGCTGACCGGGAAACAGCCCTTCGACTTGCGCCAGCATCCGCAGATCCGCCCCCGCCGCGACCGGCATCGAGGCCTCGTCGCCCGACCGGAAATGAACCGTGGCCACAAACAGCAGCACCGCCAGGACCGCCGCAACCGCCGGCCAGCCATATGAAATCGGCCGCCGCGCCTTCACCCGCACCTCCGCGGCACTGCGCGCCCCGGGCTGCGCCTGCGCGATCAACGCCCGGTGTAGCGCACGCCCCTTCGCCGTTTCGTCCACCGCCGGCGTCTTAAGCCGCGCGAGTTGTTTTTTAAGCTCGGCCTCAGTCATGGGAACCTCCTGCGGCTCCGGCCCGGAGCACGCGTTTAAGTTTCTGTTTCGCCCGGAAAAGCCGCCACGAAACCGTCGTCTCGGCGCAACCCGACACCCGCGCGGCCTCCGCGTGATTAAGTCCTTCGTAGTAAACCAGCGCGACCGCCTCGCGCAGCTCGGGCGACAGCCCCGTCAACGCCTCTCGCACCGCGACGGATGCCGCCGGTTCATCCGCCCCGCCGCCCGTCACTCCGGCCGTCTCATGCAACGTCGCATACGCGGTGGACAAGCGCTCGCGCCGCGTCTGCTGCCGGTGCCGGTCGCGGCTCTTGTTGGCCGCGATCGTGTAGAGCCAGTTCTTAAACGACGCCTCGCGACGAAACCCGCCCAGCGCCCGCGCCGCTTGGATGAACGTATCCTGCGCAATGTCACCGGCCTCGGCGGGGCATAGTGACAAACGGAACGCAAAGGCGTGGATCATGGGATAGTAGCGGTTGAAAAGTTGGGTGAATGCAGGAGCGGATCCCGAGGCGGCGGCTGTGATGAGCAGCGCCTCGTCAACCGCCTCCGTCGGCTCGGGTGGGTTCATCGTGTCGTTATCCTGAAGACGCCCCGTCATCGCGGTTCCTTTGAACTATTTTGCCCAGCCGCCACCCTCACGGTTGCCACCGTGCTCGCCCCCCGGTGCCGAGATGCCCCATTCCGCATAAGTCGTTCACAGTGCCGCGCGCAGGACCGCAGGCAAGTCCGTCCCCTCCGCCGCCGCGCGTCTCCTTTCTACGGATACAGGAAAACTTCCCGCCTGCGGATGGAACATCGCATGCATACGACCGTCCACGAACCGCCACTCCATCGCATGCGCCTTCACCTGCCCATCCTTGCCGCCTGCCTGCTCTCCGCCACCGGCGCCCGCGCCTCCGGCGACGCCGCCCCGCCCGGCGCTCGCGACGCCGCCACGCTCTACGCCCAGTTCTGCGCCAATTGCCACGGCGCCGATCTCCAGGGCAACAAGGCCCAAAGCCTCCTCGATGCGGACTGGCAGCATGGCAAGAGCGACGCCGACATCACCCGCGTCATCCACCAGGGCGTCGCCTCCTCCGGCATGCCCGCCTTCGGCACCACCATGACCGATGCCGAGATTCGCGCCCTCGTCGTTCTCATCCGCGAAACCGGCACCCGCCGCGTCGAGCCCGCCATCGGCCGCGCCACCGCCCTTCCCGCCGGAGTGCAGACCAGCGAACTCCACTCCTACCGCATCGAAAAAATCATCGACGGCCTCGACGTGCCCTGGTCCCTCGCCTTCCTCCCCGACGGCCGCCTCCTCTTCACCGAACGCACCGGCACACTCCACCTCGCCACGCAGTCCGACGGCCACTGGACCACTCAAACCATCACCGGCGCACCCAAAGTCTGGGTGCGCGACGAAGGCGGACTCCTCGCGATCGGCATCCCTCCCGACTACGCCAAAACCGGGTGGATCTACCTCACCCTCAGCGACCCCGGCGACCACGACACCGGCAACACGAAACTCGTGCGCGGACGCCTGCGCGACCACCGCTGGACCGACGAAGAAACCATCTTCGCCGCGCCCCGCTCCACCTACACGTTTAACGGCACCAACTTCGGCAGCCGCGTCGTCTTCTCCGGCGATTACCTCTTCCTCTCCTTCGGCGAACGCGGCGAGGTCGGCCAGGCCCAGGACCTCTCGCTGCCCAACGGCAAAGTCCACCGCCTCTTCCTCGACGGCCGCATCCCGCCCGACAATCCCTTCGTCCACACCCCCGGCGCACTTGCCTCGATCTGGAGCTACGGCCACCGCAACCCGCAAGGCCTCGCGCTCGACCCGGCCACCGGCGACCTCTGGGAAACCGAGCACGGCCCGCGCGGCGGCGACGAACTCAACTTCATCCGCCCCGGCCGCAACTACGGCTGGCCCGTCATCACCTACGGCATGAACTACAACGGCACGCCCGTCACCCCGCTCACCGCCAAGGACGGCATGGAGCAACCGGCCCTTTACTGGACGCCCTCCATCGCGGTGAGTCCGATTCGTTTCTACACCGGCGACGCCTTCCCCAAATGGAAAGGCCAGCTCTTCCTCGGCGCCCTCGCTCAACAAGAACTCCGCCGCCTCGTCCTCGACGGAGACCGCGTGGTTCACCAGGAACTCATCCTCAAAAAATTCGGCCGCGTGCGCGACATGATCACCGGCCCCGACGGTTTTCTCTACGTCTCGCTGGAAGTTCCCGGCCCCGAAAACCCCGCCTGCATCGTCCGCCTCGTCCCGGCGAATTAAGAGCACCCTCCGCCGCAACTGATCGACGTGGGAGCGAGCTTGCTCGCGATGATAGAAATCCAGAGCAAGCTCGCGCCCGCACCAATCGCTCCATGCCCACCGCCCTCCTGCGCCCCTACCAGCCCGCCGATCTGGCTGCCGTCCAGGAAATCTACCGCGACGCCGTGCGCCAGATCGCGCCCGGCCTTTACACGCCTGCGCAAGTGGACGCTTGGGCCGCCTTCGCCGAACCCGGCACCTCGGAGCTCTCCGCCATGCTGGCGCAAGGCCACCGTGTTGTCATCGAAAGCCCTGCCGGCATCGAAGCCTTCGCCGTGCTGGATCCCGCCGACTACGTGTCGCTCCTTTACTGCCGCGCCCGCGCCTCGCGCCGGGGCTACGCAACGCGCCTGCTGGCGGACCTCGAAGCCGAAGCCCGCCGCCAAGGCGTCGGGCGAGTTCACACCGCGGCGAGCCTGATCAGCCACCCGCTCTTCCTGCGCCACGGCTACGTCGTGGACTCGCCCGAACGCGTCGAACGCCACGGCGTTTCCTTCGACCGCTACCGCATGAGCAAACCGCTCCAGCCGGCGTGATGGGATTAAAAATCGGCACGCACACCGGGCTCGGCTTGTTGGCATGATTTGGGCAGCAAAACCCCCATGCCCTACGATTATCTCTGCCAAGCTGGTCCTCGGTCCGGCCCCTGCACCGCATGTCAGCAGGTAGACAGCGAAAACATCATTCGAAAAGTCTGGCCCCCAACCGGCACCGACGAGCCGAATACGGTGAAGGCTCTTTTTTTTCAAACGGCCGTAGCCGAATGGAAAACTTACATGGCCCAGTGGAGCCCGGCGTTGGCCTACGGCGGCGTGTTCGTGCACCAAAAACCGTATTGCACCTTCAACGATCTCAGCGCTGCTCCGGTTCGCATCAAGAAACCACGCGGCACCCATCGCTGCGAACTGGGCGATCTGCTCATCATCTTCACGGATGCCCCCGCCCGCCGGCGCGTGGCCGCACTCTTTCAGGCGAAAATGATCGGAGGCGCCTGGCCGCCGCGCAGCACCGAAGGCTCCCAGTGGACGCTCTACACGGAGTGGCCGACCTTCCGCTACACCTTGAGAGGCCATACCGGGGCGGGCAACCAAACGGTGCGCACCCTGCCCTTTACGGGCGGACCGGATCCCGCGGCCCAGTATCTGGAACTGGGCGCTAGGGCATCCGGCCAAAAAATCGCCTGCACGGAAGCATTGCCCAGCGCGACCTGGATACGATGGGACCAAATTATCAATTGCATACTCAATGGCACCGCCGGGCGCGATTTTTCCTGGGATCAAGCCTCGGCCGTCAACGAGTGGGACAAACTTATCTGGGATCTTATCACGGTAACGGCGACCTGCCCCATGCCAGGAGGATCGGCCGGAGGCGTAGGTGCCGGGGCAGGAGGCACCGCAGCGGGCACGCCTGCGCGCGGCGCACTCCTATGGTTGGATGCACTGGACCAGATCGCCGCCCCGCCCGATGGGCGTTTGCCGAACGAACCGGTGTTTGAAGGAGGAGATGATGACGAAATCCACGGTATCTCGCTCCTCCATTTTAGCCGGCGACACGAAGAGCGACGGGACTAGGTTGCGCTCCCCAGACCCGCCTCAAAGCCGGGCCCGCATGCCCAACAAAGTCCGCGAAGTCGTGAAGACCTGCGCGTAAACATGTAAAGCCCGTCAGAGCATCGATCCCGATGAATCGGGCACAAAAAGGGCCCGTGCTGATTTGCACGGGCCTTTTTCACTCACGGGTGAGGGTCGTAAAATCAGGCGACCCGGCGCCGGCGGGAGGCGGCAAAACCGAGAGCCCCAAGAGCAGCCAAAGCCGCATAGGTGGATGGCTCAGGGACAGAAGTTCCAGAAATCGTCCAAGACGCGGGACGCATACCCAACTGGCCGTTCGGGACAGCATCCAATGCCTCGAAATAAAACGAACCCGATCCATCCGTATAAGGGCTTTCCAAGCCGCTGATCATCCAGCCGTAAAACTCGCTTGAATAATTAGATGTAACATTGGCCCCCCCCATATCCAACCAACCATACTCCGGGTCAGGAGAGGGAACTTCCGTAAGGATACCATCTCCATCCGTAGCAAAACGCCCCTCTTGGTAAATCATGTCACCTCCCCCGGACGGATAAGAGAAAGTAGTGACGATTTTCCCGTCACCAAAATTGAAGGTAATGGACCGGAGGTCCGTGGCTCCCCAACTCTGGCCCACTAGCGAATACCCTCCATTATCAACAACTACCGTAATTACGGCCAAATCACCTACAACCACTCCGCCAGCCATAGGCTCCTCACCGAAAGGCTCAAAGCCGGAAATTACGTCAGAGTATACCAGCGAGACGGGGATAGCCTTCGCCTGCGTGCAGACAAAAGCGGTGAATAAAGAGACCAACGCAGCAACTGCAGTTTTTTGCATGCGTAAGGATGTGCAAAAACGCTGCAACTGAAAGGTATTTCAAAGAAGCTGATATAAATTCATAAATCACTTACTTCCTGCGACTTTAAAAGCAGCGATTACAGGTATCGACCGTCACTCGATGACGGTCAGTTGCACGCTGCTTTCAATCACACCGGCGGCGATGGCGTAACGCGTCAGGCCGGCGATGTCGTGAATATGCAGCTTCTCCATGAGCCGCTGACGGTGCTTTTCCACCGTTTTGATACTGATGCCGAGTTCGGCACCGATCTGTTTGTTGGTCGATCCCTCCGCCACCCGTTGCAGGACCTCGGATTCGCGCAGAGTGAGCCGGGTGGCGACCGAGTTGGGCAGGCCGTCACGATCCAGCGAGGCGTCGGCTTTGGCGCGCAGGCGCTGGGCGATGGAGGGACTGAAAAAGGAGTTACCCTGGGCGATCTCCCGAATGGCTTTGGCCAGAATTTCCGCGGAGGTCTGCTTTTCGAGGAAACCCGCGACCCCGGCGCCGCTCATACGCTCGATATACGCATCATCACTGTGCGCCGAAAGAATCAGAATTTTGGCCGCGGGATTCTCCGCCAGAATCTGCCGCGTCGCCTCGAGCCCGTTGAGGACGGGCATGGCGATATCCATGAGGATGACATCGGGATTAAACCGTTGGGCCAAGGCGACCGCTTCGCGACCCGTGCGGGCTTCGCCGACGATGGAGAACAGCCCCTCGGCATTCAACAGCGCGCGAATTCCCTGCCGGACGATGGCGTGGTCTTCGGCTAATAAAACCGTGATGGGCTTCAAATGATTCATGCCGTCGGGGGGTGATTTTACCGCGAGAAAGGGATTTCCGCGCGCACCGTCGTGCCGCATCCCGGAGCCGACTCGATGGACAGCGTGCCGCCGACCATTTCCATGCGCTCGCGCATGCCGATGAGACCCAGGCGGTGGTTGTTTTTGGCCTGAATGGTTTTCTCCACGGCGAACGACTTCCCGTCGTCACTGATCTCCATGCAGATTGAGCCGGCCCTGGGCGTAATGTTGATTTTCACCAAACGGGCGTTCGCATGCCGGACGACATTGGTGAGCGCTTCCTGGGCGACGCGAAATAACACCGTGCGGCTGGCGCTCTCCAGATCCTCGACGCCCCGAAAGGCGAGCAGCTGGATTTTGAGCTTTTTGCGGGCCGCGAGACTCTTGCTGTAGGTGTGGAGCGCGGGAATGAGCCCGAGATCGTCCAGCATGGCCGGGCGCAATTCGCGGGCGAAACGATGCACCGCATTCACGGAATTTTCGACGAGGCGCTGCGTGCGATTGATTTTGACGCGCAAGGTTTGGAGGCCCGCAGACGTCCCTTTGCTGAGCGCGGACAACTCCACGTTGATGCCCACCAAGGTCTGCACCACTTCGTCGTGCAGTTCGCGGCTGATCTCCTTTCGCTCGTCCTCCTGGGCGGAGATGATCTGACGCGTCAGCTGGCGGAGCTTTTTTTGCATCACTTGGGATTCGAGGAAGAGCGTGCGGTATTCCTCCTTGGATTTGCGGAGCTCATCTTCGCCCGCTTTGCGATGGGTCACCTCCCGCTCCAGGTTGCGATTGGCTTTGGCGAGCGCCGCCGTGTGAACACGAAGGGTTTCGTTGCGTTGTTTGAGGTGCAGGTTGCTCTCCCGCACAGAGCGTTGATCGGCTTCGAGCGGGACCAGCGCTTGGGTGAAAAACTCCCCGGCGCGTTTAATGGCGTGGTTGCCGACGGCGACGAAATCAAAGGAACCGGACAGCGTGACGACCGCTTGTTCATGGATAATCGCCAGGTCGAGGGTGGCGAAGCCGCCGGCGAGGGCGCTTTTTCCGAGGAGCCGGGCCTGCGGAGCAGTCGTGGCGTTCTTTTGGTTGAGATGTTTCCGGAGTGCGGAGCGATAGCGTGCGGATAAGGCGGAACGAGCGGTCTTTGAGGGCTTTGTAGTTACGATCATTTCATGCGATACTGCCTTCAGTCCAAGCTAAGGGACACGGTCAGGGACTCGTCGCTATGACGAAAACTCCGTCTCACCCCACATAACGACCCTCATCTTGAAATAGCGATGGGGTTAATCGGCTTGGTCCCGGCGTTCAAAACCGACGGGGCCTTTGACGCCGTCAGCCTAAGCGTTCCAGCCGATGGGGGAATGCACGGTAGGGTTACTACGCATATCCACTGGATGGCAATAAGCCTAGAGTCGCAGGCAAACCATGATCAAAAAAATCACTTTTCCGGCGGCTGCTTTCATAGCGTTGCTATTGAGCGCCGTATCCGGCTCGGCCCAATCGATTCTCCAAAGCGCGGAAAACTTCGTGCTGCTGGGCGGCACCACCGTGAGTGTGGCCGGCGCCGGCCCGAATGTTTTCTCCAATGGTGATGTGGGCGCGGGTGGCGCGATCACGGGATTCCCCCCGGCCGTCGTGGTCGGCGGTTCAGTCAATACGGATGCAGCCGTCGTCAATCAGGCGCTGCTCGACCTGACCACCGCCCGTAACGGGCTGAGCGCGCTCGCCACTTCGCAAATTCTCTCCGGCATGGATCTCTCCGGCATGACGCTGACTCCGGGCGTTTACGCGTTTGCAGACGCTGCGGAGATCACCCTCAACGGCACCCGCATTCTCACGCTTGATGCGCAGTTCAAGAACAACGTCGTCTGGGTTTTTAACATCAGCACCACGTTGATCACCGCGGAAGGCGCGCAGGTCGTCTTTATCAATCTCGGCACCAACGGCGGCAGCGACAACGGCCTTTTCTGGAACGCAGGCACCTCCATCACCTTTGGCGAAAGCAACACCGTTGCGGGCAATTACCTCGCGGGCACGAGCATCTCGTTCGGCACCACGATCCCTTCACTCGGAAGCGGCGGCGGACGCGCCTTGGCGGAAGCCGGCGTGTCGTTTGCAGGTGAGGCCACGCTCGACGCCGCAGGCGGCCCCGGCGGAGGCAATTTCACGGGTGGCCTTGATTTCAACAACGGCGTCATCGCCATTGCCGGCTACGTTTTATTGAGCACGGACGGCGCTTACGCTCCCGGTGATTCCGGACTCACGCTGGTTCCCGGCGTGATTTACCCGGGCACCGATATCGTGATCGACGGATCCAGCAGCGATGCCGCGGCCACCCCGGCCACCCTTACGATTTTCAAAACCACCGCCACCCTCACCGGCATCAACACCTACACGGGCGACACGATCATCGACACCGGCATATTGATCACCGGCACGGGCAATCTTCCCACCAACGGCAACGTGACCTTTGTTGACTCGTATGGCACCGGAGAAGTCGGCCAGCTCGTCTTCGATCAGCCCGCCGACGGCTCTTATGGCGGACTCATTTCGGGTAACGGTTCCGTCACCAAAGAGGGCGCGGGCGTGCTGACCATCACCACCGCAAACACCTACAGCGGCGGCACGATCGTGAACGCCGGCACGCTCCTTTTCGCAGGAAACGGCACGCTGGGCGCAACCACGGGGCTGCTCACCGTCAATGCGGCGACGCTCGATCTCGGCGGCACCAGCCAGACGGCGGGCGTGGTCGAACTCAACGGTGGCACCATCACCAACGGCACACTCTCCGGTTCATCGGTGACGTCCACGGGCGGCGCCATCTCCGCGATTCTTGAGGGCGCGGGCTCATTCGTGAACACGTCCGGCACCACCACGTTTACCGGCCTCAACACTTACACCGGCGGCACCGTTATCAATGGCGGCACCCTGGTCGCCAACGTTTCCGTCCTGCCCGGTGCGCAGACAATCGCGATCGACGCGCCGGGCACGCTCGTCCTCGACGACACCGGCACCACCTTGCTTGACTCGACGGTCACCGGCACCGGCACGATCTCCAAACAAGGCGATGGTTTGCTCATCCTGCTCAACTCCACCACCGCCGCGATCGACCTTCAGGAAGGCGAACTTCGACTGGTTAACAACGTAGGCGCCGTGACCGTGGGCAATGGTGCGATCCTTAGCGGCGAAGCCACCATCAACGGGAATCTGATCAACAACGGCACCGTCAGCGCCGGCTTTTCTCCGGGCACGATTGTAGTGGCTGGAAACTACACGCAGGCGTCCAACGCCACGCTCGTGGTCGAATTCGCTTCGGCGGTCGACATCGATCGCATGATCGTCACCGGCACCGCCTCGCTCGATGGCACGCTGCAGTTGGAAACGCTCGGCGGCTACAATCCCGTGGGCGAAACCTTCACGATTCTCACCGCCACCGGCGGCGTCACCGGCACCTTTGCCTCGATCACCGGACCGAACACGCCCGCGGCGATTCTGCGCACGGTGAACTACGGCACCAACGACGTCAGCGTGGACTTTGCGCAGATCCCGTTTGCGACCTTCGCAGAGACGCCCAATCAAGCCGCCGCAGGTGGCGGTGCGCAGCTCACCCCGGCCATCACGGACATCCTCAACACCCTGCCGCTCGCGAGCGACTTTCCCGCCGCGCTCAACGCGATCTCGCCCCAAGGCTACGAGGTGTGGTCGGATATCGCGTTCGCGCATACGCAGTCGCTGGCAGACCGCCTTGCGCGCCAGCCCGCCGCGATGCCGGGTCGTGACAACCTTTACTTCGAAGGCGGCCAAACCCGCGGCCAAACCTCCGGTGACGCCGACGTCCAGTCCACGCGCTTCACCAGCGATTCCGGTTTGGTGGGCGGCAACTACGCCGTCAGCGAGCAGCTGACGATTGGCGCGTTTTTCGAATACACCGATACCGAGTCCGGTCTCGGTTCCGCGGGCAGCAATACCAACGTGAAAGACAAAATGCCCGGCGTGCGTGCCGCATGGAAACAAGGCTTCTGGTTCGCCACGGCCTCGGCCGCCTACGGTTTTGATGACTACGAATCCACCCGTCAGATCAACTTCACCGGCACCTCCGCCACGGCGAAATCCGACACCAAGGGCACGCAATGGTTGATCGACATCACCGCGGGCCGTCACTTCCAGTCGGGAATGGTTTCGATCTCGCCCTTTGTCGGCATGCTGGCGAGCGGATGGAAAACGGACAGTTTTACCGAGACGGGCGCCGGCGTGTTTAACACTCGAGTGGACGACCAGTCCGCCCAATCGCTGCGCAGCCAGGTCGGCGTGGATGTCGGCATCCTGTTCAACGTGGCCACGGTCGCTCTCCGTCCCCACGTGCGTGCCGCGTGGATCCACGAATTCGAAAACGAGAGCCGCGCGATCAACGCCTCTTATGCCGGCGGCGGGAACTTTGCGGTGATGACGCGCGATCCCGAAGAGGACAGCGCCCGCCTGAGCGCCGGCTTTAACGCCGCGATCACCCCGCGCGTTTCGCTCTACGCAGATTACTCGATTCAGACCGGCGACACCGTCGAGATCCTCGGCGAATGGCGTGGCGGCGTTTCGATTGGGTTTTAACTGAATCCGGGGCGCTTCGACCGGTGCCGGCTAAGTCCTCGCGAATGCGCAGGACTTAACCCGGCGACCGGAGCTTGGGTTCACGCTCCCACCGGCGACCGTTTTTAGCCTGCGCCACGAAGCGGCGGATGGAGTCCTTGTCGTCCACGGCGATTACGCCGTCGTCGGTTTCGACGCCAGCAGCCGCCAGCAGATCCGCAGCGGCGCTCGTGTGACCGAGAACCTTCAGGTGCCCATACGCATCTCGCACCCAATTCACCGCCGCGGCTTCCTTGGCCAGTGCTTGCGCGCCTTCCGGCGATGCCAGCACCACCACGGCGTCGAAGAAGAATGAGGGGGCGGCACTGAGGGCAAAGTTCGCCTCCAAGAGATTGCCAGCGCTGCTCACGGCTCCGCCCACCTTGGGCGCGATGCGCACGAGCACCGCGCGTTCTGCGTCCACGGCGGACTGCAACTCGTGGAGCAACGCCGAATCAAAGCCCGGCGTCACGAGCACACCGATTTTTCGTCCTTCCAGCGTCGGTTCGGTCTTCGCCAACATGCTCACCGCAGGGGACGCGGCCAAATCCTTGGGCGTCACGGCGGGCGTGACGGTCTGCGCCTGGCCTTCCATGCCCAGCGCCACTTCCACGCCGGTCGCCAGCGTCTCATCGACGATGTGCAGATGGCCCAGCATGCGGCAACGCACCGGTTTCGACTCCACTTTGCCGAGCTCGAACGCGAATGCGCTGATCACGTGACGTTGCTCCGGCTCTGTCAGCGAGCGGAAGAACATCCGCGCTTGGGAGTAGTGGTCGGCAAACGACTCTTTGCGCAGCCGCGTTTTCTGCCCGTCCTGGGTTTCCGAAGCGTCCTTGGCGGGAAACGACTGGAAGCCGCGGGCCGGGTTTTCGCGGGGATAGCCGCCGTCGAGCGAACTGGGCTCATACGAAACCCGTCCCTTCGGCACAAACATCTGGCGCAAGCCGTCCCGCTGAAAGTTGCGCATCGGACAGCGCGGCGCGTTGATCGGAATCTGATGAAAGTTGGGCCCGCCGAGCCGGCTCAGTTGCGTGTCGAGATAGGAGAACAATCGCCCCTGCAGCAGCGGATCATTCGAGAAATCGATACCGGGCACCACATTCGCGGGGCAGAAGGCCACCTGCTCTGTTTCGGCGAAGAAATTGTCAGGGTTGCGGTTGAGGGTCATCCGACCGACGGGACGGACCGGAATAATTTCCTCGGGAATGAGCTTAGTCGGATCAAGCACATCGAAATCGAGGGAGTCCGCGGTGGCTTGGTCGAAGAGCTGAAAGCCTAATTCCCATTGGGGAGCGTCACCACGCTCGATGGCTTCCCACAAATCCCGGCGGTGGAAATCCGGGTCGGCGCCGCTGATTTTTATGGCTTCGTCCCAGACGACGGAGGCGAGGCCGAGCAGGGGCCGCCAGTGAAATTTGACGAAGGTCGACTCTCTCTTCGCGTTTACGAGGCGAAACGTGTGCACGCCGAAACCTTGGATCATGCGCAACGAGCGCGGAATCGCGCGGTCGGACATCGCCCACATCAGCATGTGCATGCTCTCGGGCATGAGAGAGACGAAGTCCCAAAACGTGTCATGAGCCGACGCGGCTTCGGGAAAACCGCGATCCGGCTCTTTCTTCAACGCGTGCACGAGATCCGGAAATTTCATCGCGTCCTGGATGAAGAAAACGGGGATGTTATTTCCGACGAAATCGTAATTTCCCTCCTCGGTGTAAAACTTCACGGAGAACCCGCGCACATCGCGCGGGAGGTCAACGGAGCCCGCGCCGCCGGCAACAGTTGAGAAGCGCGCGAACACCGGCGTGCGTTTGCCCGGTTCGAGAAATTTCGCGCAGGTCACGTCGGCGATGGAGCCGTAAGATTCAAAGTAGCCATGCGCGCCTGAACCGCGTGCGTGCACGATTCGCTCCGGAATCCGCTCGTGGTCGAAGTGCGTGATCTTTTCACGGAGGACAAAATCTTCGAGCAGCGTCGGACCACCGATCCCCGCTTTGAGGGAATTCTGGTTGTCCGCAATGACGACGCCTTGGTTTGTCGTCAGATTGGGTGCGCCGGCGGGCGATTCCTGATGCGTCTCGCCGCCGAAGAACTTCCGCAGAGCGGTGATCGGACAGGTGCCTTTCTTGGCCACGGGAGGCGTCGTCGCGGAAATGGTGTCTTTGGACGTTGGTTTGGATTTGCGAAACATGGGAGGAATCCGGTTGGAAAATTAACGAGAGTGGGCTCAACGATGCTTCTTTTTCCCGAGCTTGCCCGGCGTCGCCTTGGCAACGGGGCGTTCCTCGTCTCCGGTGAAGTCTTTACTGGCTTCAAGACCAAGATCGCCCAGGGAACAGAGCCGTTTGTCGGCGTCGCATTCTTCATCGAGCGTCTGCTGAAGCAGATCGGCGACGGCACCTTCATCCACCGCGCCGGCAATGCCGCGGGTCGATTTGTAGGCGGCGATTTCGTAATGCTCCACGCGACGCGCAGCGCCGATGAGGGCCACGTCGCGAATGGCGCCATTGCCCTTGAGCTCGATCGCCTCGGAGCCCTCCGCAATGAGACCCTTCATCGCGAGGCAGGTCTTTTCCTTGGGGGCGACACCGATTTTGGCGAAGGCCTTCTCCAACCGTTTCACATGCACCTGGGTTTGCTCAAGATGATCGAGGAACCCTTGTTTTAGATTCTCCCCCGTCGCCGCGCCCGCCAGTTTGGGTAGAGCGTCCACCAGTTGCTGCTCGGCGCTGTAGAGATCGCTCAGTTGATCAACGAGAAGATCACGCAAAGATAAGGATGTGGGCATAGTGATAGTAAGTAGAAGAAGTCGATAGATCGTCCCCACGGCTTGAATACGGAAACCTGCGCGAGCCCGTGCGGTTCTTTTAACGATACAAAAAGAGAAGCGCGCCAGCCATCGGGCTTCTTCCCGAACAGAAGCTCGGGACTTACTCATCGATACGATAGGAGGGAAGACACCGCCACCTACCGCAGCAAAGTCGGCGCAAACAGAACTGGGAAGAAGCGGCAGGAGGTGTGTTTCGGCTTCGGCCGAAGGTTAGGCTAGACTAATTCTATTGATCGCAAAAAGCCCGCGTGGATCCACGCGGGCTTTTTTATGCACGGGTAAACTGGAATCGTTTGACCACTGCTTTTTTGCTATCTCTTAAATCAACCGAATCGAAAGCATGAGATCAAAGATCCAAAAGTGCTATCTGTGCACCAGTAAGGCGGGAACGATGGACCATGTCCCACCTCAATGCTTTTTTCCGTCTCCGAAGCCCAATAACTTAATCACCGTGCCATGCTGCGTCAGGTGCAATTCCGACTACAGCAAAGAGGATGATTATATTCGATTCATCCTAACATCGCTGCTCGATCGCTCGAAATCGGGAACGCAATTATGGGAAGAAAAAGTAGTGCCAGGCTTTATTCCTAGAAACCCCAAAGTAGTGGAAGAAATCGTTCCCACGCTAAAAGATGTCCTGATTCATACAGATAGTGGTCCTGTTGAAGCGGCGAAATTTAGCGTAAACCAAGATAGAGTAAGCAGGTATTTTACGAGAATCGCCAAGGGACTTTTGACGCATCATTACCCTCACTACGACTACCAACAGGATCAATTCAGGGTGGTTTTAATTCCCCCTCAGTCCTCTCACTTGAACCAACTTTCCGAGGTTAGAGATCTACTTTTTTACTCTGAGATTGGTGGGGATGTTTTTAAGTATCGGCACAGGATTACCGACACGGAGCTTTCGGGGTTATGGATGCTAGTATTTTATGAGGCGATTCTGATACTTGTGTATCACACAAAACAGCCGACTTGATTACGCTCCTTGATAATAATGCGTCTTTCAACGGGGCGCTCTTTCATGACTTGGTAAACCCAGATTTTGCGCCCCCTAATTCCACCCTAAGTAGGGCTTCAATCTCTTCGGATTTCGGGCAATTCTATCGTAGCATAGTCGTTTGCCTCCTTCCATTCATCCGAATCTGAGACCCCTTTGAATTGAGCAAAATTATTTGGTTTTTCGATCCATACCATGAAGCGCATAGCGCTTCTTTCCATACCATTTTTCACTTCGGTGATTCGCTCTGCCAATGAGTGGGGGAAAGGGGGTCGGGCCTTCAGTATTCGAAAAACTCCCGTGCATGCGCGAAGGCCCGCAGGCGCAACAAAGCCCGCGAAGTCGTGAAGACCTGCGCGGGCTTTGTTGTAACTAAAATGGTGGAGGTGCCGGGATTTGAACCTGATGGCGGAGGCTTACGAAGCCTTTGCCGTTCAATGCTCGGAGTGGCTGTCAAAACGGCGTGATGTAGTAATAGACGCACAAATTGATGCGGCCCGTTTGGCGGTTGAGGTCTTGGCTCGGGCGGGGGCTGGGGTTGCCCCAGTTAGGCCGGAGGCCGTGGCGGGTCGAGTGAGCTCCGGCGAACCCCTTGGCGTAACCCGCAGGGCCAAACCCGCCCCATCAAAGCGGATTGGGAAAGGGGGCCGTGCATGAGCCGTTTAGCGAAAAGCTCGGCGGTGGTGCTGATCGAGGGCGCCGTAAACATGAAGCGTCACGGCGGGCCTGATTACGTCGTGGACCGTCTGGCCGTCCTTGCATCAATCGCGCTGGAGAACCGCACGGAGGCGCACCGCCTCATTAAGTCGCTCTACGCGTGCCTGCCTGAAGAGACGGACGCGTTAGGCAACTGTGACGCACCAGGACGAACAGACCGTGCGCCGGTCACGGAGGATAAAGACCTATGATCGACGGATGCGAATACGGCGGAGCGGACATGGTTTGGCGCGACACGGTTGAGTCGATCAAAGGAAACGTCGCACGCGGGAAAATGTCGCAGCCGATGCTGTCGGCGCTGACGCAATTTCTGGCCATCGAGATAGACGAAACCGTGACACCTGCGCGGGTGCGGGTGGCGCGCCTGCCGCGTTCGGTGGTCATCAACATGCCTGCGGGGCTCCTCTTCGGAGGCGTCCGCAAGGCGCTGCAACGCGGTGCCGATGAATTAAACGCCATCATGGCGGTTTACGAATATGGCACGGATGAAGACGTGGCGGCGTTTATTTGCGCACGCGGTGCCGCTGTTCGTTGGGATGCACTGAGGGGCCGCGCTCTCGCTCAAGACGAATGGCAGTCGGGTCTGGGCTTCCGCCTGATGCTCTTAAAAGCGCGTTCAATGGGAGGGTATAGCAAGTGACCACCCTTGAAGCATACAGGCCGGAAACGTGGTTTTCGCTGGAAGGTGCACGCATGAAAAAGCGGCGGCTGGAATTGGCCGGAATCCCCAATTTGAGGGACTGGCGTTTCATCACGCTGACGATTGCCCTGCGCAATATCACGCCGACGCAGGCCTATGAAAAAGGCTGCGCTCGGATGCGTCGTTTTCTGGCACGGTTCCGCAAGGCGATTGGTCGGGATTTTCTCTGGTGCTGGAAACTTGAGGTGCACGCGGATGAGGACGGGTATCCGCATTGGCACCTGTTAATCGACTACCGGAAGAAAATCCCGATGGAGATTTTTGAGCGCCTTACCAAGTGGTGGGGCCTCGGTCGCGTGGATGTGCGCCGAGTTCGTCAGCAGGATTGGGAGTATCTGTTCAAATACGTATCCAAGGGGCTGGAAGAGCTTCCGGAGTGGCTGACGCACTTCAAGGGACGTATCCGAATTTTCCAGACATCGCGGGGCTTTTGGACACGGCGCAAAAAGCGCGTCGTTAAGAAAGCCGAACCGCTCACCTGCATGACGCGGGTGGATTTGATCACGCGTGAGCACTGGAACTCACGCAAGGCGGCGATTGTGACCACGCAGGCGGACGGGCTGAGGCGCGTCCGTGTGGTCAAGCTGCATGTCCCCTTTCTGCGAGCGCTCTTGCTCGCAGCACACGAAGCAATCCGCACCGGTGTGCCGCTCGTCGCGCCGTCTGCGGTCCATCTAAACGAGCACCAGACACTACACCTAATAAATGAACACCGCAGATACCAAGGCCTCGGCCTCATCCCCCGCCCCTACTACCCCTCGCACCTTGCCGCAGCTTAGCGGCGGGCTTTTCCTCAGTGGCGTCGTCATCGCGACGCGCACGGAAGAAAAGGAGTGGGAAAAGGAGAAATACACGCAAACGACCGTCTCCATTTCGGACGGTGAGCAAGTGTTTCTCTTCCGTCATCGCCACAACGCGGTGCCGTTCGCGTTTCCCGTGCTTTTCCAGCCGGTCAAAGTGCGTGTTAAGCGCGCCACCACGGAAAAGGGTCAAATCACGGTTGGCGGCGATTTCATCGAGTGAAAACCGTATCCGCATCGGTAGACGTAAAGCTCGCACACCTGCGTTGGCTGCAACCTCCGTTCAAGGGAGCTGAGATTTACATGATTCAGCGGGGCGGACGCCTCGGTTACGTCGTGGCCGGTGCGGGTGAAACGCTGTTTTCGGAGTTCTTCGACTTCTCGGACCCCGAGGCACTGCTCAAGGCCGTAGAGGCGGCCAGCCAGGCGAATCAGTCCCCCGACGCGAGCGGCCGCGGAGCGGCCGCCGCGTCGGGGGGCTGATCGCCTCTTCCCTTGTTATACCTTGGTGTAATTGACGCCTGAATACGAAAAGCCGGCGCAGCCGGAATACCTTCAAACCATTTAATTAACTTTCCCGATGGCATTTTCTACATGGCAAGATCGTGAGCTTTATCACAATTACCGGCGTGATCGTGCCGGTTTCCAACAGTGGCTTATTGACGGACGGAGCGAGGCGAACGGCGCGAGTGATCAACTCGAAACGCTGATTTCATTTCTCGGCCCTATCTTTGATTACCTCGCTGATGGTCACCGCTTCGGCGTGTTGGAGCGTCGTGCATGGATACTCCTCTACGCACTGCGGCCTGATCTCTTGGACGGTGAGGACATGACTACTGCCTCTAAGCGGTGGGGCGTGAGCAAACCCGCCGTGTGTTATCAGTTGGAGCATCTGCGGAAGGCCCTGCCTAATTTGGTCATCGATACGGACGCGCGTAAGGGTCACGCGATGGATAAAACCGCATCAAACGAACGCCACCGCGTTGCCAATTTAAAGCGACACGCGGAGCGACGGGGGAGAGAGGCTGAATTGAGGGCGGAAGGGTTCAAGAAACGCATCGCTGCTTCATCATGACACTCTGGCTTTACACTGAGGGCGCGTCCCCGATGCGGGACGGCCCGTTTTCGTCGGAAGTTGAGGCCGCGATGTCCACGCTGTGGGAATGGCTGGGCGTCTGCGTTTGGTTGGAAGACAAGACCGCCGCCGGTTATCGGTATGAAAACGTGAAGTGGAACGGCGAAGCGTGGGTCGTCACTTCGAGCGGCGTGCGCCCGCTTGAGCCGGTGCGACCGGAATTCCTGTTGGAAGCCATGCCGTGCGGAAAGGAGGTCGCATGATCTGCGTTCTCAAAGCCAAGGTGAAGAAAGGCGGCAAGGCATCGTAGATCGTGCTCTTAAACTAAATGAACTAGTGCGCAGCCCGGGCGCTTTTCCCTAGGCCTAAGGTCCTATATCAGTTCGAGGCGCAAGCCGGTAGAATACTGGCTTATATGAAGCCAGCAAAAACACATCTCGAGCCATGCGGCTTTAGTAGTATTAAGCAATTGCTCCGCCGGTGCCTGCGAACCGCGCAGTTCACAGTCTTCGTTTTCGTGGCGGCTGCTTCCTCATTATCCGCCCAAACCAAGGATAAGAAACCTAACGTCCTCGTCATCATGGGCGATGACATCGGATGGTTTAACCCAAGTTGCTACAACAGCGGCATGATGGGTTACAGAACGCCTAATATAGACCGCATTGCCGCGGAAGGCGCACGTTTTACGGACTGGTATGGGCAGCAAAGTTGCACCGCCGGTCGCGCTGCGTTCATTACCGGCCAATCACCCATTCGCACCGGGCTGACAAAAGTCGGGCTTCCAGGTGCAGATATCGGCCTCAACGCGAAGGACCCCTGCGTCGCGGAAGTCATGAAGCAGCAGGGTTACGCCACTGGTCAATTCGGCAAGAATCACCTCGGCGACAAAGACGAGTTCCTGCCGACGGCGCATGGTTTTGATGAGTTCTTCGGCAATCTCTATCACCTCAATGCCGAGGAGGAGCCCGAAAATCCGGACTATCCAACGAACCCCGAATTCAAGAAGAAATTCGGGCCGCGCGGTGTGATCCATTCCCACGCAG
>Ga0247813_10000655_pt1 | contig 30248 bp, 26 predicted proteins | sample UWRJL169409C1_FD_180719 | JGI IMG/M metagenome (GOLD analysis project Ga0247813, IMG submission 180719) | Plant litter microbial communities from Arlington Agricultural Research Station in Wisconsin, United States - UWRJ-L169-409C-1 | ecosystem: Environmental > Terrestrial > Plant litter >...
GCCTGAATTCGCACAGGTGCTCGACTGCGCGCTGCACTGGGCACACGCCAGCGGCGGCGCGATCGACCCGACAGTCGCACCCCTCATCGCATGGTGGGGATTTGGCGCCGAGGCGCACGCCTCGCCCTCGTGGCCACCGACCGAGGCGCGACGCGCAGCGTTCGATGCCGCCCGGGCGCAGGTCGGCTGGCACCGGATTGCTTTCGATCGCCCCACGCGCACCCTGCTGCAGCCCGGCGGTGTCGCACTCGATTTTTCCGGCGTGGCCAAGGGCTTTGCCGTCGACCACGCGGTGGCGGCCCTGCAAGCCATCGGCATCGAACGGCTCCTCATGGAAGTCGGAGGCGAACTCCGAGGCGTCGGCCGCCGACCCGACGGTGCCCCATGGCGGGTTCAGGTGGACACGGGCGCCGCAGCAGTCCCCGAACAGGTTGGGCTCACCGACCTCGCGATCGCAACGTCGGGCGACCGCTGGCACACCCATGCGCAGGGCACGCGGACCTGGAGCCACACCATCGACCCACGCACCGGTGAACCCACGAACGGCGCGCTGGCGTCCGTCAGCGTGCTGCACCCGCAGTGCATGCACGCCGATGCGTTGGCCACGGCGCTCACGGTGCTGGGCCCGGTCGACGGGCCCTTGTTCGCGGACGCGCATGCGGTGGCCGCCCTCTTCGTCTGCCGGGACGGTGCGGGCGAGCGGCTTGTCGCCAGCCGGGCCTGGCGCGCGCACCGCGCTGGCGGCCTGACGATTCGCTGACGCATGGACGAACCGACCTGGCGCGCATTCGGCGCGGCCATGACCGTGCTGGGCTACGTTGCGCTCTGCACGGCCATCTACCTGAGACAGCGCCGTCGTCGTGCTGCCGCACTGCGCGAAGCTGCGGCACTGGCGGGCGATGGCGCTGCAGCACCGGCGCTCGTGATTTTCGCGAGCCAGACCGGCCAGGCCGAAGCCCTCGCCTGGCAAACGGCGCACGGGCTGCAGGCACAGGGCAAGCCAGTGCGCGTGCTCCCGCTCGACGCGCTCGATCTGCCGACGCTTGCCGGCACCACGCAGGCACTCTTCATTGCCAGCACCTATGGCGAAGGCGATGCGCCCGACGGCGCGGGCGTTTTTGCCGCAGAGTGCATGCAGGCTTGCGCTTCATTGGCAAACGTACGCTACGCCGTGCTTGCACTCGGCGACCGGCAATACAAGCACTTCTGCGGCTTCGGCCGCGCACTCGACCAGTGGCTGCTCGCCAGCGGAGCCACGCCACTGCAGCCGCGCGTGGATGTCGACAATGCGGATCCCGCCCTGCTCTCGGCCTGGCTTGCGCGTTGGGGCGCCGGATCCAGCGAGCCGATGACGGCGGCGATCGCTGCACAAGACAACGCGACCCCCTGGCGGCTGTCCGCACGCAGGCAACTCAACGAAGGGAGCGCCGGCGCACCTGTGTTCGAACTGGCGCTGCGGCCCGATCGCGCGGACGCCGCACTGCCATTGTGGGAGCCGGGCGACCTGGCGAGGATCGAACTCGCGAGCGACCCGGCGCGGCCGCGCGACTATTCCATCGCCTCCGTGCCTGCTGACGGCGAACTGCAGCTCATCGTGCGGCAGGAACGCCGGACCGATGGAAGCCTGGGTGCTGCTTCGGGCTGGCTCACGGCGCACCTGTCGGTGGGCGATTCGGTGGCATTGCGCCTGAGGCCGCATCGCAACTTCCGAATCGATGCCAATGCGACCCGACCTCTCATCCTGATCGGCAACGGCACCGGGCTGGCCGGCTTGCGCAGTCATCTGCGCGCCCGCGCGCACGCCGGTCAGCTCGACAACTGGCTCATCTTCGGGGAACGCAATGCAGCGCACGATTTTCTGTGCCGCGAAGAGATCGAGGCCTGGCAACGCAACGGCGTCCTGCGAAGGCTGGACCTCGCCTTCTCACGCGATCAGGAAGCGCGTTGTTACGTCCAGCATCGTCTGCTGCAGGCGGCGGACACGCTCACCGACTGGCTGGCCCGCGATGCCGCGCTGTATGTCTGCGGCAGCCTCCAGGGAATGGCTTACGGCGTCGACGCAGCGCTTCGGCACATCGCCGGCGATGCTGCAGTACGCGAATTGACGCTCAGCGGTCGATATCGACGCGACGTGTACTGAGGAATGCCGGCAAACGTTGTGGGGTTGCCACAATTTGCCATCGATCGAGTCAAAAACCTGCTCAGTTGTGAGGATTCGTATTGATATTCATTATCATTCCGATCCATTCGTACAACGCCAGTTGAACGAACCCACTCAGCAAGCCAATCCCGCTCCCGGACCCGTTCCGCATTGAGCCGCGGACCCGCCAGTCGAGTTCTCGCTTCCCACGTCTTTCAGAGAACGTTCCATGGCCAACACCTACATCAAAAGCCGTAAACATGTCACCGCGCGCACCGCGTCGCCCCTGACCACCGTGGCTGCCGCCACCCTCGTCGCGCTTGCGCTGCCAGTCGGCGCCCAGACCAGCGCCAACACCCTGAAGGAAGTGCGGGTGCAAGATTCGGCCGCCGCCGACTACAAGGCCGACACGTCCGCCAACGCCAAGTTCACCGCACCACTGGTCGACACGCCACAGACCATCTCCGTGATCAAGGAACAGATCATCCGCGAGCAAGGCGCCACCACGCTGACCGAAGCGTTGCGCAACACGCCGGGCGCCAGCACCTTCTTCCTGGGCGAGAACGGCAACACCAACACGGGCGATGCCGTGTTCATGCGCGGTTTCGACAGTTCCAGCAGCATCTTCGTCGACGGTATCCGCGACCTGGGTTCGGTGTCTCGCGACACCTTCAACATCGAGCAGGTCGAAGTGGTCAAAGGTCCGTCGGGCACCGACGTGGGCCGCACCTCGCCCACCGGCTACATCAACCTGATCACCAAGAAGCCGTCGATGCAGGACAGCTTCTCGGGCTCGCTGGGCTTTGGCAGCGCCGACTACAAGCGCGGCAGCGTCGACTGGAACAAGTCGCTGAGCGGCGAAAACGGCATCGGCGCGGCTTTCCGCCTGAATGCGGTCACCGAAGATGCGGGCGTGGCCGGTCGCGATACGGTCAAGAACAAGCGCACCGCCATCGCGCCGTCGCTGGCCTTCGGCCTGAACAGCCCCACCCGCGTGTTCCTGGACTACGTGCACGTCGAGCAGCGCAACACGCCGGACGGCGGCGTGCCGACCATCGGCCTGCCCGGCTATTCAAGCCCGGCTGCCAACCGTGGCTTCCTGAGCACCGCGGCGCGCGTCGACTCGAAGAATTTCTACGGCACCAACTCGGACTTCGATGACGTCACGTCGGACATGTTCACCGCCCGCCTCGAACACGACCTCACGCCCAACGTCACGCTGCGCAACACCACGCGCTACGGCAAGACTTCGCAGGACTACATGCTGACGGCATTCATGGGCAGCACGGCCAACATCGTGACCCCCAACGTCGCCAACCCGGCGGGCTGGACCCTCGCGCGCAACCTGCCGACCAACAAGGACCAGGTCAACAAGATCTTCACCAACCAGACGAGCGTGAGCGCCACGTTCAATACGGGCAGCGTCGGCCACTCGCTGAACGCCGGCCTCGAGTTGATGCGTGAAGAGCAGGACAGTCGAGGCTACTTCGGCCCGAATGCCACGGCCAACGGCGCACCCGTCGGCAATGGTTCATGGCCTGCGGCCAACCTTTACAACCCCGACCCGAACGTGAGCGGTTACAGCCGCATCCGCAACGGCGCAGACAGCAAGGGCACGACCGATACTGTCGGCCTGTATGTCTTCGACACGCTCAAGTTCAACTCGCAGTGGTCCGTCACCGGTGGCCTGCGTCTGGACCACTACAGCACCGACTACCTGGCAGGTACCCGTTCGACCGCAACCACCAACCCCACCCTGCCGGTCGGCACGCTGGTGTCGTCGTCGCTGAACACGTCCGACAACCTGATCACCGGCAAGTTGGGCGTGGTCTACAAGCCGGCCGACAACGGCAGCATCTACGCAGCCTATGGCACGGCAGCGCAACCACCCGGCGGCGCCAACTTCGCACTCAGCACGTCCGCCAACAGCGCGGCCAACACCAACTACCTGCCGCAGAAGGCCAAGACGGCCGAAGTCGGCACCAAGTGGGACCTGGTCGACAAGAAGCTGGCGCTGACCGCTGCGCTCTACCGCACCGAGGTGAGCAACGAAGTGGTGCAGGACCCGACCAACACGGCCGTCTACTACCAGACCGGCAAGAAGCGCGTGCAGGGCATCGAACTGGGCGTGGCCGGCGCCATTACGGACAACTGGGGCGTGAGCGCAGGCTTCACCACCATGAACGCCACCGTCTTGAGCGGCCCACCCGTCTCGTCCGACGGTACTGCCGTGCTGGTCTACACGCCCAAGAAAGCCTTCACGTCGTGGACCACCTACCGCCTGCCCTTCGGCGTGACGGTCGGTGGCGGCGCACGCTACACCGGCGCGATCAAGCGTGGCACCGATGGCGCCATCGGCACGCCGGTATCGATCGATTCGTACTGGGTGGTCGACGCCATGGCGTCGTACCGCGTCAACAAGAACCTCGACCTGCAGTTCAACCTGTACAACGTGTTCGACAAGGAATACATCTCGGCCATCAACAAGAGCGGCTACCGCTACACGCCCGGCGCGCCGCGCACCGCACGCATCACGGCCAACTTCGCGTTCTGATCCTGATCGACCCGTCGCGCCCGGCCGGGTGCGACACTCGAGCCCCGGCCCCTCCAGCCCGGGGCTTTTTTCATTGAGACACTGAAATGATGCTGCACGTCCCCGAGGTCCTGACCGCCGCCCAGGTGCGCGAACTGCGCGCAGCGCTCGACGCCACCGACTGGGTGGACGGCCGCGAGACGGTGGGTGCCCAGGGCGCACAGGTCAAGCGCAACCGTCAGTTGCCCGAGCATTCGCCGGTGAGCCAGTCGCTCGGGCGCAGCGTGCTGGCCGCACTGGCGCGCCACAGTCTGTTCTTCTCGGCGGCGCTCCCATTGCGCTTCGTGCCCCCGCTGTTCAATCGCTATGAAGGCGGCGAACACTACGGCATGCATATCGACGGCGCCCTGCGCACGGTGCCGGGCACGGGCGAGCAGCTTCGCACCGATCTGTCATGCACGCTCTTCCTGTGCGACCCCGACGACTACGATGGCGGCGAACTGGAGGTCGTCGACACCTACGGCGTGCATGAGGTCAAGCTCCCGGCGGGCGACCTGATCCTCTACCCCTCCACCAGCCTGCACCGGGTCACCCCCGTGACCCGCGGCGCGCGCGTGTGTTCGTTCTTCTGGCTGCAAAGCATGGTGCGTGACAACGGGCAGCGTGCGATGCTCTTCGAACTGGACCAGACCATCCAGCGCCTGCGTGCGCGGGACGGGGAATCCGAAGAGTCGGTTGCCCTCACCGGCCATTACCACAACCTCCTGCGCATGTGGTCCCAGGTCTAAACCCTTCGGTGCAGGGGGAAAGCGCGATAGATATTGCAAATGCGACGAATTCGTATTTATAATCAATTCTCATCAACCAGCCAGCCAAAGCGCCTTCACTTCCATGATCGTTTGCGTGTGCCGCCGAGTGTCAGATCGCGAAATTGCACGCCATGTGCGCGCGGGCATGACGTTTGACGAAGTGCAATTCGAACTCGGCGTTGCCACGCAGTGTGGCCGTTGTGAAGGTTGTGCACGCGACGTGGTCGCGCAGTGCAGTGTGTCCCACCCGGTTGCCGCACTTCACCGCGACGACGAAACCAGGACCATTCAGCTTGCCACTTCCATTCAGGAAAGCAACGCATGGCACTCCTCTCATCGCTCGCTGGCAGCCTGATCTTCGTCGCCAGCTCTGCCTGGTGGATCTTTCGCAAATAATCAGCGGTTGTGCTGTGTCGGGAGCGTCTTGGCGCTCCCCTATCCGAATGGTGGACCGTGTCTGACCGCTTTTCTCCCCCGCCCGGCTCCGTGCTGGGCCTGTCGCGCAATGCAGCCATTGCGGGCAGCGTCATCCTCTTTCACGTCGCGGCCCTTTGGGCACTGCAGAGCGGACTGATCCGCAAGGCGGCCGAGGTCATCATTCCCGTCGAGATCCTGAGCGAGTTCATCGAACCGCCCAAGCCGAAGGAACCGCCGCCGCCGCCGCCCCCTCCACCACCGGCTCCCCAGCCGAAAGTGACCAAGGCACCGCCGCCGCCGCGCCCCATGGCCATCCGCGACCCGAAGCCCGCCCCTGCGGCGCCCACCGGCGTGACAGAACCGCAGCCGCCCGCGCCGCCGTTGACACCGCCAGCCCCGCCTGCGCCACCGGCCCCTCCCGCGCCGCCGCCGCCCGCGCCGCCGGCCCCGCCGAGCATCCAGTTGCCGTCGACCGACGCCGACTATCTGCAGAACCCGAAGCCGGTGTATCCAGGCATGAGCAAGCGCCTGGGCGAGCAGGGCAAGACGATCGTCCGCGTGCTCATCGGCATCGACGGACTGCCGAAAAGCGCAAGCATCCGCACATCGAGCGGCTACGAGCGTCTCGACGAAGCGGCCCGGACAGCCGTGATGAGCTGGCGCTTCGTGCCCGGCAAGCGCAATGGGGTGGTTGAGCCGATGGAGTTCAACGTACCGATCAACTGGGTTCTCAATTAATTTTTCTCTGGAGCAGCTTCGTATGGATTCCCAATTTGGCCTGATGAACGTGTGGAGCCAGGGTGACTTCGTCACCAAGGCCGTCGCCGTGCTGTTGGTCGGCATGTCTCTCGCGTCATGGATCGTCATCCTGATCAAGGCGCTGGACGTGATCAAGTACAAACGCCACGCCAACAACTCGCAGGATTTCTGGCACAGCGAAGATTTCGCCACGGCGCTCGACAAGCTGGGCAAGGACCCGAGCAACCCCTTCCGCGCCTTGGCGCTCGAAGGTCGCGAGGCCGCAGCCCACCATCGCAACACCAAGGTGCACCTGCATGACGCGCTGGACGTGAGCGACTGGATCACGCGCGCACTGCGCAACGGCATCGACGAGTTCACGGCCCGGCTGCAGACCGGCCTGGCCGTGCTGGCCTCCGTCGGCTCGACCGCACCGTTCATCGGCCTGTTCGGCACCGTGTGGGGCATCTACCACGCACTCATGAGCATCAGCTCGGTGGGCCAGGCCACCATCGACAAGGTCGCCGGCCCGATCGGCGAAGCGCTCATCATGACGGCGCTCGGCCTGGCGGTGGCGATTCCTGCCGTGCTGGGCTACAACGCCCTGGTGCGTGGCAACAAGTTCGTGCTGACCAAGCTCAACAGCTTCGCGCACGATCTGCACGCCTATTTCGTGACCGGTGCCAGAGTGCAGAGCAGCAGCGACGCACCGACGGTCGTGCCTCTCAAGAAAGGCTGAACGCCATGGCTTTCGGTACCCAGGACGAACCCGATGAGGTGATGAACGAGATCAACATGACGCCGCTGGTCGACGTCATGCTGGTTCTGCTGATCATCTTCATCATCACGGTGCCCGTGATGAAGCATTCGGTGAACATCGACCTCCCGCGCGCTACCAGCGAGCCCGAGGTCGCCAAGCCGCAGAACATCCTGTTCACCGTGGCAGCCGATGGCAGCTATTACTGGAACGAGAACAAGATCGACGACACCGCGCTCAAGCCGATGCTCGCCGCCGAGGCCGCCAAGGACCCCCAGCCCGAACTCCACATCCGTGGCGACAAGGCGGTGCGCTACGAGCGCGTGGCGCAGGCCATGTCGGCGGCGCGCGAAGCCGGCGTACGCAAGATCGGCTTCATCACGGAGCCGGACGCCAAGTAAGTGATCGACGTCGCAACACAAAAAGATTCATCTCGGTGATTGCTTTTTTTATTGCGAATCATTATCATTACATGAACGTTTCGTCAGAAGGAGTTCTCGATGCAAAGCAAACCCACCGCACTTCCCGTGCTGAACCACCCCTCGCTAGATCAGGCTGGCGGCGGCTCCGCACCGATCGCGCGTCCGGCACACCTGCTTGAGAGCACCGAACTGCTCAAGGGCAGCAAGACGGTCGCCATCCTGCACAACGGCTCGCTCTACCGTCTGCAGGCCACCAAACTGGGCAAGTTGATCCTCACCAAGTAAGCAGGATCATCACGCCACACCTTGCAAGTTTCATCGTGGGGCGACTCGAGGAGGTCAATCTCCAAAGGGTCGTTTTTTGCTAGCCATCGGTCCGCCGACCAGCCAAGCTTTTTTCCCCGCCCTGATGCACCATTGAAAACGCCGACCCTGAGTCGGCGTTCTGCTTTGTGGATACCGGCTTCATGCCGGTATCGGCTCAAAGACCGAGGGCAGCGATGCCGGCCTTGGCGATCTGCGCGTCTTCGTTGGACTTCACACCACTCACGCCCACGGCACCAATCACCTGGCCGTCCTTGACGATCGGCACGCCGCCTTCGAGCAGGCCCTGCACTTCAGGCACCGTGAGGAACGCGGTGCGGCCGCCGTTGATGATGTCTTCGTAGACCTTGCTTTCGCGTCGGCCCATGGCGGCCGTGTGGGCCTTGGCCGGGGCGATATGCGACGACAGCGCAGCTGCACCGTCCAGGCGCTGCAGCCACAGCAGGTTGCCTGCGTCGTCGGAAATGGCGATGGTCACGGCCCAGGCGTTCTTGAGCGCCTCTGCCTCTGCCGCGGCAGCAATGGTCTTGACGTCGGCGAGTTCGAGATAGGACTTGGTCTTCATGAGAGATATTGGAATACGGAGTTGGCGTAAGGCGTCGAGCATACCGTTGACGCAAGCGCAGCGCTATTTGTCGCGCAGCTGGCTTGCATCCTTCTAAAATGAGGGCATCTGCAGGTCTGCAGACACACACCCAAGGAGTTGTTGCCATGGACGACCGCGTCACTACCCTCGACACCCGTGCCGGCTTCGGCCAGGCGCTGCCGCAGGCCGAGCGCCAGCGCGTACTGCGCAATACCTATTGGTTGCTCGCCCTCAGCCTGCTGCCCACGGTGCTGGGCGCCTGGCTGGGCGTGGCGACCGGCATCACGCGTTCGCTGACCGGCGGGCTTGGGCTGATCGTGTTCATGGCCGGTGCTTTCGGCTTCATGTACGCAATCGAAAAGACAAAGAATTCGGCGGCGGGCGTGCCCGTGCTGCTGGGCTTCACCTTCTTCATGGGCTTGATGCTGTCGCGGCTGATCGCGATGGTGCTGGGCTTTCGCAATGGTGGCGAGCTCATCATGACCGCCTTTGGCGGCACGGCAGGCGTGTTCTTCGTCATGGCGTCGCTGGCCACGGTGATCAAGCGGGACCTTTCGGGCCTGGGCAAATGGCTGTTCGTGGGTGCCATGGTGCTCATGGTCGGTGCGGTCATCAACGTCTTCGTCGGTTCCAGCGCGGGGATGATGGCCATCTCGATGGCGGCCATCGGCATCTTCTCGGTCTACATGCTGTACGACCTCAAGCAGATCATCGATGGCGGTGAAACCAACTACATCAGCGCGACGCTGGCCTTGTACCTCGACCTCTTCAACGTGTTCCAGAGCTTGCTTGCGCTGCTCGGGATCATGGGCGGTGAGCGCGACTGAGTTCACTTCCCCGCACATGCAAAGAGAAGGCCCATTCGGGCCTTCTTCAGTTTCCGGAAGCCGCGTCAAGCGGCCAGCGCTGGCCGATCGAGCGTTGCGGCCTTGCGAAACCCTGGCCTACGCCAGATCGAAAACGGCGACCGACTCCACGTGCGCCGTGTGCGGGAACATGTTCACCACCCCGGCAAAGGTGCATCGGTAACCGGCCTGATGGACCAGCAACCCCGCATCGCGCGCGAGGGTCGACGGATTGCAACTGACATACACGATGCGTTGCGGCGGGGTCCAGCTGCCTTCGTGGGGTTCGATCTGCTGGTTAAGGTCGGCAAGCGCCTTGGCCAGCGCGAACGCGCCTTCGCGTGGCGGGTCGACCAGCCACTTGTCTGCGGCGCCATCGGCGACCAGCATGGCAGGCGTCATGTCGAACAAGTTGCGCGCGACGAAGGTCGTTGGCGCCAAAGCGCCTCGCACGGCACCGGCGGGTCGGTTGCGCTGGTAGTTGTCAGTGGCACGTGCCACCAGGGTGTCGCTGCCTTCGATACCCAGCACCTCCATGGCACGCGTTGCCAGCGGCAGCGTGAAATTTCCCAGGCCGCAGAACCAGTCGATGACGCGCTCGTGAGGCTGCACGTCGAGCAGCCGCAACGCCCGACCGACCAGCGCACGGTTGATGTGCGGATTGACCTGCGTGAAGTCGGTGGGTTTGAACGGCATGGTGACGCCGAAGGCAGGAAGTTCGTAGGACAGCGGCATGACATCGGCGTCGAGCAGCTTGACCGTTTCCGGCCCCTTGGACTGTAGCCACCACTGCACGCCTTCGTTGGCGGCAGCGAAGGCGCGCAAGCGGCCGATGTCCGCTTCCGAGAGCGGCGCCAGATGCCGCAGCACCAGTGCACGCGCGCCGAGACTCGTGCTGCCGGGCGCATCGCCGCAGGCCAGTTCGATCTGCGGACAGGTGTCGCGCGCGTCCATCGACCCGATAAGCGCGCGCAGCGGAACGAGCATGTCGCTGATCTGCCGCGGCAATACCGGGCAGACCGTCATGTCGGCCAGGTACCGGCTCTTGCGCTCGTGGAAGCCGATGAGCACCGTGCCCTTCTTGACCACGTGGCGCACCGACAGCCGCGCGCGATAGCGGTAGTGCCAAGACGGGCCTTCGAGCGGTCGCAGCACGTTCTCGGCACGCACCTTGCCCAGGTGCCAGAGGTTGTCCTCGAGCGCACGTTGCTTGACCGCCACCTGCGCCGCGGCATCGAGATGCTGCATCTTGCAGCCACCGCAAGCGCCGGTGTGCAAGCCAAAATGCGGGCAACCAGGGCGCACGCGCTGCGAGGACTCGCGCCGGATGGCCGTGACCGTTCCCTGTTCCCAGTTGTTCTTGCGCCGGTGAACGTTCAGGCGAACTTCTTCGAAAGGCAACGCGCCTTCGATGAACACCACCATGCCATCGGCCTTGTGGGCAACGCCTTGGGCGTCCAGGTCGAGCGATTCGACGTGGAGCCATTCATCTGCGGGGGCGGGGGCATCCCCTTTTTTTGTATCGGTCGTATCCGTCATGCCTGGATTGTCTCAGGGCGCAGGGGTGCATCTGCAGCGCCGTGCCCGAGGCATCCGATTTACTTCGCGGGGAGGTAGCGTGCAGGGTCGACCGGTTTGCCCTGCCGACGGATCTCGAAGTGCAGCTTCACGCGATCGGCGTCGCTGTTGCCCATCTCTGCAATCTTCTGCCCCTTCTGCACCGACTGGTCTTCCTTCACGAGCAGCGTCTGGTTGTGCGCGTAAGCCGTGAGGTAGGTGTTGTTGTGCTTCAGGATGATGAGGTTGCCGTAGCCGCGAAGACCTGCACCCGAATACACGACGCGGCCATCGGCCGCGGCGAGCACGGGATCACCGGCCTTGCCGCCGATGTCGAGACCCTTGTTCTTCGCCTCGTCGAAGCCTGCGATCAGCGGGCCATGCACGGGCCAGATCCAGCCGACATCCTCGTCGCCACCCGCGGCGCCAGACGGCGCAGGCCGCGTCGCCGGTACGCTGGGGCTGGCGGAGATGGCAGGCGCACTCGCGGCGCTCGACGGCGCAAGGGCGGCCTGTGGCGTCACCGGACGCGTGCTGGCGCCGGAGGCGTCTGCCGTGGCCGTAGGTGGCAGCACGCGCAGCACTTGCCCAACCTCGATGCGGTCCGGATTGTCCAGGTTGTTCCAGCGAACGATGTTTTGCCAGCTCTGCCCGGTTTCCGAGCCAATGCGACGCACCGTGTCGCCCGGCCGCACGGCGTAATAGCCGGGCTTGCCATAGTTCTCGATGCCCGGCAATGGCTTGCCCGAAGCGTCGGTCGTGATCGGCGGTACGCCGGGCCCGGTAGCCGCCGGTGCGCGCGAAGTGGTGCCGCGATCTTCCACCGGAGCGGGTCCGCCGGTCGCGGTACAGCCCGCGATCACGAATGCCACCACCGACGTCACGCCGGCAAGCCAGCTCCGTTTGCAAATACCCTGCATGTGTTGTCCCTTCAAGCAATTCCCGATTTTAGAGGCACAAAATGAACGGCCTCGAGCACGCGCTGCTGGAGGCCACCTTGTGTTTTGTCGATGACCACCAGGGCCTGCCCACCGCTGGCGGACTGCGTGGGAGCGACGATGCGACCGCCCACGGCCAACTGATCGATCCAGGCTTGCGGCACCGCTTCGCCGCCCGCGGCGGCAATGATGGCTGCGTAAGGCGCGCCCTTCGCGTAGCCGATCATGCCGTCGCCCAGGAGCAGGTGAACGGTCGCCAGCCGGAAGGGCCGCAGGTTGACGCGCGCGCGCTCATGCAGGCCGCGCAACCGCTCGATGCTGTAGACCTCCCTGGCCACGTGGCTGAGCACCGTGGCCTGATAGCCGCAGCCAGTGCCGATTTCCAGCACCCGGCCCAGCCGCTCTTCAGGCTGGTTGGTCAATGCAGGTGCGCCGAGCAGCAGTTCGATCATCCGGGCCACGACATTGGGCTTGGAAATGGTCTGGCCCAGGCCGATGGGCAGGCTGGTGTCTTCATACGCCTGGTTGACCAACGCGCTGTCGACGAAGAAGTGTCGCTCGACCGTGCCCATGGCGCGCAGTACGCGCGCGTCGGCCACGCCCTGTGCGGCCAGGCGCTGCACCATGCGGGCGCGCACTGCCGCCGACGCCATCGACGGCGTGGCGGACACGCTCATCGTCATGGGTCGCGCAGGCACCGTCGATCCGGTGCCTCGCGTGGCAGCGGCGGCCGTGGGCGTCAGCTTGACCGGAAAGCTCGGACGTTGGGTCGCCACTCAGCCCACCAGGCGCTGCACCGTCTCGCGCCACTGGCCGAGATTGGCATGGTCGGTCAGGTCGATCTGCAGCGGCGTCAGCGCGATATGGCCTTGCAACGTGGCGTGGAAGTCGGTGCCCTCGCCGCTGTCCTTGGCCCCCCCGGCGCCAGCGATCCAGTACATCGTGTCGCCGCGCGGGTTGTCCTGCACGATGACTTTTTCTGCCGCGTGCCGACGCCCCAGCCGACACACCTTGATCGGCTTGAGTTCGTCGAGCGTACGGTTCGGCACGTTCACGTTGAGCAGCCATGCCGGGCCTTGCGTCATGCGTTCCCGTTCGATTTGCTGAACGAGCCTGCGGGCGACCTGCGCGGCCGCATCGACATGCGCCCAACCCTTTTCGATCTGCGAGAAGGCGATGGCGGGAATGCCAAAGAGGTAAGCCTCCATGGCGGCGCCGACCGTGCCCGAATAAATGGTGTCGTCGCCCATGTTGGCGCCGTTGTTGATGCCAGAAACCACCAGATCGGGGCGGTAGCCCAGCACGCCCTTCAAGGCGATATGCACGCAATCGGCTGGCGTGCCGGTGACATAGCGAAAGCCGTTGTGCGCCTGGTGGATGTAGAGCGGCGCCGACAGCGTGAGCGCATTCGACTTGGCGCTGTTGTTGTGCTCGGGCGCAATGACCTCGACCTCCGCGATGTCCTTGAGGGCATCGTGGAGCGCCACGATGCCGGGAGCCTGGAAGCCGTCGTCGTTGGATATGAGTATCTTCATGGCGTCTGGGAAATGCGCGAAATTGTAGGCCGCGGTACCGGGTCACGACAGGGACAACAGCGCCCTGCACAGCCACCTATCATGCCCTGTTTGACGGCTTCCGCGCCCTTCATCATTCACCACCAATTCACATAAAGGAGACATCGCATGCATGCCTGGCTTTGCGAAACACCCACCGGCGTCGACGCGCTCGCCTGGAAGGAAATGCCTACGCCGACGCCCGGACCCGGGCAGGTACTCATCGAGATCAAGGCTGCGAGCCTGAACTTCCCGGACTTGCTCATCGTCCAGAACAAGTACCAGATCAAGCCCCCCCTGCCCTTCGTGCCAGGATCCGAATACGCTGGTGTCGTGAGCGCCATCGGCGAAGGCGTGACGCACCTGAAGGTGGGGCAGAACGTCGCGTGCCTCTCGGGCACCGGTGGTTTCGGTACGCACACGCTCGCGCCCGCAGCACTGTGCATGCCGCTGCCCGAAGGCTTCGGGCATGTCGATGCTGCAGCGTTCATCATGATCTACGCCACTTCCTGGCATGCGCTGATGGACCGTGCACAGCTCAAGGCAGGCGAAACGGTGCTGGTGCTCGGTGCAGCAGGCGGCGTGGGAACCGCAGCCATCCAGATCGCCAAGGCTGCGGGCGCACGCGTGATCGCCGCGGCGTCCACTGACGACAAATGCGCGCTCTGTGAATCGATCGGGGCCGACGTGAGCATCAACTACACGACGCATGCCTTGCCAGGCGGGTTCCGGGACGCCGTCAAGGCCGCCACCGATGGCAAGGGCCCCGACGTGATCTACGACCCTGTCGGTGGGGATTTCGCAGAGCCTGCTTTCAGGTCGATCGGATGGCGCGGCCGTTATCTGGTGGTCGGTTTTGCTGCAGGCCCCATTCCATCGCTTCCACTGAACCTCATGCTGCTGAAGGGCGCATCGCTCGTGGGCGTGTTCTGGGGCGATTTCGCCAAGCGCGAGCCCAAGGCCAACGCCCAAATGATGGCCGAATTGGCGAGCTGGTATGGCCAGGGAAAGATCAAGCCGGTGATCGACCGCACCATGCCGATGGCCGAATTGAAAGCGGCCTACGCGCACATGGGTTCGCGCGGTGTCAAAGGTAAACTGGTAATGACAAACTGACGGCCAGCCGACCTCAATAAAAAAACCCGCTGGAAAGCGGGTTTTTTTGTGGCTGCTGCCACCGACTGGCAACGACTGCTGCCGCAACGATTACTTGATCTCGTAGTCGGACAGCGATTTGCCGGCGGCCAGCGCCTCGGTCACCCAACGTGGCTTGCGACCACGGCCGCCCGACCAGGTTTCGCCATTGGGGCTGCGGTACTTGGCTTCCGCCTTGGGAGCCGGCGTACCGGCGTTGCGCTTCGTCGCGGGGGTGCGGGTGCCACCGAGCTTCAGGTCAGCGGCGCTCAGGCCGTATTCAGCGATTTTCTTGCGCAGTTCTTCAATGACACCCGCGCGCTCGTGATTGCGAAGCTCTTCGGCCTGCTTGCGCAATTGAGCAATCTGCTCTTCACTCTTCTTGATCTGGGAATTGATATCAGCAAGCGTCGACGACATGTGTGAGGTCCTTAATAAGGATTGAAATTTTAATTCAGTTTTCTTTTACTGCAAGCAGGAGCAGGAAAAAGTTCACATTTCTTTGCAACTTCGGCATGGACGCGGGTGCGTGGTACACATCAAAATCGACTTGCTTGCAGCACGCGAATAATGTTCCGATTTGGAAAAAATTCAATACTGGCGCGGGTTTGCATGCGCCGAGCGAGCATGCCATGAGCCCTGTGTCAATCCCTAATTCTTGTGACAAGGCGTCATGGCAGTAACCCCGGCGTCGCGCCTTTTTGTGCGGCTGCGTCACCCAAAAATAACCACTTTTATAGTAGGACTACTTCAAAGGCGCGCGACCCTCGGTGCGCGACGACGCCGCGACCACGCAGAAACGCAAAAAGCCCAGGCGCTGGGCGACTGGGCTTGAATACACGATCTCGGCAAGAAATCACAACCATGAAACAGCTGCGAATTGCCGGAACCGGATGGCTGCAAGTTTGTTTCAGCCGCCCTGTCGAACAGGGCGGTGATGGAATGCGTTGGGGTGGCTGATGGGACTCGAACCCACGACGACCAGAATCACAATCTGGGACTCTACCAACTGAGCTACAGCCACCGCAGAGACTTGAATTATAGCCGGAAATTCAGCGCAAACCACCCATTAGCGGGTCCGCCGGCTTCGACACGACGATTTGTGCCTTGAAGCGTTCCTTGAGCAGGTTGTAGTAGGCCGCGTTCTCGGCAGCACTCATCGCCTGCGTGAATTGCTCCAACTCCTGCTGGGCTGCTTCGGCAGCCGGCGCGGGACGTGGACTGAGCTTGTTGACGCGTACCACCGCATAGCCCTGTGAACCCAGATCGACACCTACGAGCGTCGGCAGCTTGCTGGTGTCGGCGCGCAATGCGGCTTCGACCAGTGGCTGGGGCAGCGATTGGGTTTCAAGCCGGGACACCGCCACAGGTGCTGCGAACGAAGCACCAGCGGCCGAATTGCCTTGCCATGCAGCGAGCTTCGCTTCGCCGTCGCTCTTGGCCAGGGCCGCGGCCTTTTCGCCCATCAACTGGCTGCGCACGCGGTCCTTGACCTCCGCGAGGGGCAGCGTGCGCGCCGGCAAATACTGGCTCACGCGGCCCGAGGCCAGTTGGTTCGGACCGACTTCCATCGCCTCGGTGTTCTGCTTGCGCTCCAGGGCCTCTGGCGCATACAGCGCGGCGAGGAAATTGCGGCTCGCCAAAACGCCAGTAGCGCCCGGCACCGGCACCCGCGGTACGTTGTTGGCCGTCTGGATGGGCAGCTTCAGCTTGTCTGCTGCGCCTTGCAGCGAGTCGGGCTGCTGGTAGACCGCATCGGTGAACGTCTCTGCCGCCTTGGCGAATTCCTGCGTAGCCTGCTGACTGCGCACTTCGTTTTCGATGGTGCCACGCACTTGTGCAAATGGCTGGACCACCGTCGGCTTGATGTCGGTGAGATAGAGAATGTGAAAACCGTATTCGGTTTCGACGACGTTGCTGATCTCGCCCTTCTTGAGCGCGAAGAGCGCATCTTCAAAAGGCTTGACCATGGCGCCACGCGTCACGAAATCGAGGTCTCCGCCCTTTTCGGCGGAACCGGGATCCTGTGAATTCTTGCGCGCCACTTCGGCGAAAGTCGCGGGGGCTTTCTTCACTTCGGCCAATAGCTGCTCGGCCTTGGCGCGCGCCTTCTCGCGATCGGCGGCGCTGGCACCGGTCGGTGCAGTGATGAGGATGTGGCTCGCACGGCGTTCTTCCTTGCTGCCAAAACGCGCGGCGTTCTGCTGGTAGTAACTTTGCAGGTCCGCTTCGCTCACCGCGATGTTCTTCTTGGCAGCTTCGAGGTCGAGCACCAGATATTGGATGTTCACCTGCTCGGGCGCCTGGAATTGCGCGCCATGGTCCTTGTAATAGGCTTCGACCTCGGCATCGGTCACGCTGACCTTGGACGCAAATTCAGCCGGATTGAAACGGGCCACCTGGATCTCGCGGCGATCGAAGAATGCATTGAGTGCCAGGTCGGCCTGTGCGCGCGTTGCGAATGCGGTGCCTGACACGCCCAGCAGCACCTGCTGGGTCGAAAGGTCGGCCCGCACCGATGCCTCGTACTGCTCGGGCGTGCGGCCGGTCACCATGATGAAGCGCTCGCGATCGAACTTGCCGTCTGCGGTGCGGAACGAAGCCAGGCCGGTGTCCTCGGCAAAGAGGCGCGCCAGACGCTCTTCGGAGACGCTGATGTTCGACTTGGTGGCGGCCGCGGCCAGCACCCGGTCACGCACCATGCGTTCGAGCGTGCTGTAGCGGGCCGCTTCGGAATCGAGCAGGGCGGGGTCGATGTTGGGTGCCTGTTCGCGAATGCGGCCCACTTCGTTGCGATGCTGCGTGTCCCACTCGGGGCGGGTAATGTCGTGGCCATCGACCGTTGCGACCTTCTCGCCCTTGGTATCGCCCTGATAGCGATCGACGCCGAACAGCACGAACGACGGAATGATCAGCAAGAACAAGAGCACCATGACGATCTTGTTGTACTTGCGGAAGAACTCAAACATGCTTGAACACTCTCTTGAAGGATGCCGGGGCGATGAACGAAAAAGGCGAACAGGAGTTCGCCTCTTTGGTTAGCGTGGCTGGGGTCGCCGTCGGGTGACACGGACTGCGCTGGATTTTACCCACGTCCCCCGAAGCCGCTGCACCATTGCACTTTGGCCTTGACGGGTGTTGTCGGCGAACGCAGAAAACAGCCAAGAAAAAGGGCCTGGATCGCGCCAGGCCCTTCATTTCTTCGACTGTCGGGTGGTGGGTGCTGACGGTCTCGAACCGCCGACCTGCGCCGTGTAAAGGCGACGCTCTACCAACTGAGCTAAGCACCCCCGCGAAGTCGCGTTCAGTTCAGCGCGTCTTTCAGCGCCTTGCCCGGACGAAACTTCGGAATCTTTGCGGCCTTGATCTTAATCGCTTCGCCGGTGCGTGGGTTGCGGCCCGTGCGTGCGGCGCGCTTGCCGACGGCGAAAGTGCCAAAACCGACCAGCGACACAGAGCCGCCCTTCTTGAGCGTCGTCCGAATGGCACCGATCGTGGACTCCAGCGCGCGCGTGGCAGCGGCCTTGGAGATGTCGGCGTTGTTAGCGATGTGCTCAATCAGTTCGGTTTTGTTCACAAGGGCCCCTTGTAGGATAAATGTTGATCAGGTGTCGTCAGCACGTCGCCGGCATCTTGGCGCGAGCCAGGGGTTGCGAAGCAATGAAGAGCAGCGGCCGGGTCGACGCTTCGGCAGCGGACCGCCGAAGACGATTACAACCACAGGGCTACGGGGTGTCAATAAGACACGCAGCCGCTCGACCCCGCGGGAGCGGCGATTCTAGGGGCCTTTTGCGAACGCGCTTCAAAGCGCTTCGGCGATCGCCCGTCCGAGGTCGGCGGTCTGCGCCGTCCCACCGATGTCGGGGGTTCGCGGCGCACCGCTTTGCGGTGCCAGCACGCGTTCGATCGCGCCCAGGATGGCGTCGTGCGCGTCCTTGTGCCCGAGGAATTCCAGCATCATCGCGCCGCACCAGATCTGGCCGATCGGGTTGGCGATGCCGCGGCCCGCAATGTCGGGTGCGGACCCGTGCACCGGCTCGAACAGCGATGGCGTGGTGCGCTCCGGATTCAGGTTGGCGCTCGGCGCGATGCCGATCGTGCCCGTGCACGCGGGGCCGAGGTCCGACAGGATGTCGCCGAACAGGTTGCTCGCAACCACCACGTCGAAGAAGTCAGGACGCTGCACGAAATGCGCCGTCAGGATGTCGATGTGGAACTTGTCCAGCGTGATGCCCGGATAGTTCTTCGCCATGGCGGCAACGCGCTCATCCCAGTACGGCATGGTGATGGAGATGCCGTTCGACTTGGTGGCGCTGGTCAGGTGCTTCTTGGGGCGTGACTGTGCGAGCTCGAAAGCGAACTTCAGCACCCGGTCGACGCCGATGCGCGACATCACGGTCTCCTGCACCACGATTTCCCGCGGCGTGCCTTCGTACATGCGCCCGCCGATGCTCGAATACTCGCCTTCGGTGTTCTCGCGCACGATGTACATGTCGATCTCGCCGGGCTGCCGGGGCGTGCCGTCGCGCCGCACCACGGGCGCGATGATGCCGGGCATCAGGCGCGCGGGACGCAGGTTGATGTACTGGTCGAACTCGCGGCGGAACAGCAGCAGCGAGCCCCACAGCGAGATGTGGTCGGGAATCTTCTCGGGCCAGCCGACCGCGCCGAAGTAGATGGCGTCGTGGCCGCCGATCTGGTCCTTCCAGTCGTCCGGCAGCATCTTGCCGTGCTTCTCGCAGTAGTCCCAACTCGAGAAATCGAAGTGGTCGAACTGCAGGTCGATGCCGAATTTGCGCGAAGCCGCGTCGAGCACACGCAGGCCCTCGGGCATGGTTTCCTTGCCGATGCCGTCACCGGCGATGACTGCGATTCTTTTCTTGCTCATACGGAGGTTCCTCGTCTCAGGTGGGTTGGAAGAAGGCCAGCGCTTCGCGCAGCAATGCGTCGGGCGCCTCTTCGGGCATGTAGTGGCCGCACGGCAACGACTGTCCGGCCACGTCGTCGGCGCGTTCTCGCCACAGCGCGAGCACGTCGAAGCACTTGCCGACCGCGCCGTGCTCGCCCCACAGCACGCGCAGCGGCATGGCGAGCCGGCGGCCCGCAGCCACGTCCTCGCGGTCGTGGTCGAGATCGATGGAGGCCGACGCGCGATAGTCCTCGCAGATGCTCGCCGACGTGCCAGGCAGGGCTGCGCAACGTTCGTACTCGGCAAGCGCTTCCGGGGCGAAAGGCGTCAGACCCGCATGCCGGCCGCCCATCACGCTGCGCACGTAGCGCGCCGGATCGGCGTCGAGCAACGCCTCGGGCAGCGGCGGTGGCTGGATCAGGAAGAACCAGTGCCAGTAGGCGCGGGCGAAGGCTTCGGAGGTATGGGCATACATGCCGAGCGTGGGTGCGATGTCGAGCACCATGAGCCGCTCGACCGCGGCCGGATGGTCGGCCGCCAGCCGATGCGCCACGCGGGCGCCGCGGTCGTGTGCCAGCACCTGGTAGCGCTCGAAGCCGTGGTGCTGCATCACCGCCTGTGCGTCGAGTGCCATCTCGCGCTTGCTGTGATTGCGGTGCGCCGGATCGGGCGCGGGCCGGCTCGAATCGCCATAGCCGCGCAGGTCCATCAGCACGACCGTGTAGAGCGCAGCCAGCGCCGGCGCCACGCGATGCCAGATGGCGTGCGTCTGCGGATGGCCATGCAGCAGCAGCAACGGCCGGCCCGCGCCGCCGATGCGGCCGTGCAGCGTGACGCCATCGCGCACCACGTCGAAAGGAGTGAAATTGTTGTTCAGCACCGGTGAATTGTGCGTTGCACGCCGCAGTCGATCAAGAAACAATCACTCAATTCATTATTTCCCTGAAAGCCGGAATGGAACGCGTCGACCTCACCCTGGTGATTGCCATCCGGCAGCGCGGCAGCCTGGCCGCAGCGGCCGACAGCATGGGCGTGGCGCCCTCGGTCGTCACCAAGCGGCTGGCTGCGCTGGAAGCCCGCATCGGCCAGCGACTGTTCACACGCACGACGCGCCGGCTCAGCCTGACGGCCGAGGGCGAGGCGGTCTGCCTGCATGCCGAGCGATTGCTCGACGGCTTCGCCGTGCTCGAAGCCGAACTCAACGAACGACAGAGCACGGTGGCCGGCAGCATCCGCCTGGCCAGCACGCTGGGGTTTGGCCGCCGCTGGGTCGGGCCGGCGCTGGCCGAGTTCCAGCAGTTGCATCCCGCCGTGCAGGTGCAGCTCCAACTGACCGAGCGCCTGCCGGACCTTGGCACCGACGGCTACGACGGCGCGATCTGGCTGTGGCCCGTTCAGGACGCGCGCGCCGCCCAATGGACCGCGCGCCATCTGGCGCGCAACCAGCGCGTGCTGGTGGCAGCGCCTGCCTACCTGGCCGAACGAGGCACGCCGACCATACTCGGCGAGCTGGAAAACCACGACTGCCTGACCGTCCAGGAGAACGTCGATACCGGTCAACAGCGGCACGATCACTGGGCCTTGGCACACGAGAAGGACTCCCGCCTGGTCCGTGTCCGCGTACGCGGACCGTTATCGAGCAACTCGGGTGAACTGGTGCGCGACTGGTGCCTGGCAGGCCGCGGCATCATGCTGCGCAGCCTGTGGGACATCGCTCCACAACTGGCGAGCGGTGCACTGGTGCGCCTCTTGCCGGCCTACGCGATGCCCGAAGCCGACGTCCAGTGGATCGCACCCTGGCGACCGCGCGCGCCACGGCGCACGCGCCTGCTCGTCGATTTCCTGGCGGAGCGCTTCCGCGACGAGCCATGGAAGCCCGCCCAACCGCCCACCCCTAAGCGCGCAAAGGCACCGCTGGCCGGCCGTCGCGCACCACCAGGCTGACGCCGATGGCCGTCAGGGCAATGCCTGCGAGCGTGAGCACGGTGATCGGCTCGTCGAACAGCAGCCACGCCATCACCGCCGTGCACGGCGGCACCAGGTACAGCAGGCTGGTGACGGCCGTCGCGGTACCGCGCTGTATCAGGATGTAGAAAAGTGAACTGCCGCCGAGCGTGAGGACGAGCACCGACCAGGCCATGGCACCGGCCGAATAGGCGTTCCATTCGATGGACTGGGTTTCCAGCAAGGCCAGAGGCAGGGTTGCGAGCAATGCCGCACCCTGCTGCACCATGCTTGCGCTGCGCACGTCGCAGGGGGCGACAAACCGTTTCTGGTACAGGGTGCCGACGGTGATCGCCAGCAATGCGGCCAACGCAAGCCCCATGGTCAGAAGGCTGACCTCGCCGCCCTGCCCGACCTTGCGCAGCACCACCAGCACAAGACCGGTGAAGCCCAGCGCCAGGCCCGCCCACTGCCTGCGCGACACGGCGCCGCCCTGCGTGGCCAGCCAGATGGCTGTGAGCACTGGCTGCACGCCCACCATGAGGGCGATCAACCCGGCGCCCATGCCGGCATGGACCGCCGCCCATACGCCGCCCAGATAGGCGGCGTTCATCAGAACGCCGGTCACGGCCAGATGGCCCCATTGCGAACGGCCACGTGGCAGCGCCACGCGCGCAGCCCAGGCCCAGAGCGCGAAGCAAACAAAACTCAGCACGAAGCGCACGAAGAGGAACTTCAGGGGCGGCGCGTAGGGCATGCCATAGCGCGCCACGATGAAGCCGGTGCTCCAGATGAGCACGAAGACGGCTGGCATGGCCCGCAGCGCACCCGCCGCGCGGGCCGTCGCGTTCATTTGGCGCGCGCCCGGATTTCCGGAATGGCCTTTTGAAGGTAATACACCATCGACCACACGGTGAGCACGGCCGACAGCCAGATCAGCCACTGGCCCCAGAGACCGGTGTCGATGCGGTCGAACAGCACCGCGTCATAAAGCAGAAACGGGATGGCGACCATCTGGACCACCGTCTTCACCTTGCCGATCATGTGCACGGCTACGCTCTTGCCAGCGCCGATCTGGGCCATCCATTCACGCAGCGCAGAGATGGCGATCTCGCGCCCGATGATGATGAGCGCGACGAACACGTCGGCGCGGTTCAGGTGCACCAGCACCAGGAGCGACGCACACACCAGGAACTTGTCGGCCACCGGGTCGAGGAAGGCGCCGAACGCAGAGGTCTGGTTCAGCCGGCGGGCCAGGAAACCGTCGAGCCAATCGGTGGCGGCAAACACCACGAACATGACCGTGGCGATCAGATTGCGCATCGGCTCGGCGATCGGCAGATAGAAGACGCCCACGATCAACGGGATCGCGACGATCCGCGTCCAGGTCATGATGGTTGGCAAGGTCCAGAACATGGCGGCGATTGTGGCACTGTTTGCGTGGCCCTCACGCCGGTCCGGACTCAGTGCAGCGCGCGGTAGATTTCTTCGGCCAGATCGACCGCGATGCCGTCGACCGAAGCGATATCGGCCACGCTGGCCGACGCCACGCCGCGGATGCCGCCAAAGCGCTGGAGCAGGCGCGCGCGACGCTTGGGACCGATGCCGGGAATGTCTTCCAGCTGGCTGCCACCCACGCGCACCTTGGCGCGCTTGGCGCGCATGCCGGTGATCGCAAAGCGGTGCGCCTCGTCGCGAATCTGGGCCACCAGCATCAGCGCAGCCGACTCGCGGCCCAGGTACACCTTCTCGCGGCCGTCGGCAAAGACCAGTTCTTCGAGTCCGACCTTGCGGCCTTCACCCTTTTCAACGCCCACGATCAGCGACAGCGGCAGGCCCAGCTCTCTGAACACCTCGCGCGCCATGGACACCTGGCCCTTGCCGCCGTCGACCAGCACCAGGTCGGGCATGCGCGCGGCCTTGGTGCCCGCCGGCGCGTCCTGCACGGTTTCGCTGCCGCCGATGGGCGGCGCGTCGCTCTGCGCGGCGATGACCTCGGAGAGCTTGCCGTAGCGCCGTGTGAGCACCTGGCGCATGGCCGCATAGTCGTCGCCCGGCGTGATGCCCTCGATGTTGTAGCGGCGGTATTCGCGGTTCTGCATCGCGTGGTGCTCGAACACCACGCATGACGCCTGCGTGGCCTCGCCGGCCGTGTGCGAAATGTCGAAGCATTCGATGCGGAACTGATCGAGATCGTCCGGTGCGAGGTCGAGGGCATCGACCAGCGCACGCGTGCGCGCCTGCTGCGAACCCTCCTCGGCCAGCAGCCGGGCCAACTGCAGGTCGGCATTGGTCTGCGCCATCTCCAGCCAGTGGCGGCGCTGCTCGCGTGGCTGGAACACCGCTGTGACACGCGTGCCCGACTGCACCGACACCGCCTCGATCAGCGTGCGGCTGACCTGCTCGCTCAGCACCAGCGTGGCCGGCACCGGCACGTCGATGTAGTGCTGCGCAATGAAGGCTTCCAGCACCTGAACCTCGACCGCATCGGCAGCCGTTGCCGCCTCGCCGTCGTCGGCATCGAGCTCGCCATGATGGATCTGCGCGGCGTCTTCGACATGCACGGGGAAGTACGGCCGGTCGCCCAGATGGCGGCCGCCCCGCACCATGGCCAGGTTCACGCAGGCCCGCCCGCCCTGCACGCGCACGGCCAGGATGTCGACATCCTTGTCGGAAGCGATCTCGATGGACTGCTGGTGCAGCACGCGCGACAGCGCCGACATCTGGTTTCGCAGGTCGGCTGCCTGCTCGAACTCGAGCTTTTCCGCGTGCGCCATCATGCGCGACTCGAGCTGTCCCAGCACGACCTGCGTGTCGCCGGTGAGCAGGGCCTCGGCATTGCTCACGTCCTGCGCGTAGGCCTCGGGCGTGATGAAGTCGACGCAAGGGCCACTGCAACGCTTGATCTGGTAAAGCAGGCAAGGCCGCGTCCGGTTGGCGTACACCGTGTCCTCGCAGGTACGCAGGCGGAACACCTTCTGCAGCAGCTGGATCGATTCCTTGACGGCCCACGCACTCGGATACGGCCCGAAGTAGCGGTGCTTGCGGTCGGTGGCGCCGCGGTAGTAGGCCAGGCGCGGGAACGTGTGCGCGGCGATCTTCAGGTAAGGGTAACTCTTGTCGTCGCGAAACAGGATGTTGTAGCGCGGCTTGAGCGTCTTGATGAGGTTGTTTTCCAACAGCAGCGCCTCGGCTTCGGAGCGCACCACGGTGGTCTCCATGCGGGCGATCTTGCTGATCATGTGGCCGATGCGCGTGCCGCCATGGCTCTTCTGGAAGTAGTTCGCCACGCGCTTTTTCAGATTGCGCGCCTTGCCGACGTAGAGCACAGTACCAGCCACGTCGAAATAGCGGTAGACGCCCGGCAACGCGGGCAGCGCGGCGACTTCGGCCAGCAGTGAATCGGGGTGCATCTGGGACATGGCGTCATTGTCGCGCGAGCGCCAGCTCGGGTCGCGGCCAGGGGTGTTGCTGGCACGGCTCGTGCTGATACGCTCTGCCGGGGCGCATGAGCGCTCCGATGCTTTTTTCCATGCAGAGAACGTATGAGTCCAATGAACAACAACACCTTGCGCACGCTCGCACCCATCGCCCTGTCGCTCACGCTGTGGAGCTGCGGCGGCGACTCCAACCCCGCCGCTGCGCCCACGGCCACCGCCCCGACGGCAACGCCCGACACGCCGTCCATGGTGCCCAAGCCGCCTGCGGTCGTCGACAACAGCTGCCTGACCACCGACGCCAGCGGCACGCCGACGGTCGTGGGTTCCGGCCTGTCGGGCGACCCGGCCGCCCCCGAGCCCGCCTCCGGCTACGTGGTTGGCCACAAGCTGGTCTACGCCAAGTCGTACATGGTGGTGGCCAACCATCCGCTGGCGAGCAAGGCGGGTTGCGACGTGCTCAAGGCGGGAGGCAGTGCCGCCGATGCGCTGGTCGCCGTGCAGGCCGTGCTCGGCCTGGTCGAGCCGCAGTCGAGCAGCCTGGCGGGTGGGGCCTTCCTGCTCTACTACGACGCGAAGACCCAAAAGGTGCAGGCCTATGACGGACGCGAGACCGCACCTGCGGCAGCCACCGCCAACTACCTGCGCTACGTCGACGACAACGCCACCGTCCTCACGCCGCCGGTGCCCAACGCCCGCGCGAGCGGCCGCTCCATCGGCACCCCCGGCGTCATGCGCATGCTCGAACTTGCACAGGGCGACCATGGCAAGCTGGCCTGGAAGGACCTGTTCGGCGAAGGCACGGACCTGGCCGCCAACGGCTTCAAGATCGGCGGACGCATGGCGAACGCCATTTCCTCGTCGGCATCGAACCTCAAGCGCGACGCCGAAGCCGCCGCGTACTTCCTCGACGCGAACGGCAATCCGAAGCCACTGGGCACCACCCTGACCAACCCGGCGTACGCCGGCGTGCTGCGGGCGCTCGCCAGCCAGGGCGCCGACGCGCTGTACACCGGCCCGATCGCCGCGGACATCGTGGCCAAGATCCAGGTCGCCGTGGGCGCCGACGGCTCTGCCATCACACCCGGCAAGACCACGCTCACCGACCTGAAGAACTACCAGGCCAAGCGCCGCGAACCCGTGTGCGTGACGTACCGTGCGTACTACGTGTGCAGCATGTCGCCGCCCTCCTCCGGCGGCATCGGCGTGCTGTCGACGCTGGGCATCCTGGAGAACTTCAACCTGGGTCTCTATCCACCGAGCAACATCGACCTGGAAGGCGGCAAGCCCGACGTGATGGGAGTGCACCTGGTCACCGAGGCCGAGCGCCTGGCCTATGCCGACCGTGACAAGTACGTGGCCGACACCGACTTCGTGCCGCTGCCCGGGGGCAGCGCCAACACGCTGCTCAACAAGGGCTACATGCGCTCGCGTGCCAACCTGATCGACTTCAGCAAAAGCATGGGCACGGCCGTCGCGGGCGACCTGGGCACCATCCCGCTGGGCATCGACAAGACGCCCGAGAACGGCACCACGCACATCTCGATCGTCGACAAGGACGGCAACGTCGCAACCATGACGACCACGGTGGAGTCGACGCTGGGCTCGTTCCACATGGCGCGCGGCATCATGCTGAACAACCAGCTGACCGACTTTGCCGCATCGCCCACCGATGCCAACGGCGATCTGGTGGCCAACCGCGTGGCACCGGGCAAGCGCCCGCGCAGCACGATGGCGCCGACCATGGTCTTCAACGGCAAGGGCCCGGGCGACTTCCTGATGGCGACCGGTTCGCCCGGCGGCGGCACCATCATCCAGTACGTGGCCAAGACCGTGGTCGGCGCGCTGGACTGGGGCCTCGACGCACAACAGGCCACCTCGATGGTCGACTTCGGCGCGAGCAACAGCGTGACGACTTCCGTGGGCGGTGAACACCCGAACATCGACGCCACCAACAACGGCAGCAACGACCCGCTGGTCCTGGGCCTGCGGGCGCTGGGCCACACGGTGTCGGTCGGCGCGCAGTCCAGCGGCATCGGCACCATCATCCGAAAGAATGTCGACGGCAAGAGCGTACTGACCGGCGGCGCCGACCCGCGCCGCGAAGGCATCGTGCTGGGCGATACCTACACGCCTTGAACGCGCCCTGATCGCGGACGGCGCGCGCAGTCCGCGCCCGCAGGTGCCGCATTGCGCTAGGCTCCCACTGTCCATCGAGGCCGTGGGGGCCTTTCTCATTTCTGGAGCGACACCGACCCATGCGCTGGGACCTTTTCTGCAAAGTCATCGACAACCATGGCGACCTGGGTGTGTGCTGGCGCCTGGCCGTCCAGCTCGCGGCACGTGGCGAAACGGTCCGCCTGTGGGTCGACGACGGTGCGGCGCTGCAATGGATGGCGCCCGACGGCTGCGACAACGTCGAAGTGATCGACTGGCAACAGCCGGAGGCGGTCCGTGCTGCGTTGAAGACACCAGCACCCGCGGTGCTGATCGAAGCGTTCGGTTGCGATCCCGACGAAAGGCTGATCGCCCACTTCGCGCGCGACACCACGGCACAGGGCGCCGCGGGCATCTGGCTCAATCTGGAATACCTGTCGGCCGAGCCGTATGTCGAACGGCTTCACCAACTGCCATCTCCTGTGTTCAGAGGACCCGGCGAAGGACTCACCAAGCACTTCTTCTATCCGGGCTTCACCCGCGCGACCGGCGGCCTGCTGCGCGAGCCGGATCTCATGCAGCAACAAGCCGATTTCGACAGCAGCGCCTGGCTGGCCGCACACGGCGTCGATCGGCAACCCGACGAACGCCTGATCTCGCTTTTCTGCTACGAGCCCGGCGCGCTCGCCGATCTGCTGGCGCAATGGACGGCTGGTGCCGCACGCGTGCGGCTGCTGGCAACCGCCGGCCGCGCCTCGGCGGCGGTGCATGCGGCACTGGGCACCGATCCGGGTACGCCGCGCAGCGCGCACGGCATGCTCGAAGTGCAGCACCTGCCGCTGATGCCGCAGCACGACTTCGACCGCCTGCTGTGGAGCTGCGACCTGAACTTCGTGCGCGGGGAAGATTCGCTGGTACGCGCCATCTGGGCCGGGCGCCCCTTCGTCTGGCAGATCTATGCGCAGGACGACGATGCGCACCACGTCAAGCTGAACGCGCTGCTGGACACCATCGGCGCACCGCCATCGCTGCGGCGCTTTCACCACGCGTGGAACGGGATGGGCCCCATCGAGGCCCTGGCGCCCGATGCCGGCACGCTCGCCGACTGGTCGGCCACGGCGCAGGCCGCCCGCGATGCCCTGCGGGCGCAGGACGATCTTGCGACGCAGCTGCTGCAATTCGTGCGGGAACGACAGGCATTGCGCCGCGCCTGACAGGCTTCGCTCAGCGGCCTCGGGTCGCTGCCTCGCGGAGCGCCGCCATCAGGATGCCCGCGGTGTTGCTGGCAAAGTAGCGCGCGCCCCACGTCGCGTAACGCGCCTCTTCCTCGACCGTCAGCGCGAGGATGCCGGGACACGCACCGGCAGCGTCGATCGCCCTGAGCGCCGATTCGATGGCGGCCTGCACGGCCGGCTCGTTCCAGCGGTTGTCCACGCCCATGCTGTGCGCCAGATCGTTCGGGCCCACGAACACTGCATCGACCCCCTCGACCGCTGCGATCTCGGCAGCGTTCGCAACGCCGAGCTCGGTCTCGATCATCACGATGAGCGCCACGCCGTCGTTGCTGCGCTGCGTATGGCCCGTGCCACCAAAGGCCCCGTAGCCCGCGGCACGGGTCGAGAAGGCGGCGCCGCGTTGACCGGGCAGCCCACGCGTCGGGTACTTGATGCGCTGCACCAGCGCCCGGGCATGCGCGGCGGTTTCGACCATCGGAATCTGCACGGCACTCGCACCCAGGTCCAGCGTGCGTGCCATGTCGTGCTCCAGGCAGCGGACGATCGCCGGGATGCCACTGGCCCGTGCGGCGCGCAACAAGTGCTCGGTGCATTCCAGACCTGCGCTGCCGTGCTCGTTGTCGAGCAGGATGAAGTCGAAGCCGGCGTACGCGCACATCTCCACGATGGCCGGCGAGGGGAGCCCATTGAAGACGCCGCGCAACGGCCGACCGCTGCGCAGCAGCTCAGGCAGCCGCAGGTCGATGGGATGGTGGTCCGGCGCGTTCACAGCAGCTTCCCCGGATTCATGATGTGGTTCGGGTCCATCGCCTGCTTGATGCGCAGCATCAGTTCCATCTCGACGGGCGACTTGTAGATGCGCAACTCATCGCGCCGCAGCTGGCCCACGCCGTGCTCCGCACTGATGCTGCCACCATAAGTTGTGACGAGCTGGTGCACCACGCCGTTGAGCTCGTGCGTGCGGCGCTTCAAGGTGTGTGCATCGACGTCGGCGGGCAGCAGCACGTTGTAGTGAAGGTTGCCGTCTCCCAGATGCCCGAAGTTGATGATCCGGGCATCGGGCATGCAGGCCAGCACATCGGCTTCTGCCTGCGCCGCGAAGGTCGCGAGCGACGAGATCGGCAAGGCGATGTCGTGCTTGATCGCCTTGCCGGCGCGCACCTGCGCCTGCGAGATGCCCTCGCGCAGCTTCCAGAGCGCCATCGACTGCGCCTGGCTGGCCGAGAGCATCACGTCGGTCACGAGACCGTCGTCCAGGGCCTCCGACAGCGACGATTCGAGCAGGCCCGCCAGGCCTGCGCCGTCGGTGTCGGCGAGTTCGATCAGGGCATGGAAGGGCGTGTCCTGCGCGAGCGGTGCGCGGGTGTCGGTGACGTGATCGAGCACCAGTTGCAGCGACGCCGCCGTCATCATCTCGAAGGCCACCAAGCGTTCGCCGCAGCGCGTTCGCATCAGGCCCAGCAGCGCGGTCAGTTGTTCGAGCGAGGCCGCACCCACCCATGCCGTCGCCTGCGCTTTCGGGTTGGGGAAGAGCTTCAGCACCACGCCGGTGATGACGCCCAGCGTGCCTTCGGAGCCGATGAACAGGCCCTTGAGGTCGTAACCCGTATTGTCTTTGCGCAGTCCGCGCAGCCCGTGCCAGATGCGTCCGTCGGGCAGCACCACCTCGAGGCCCAGCACCAGGTCACGCGTGTTGCCATAGCGCAGCACGGCAATGCCGCCCGCATTGGTCGCGACGTTGCCGCCGACGGTGCAGCTCCCCTGCGCGCCCAGGCTCAGCGGAAAGAAACGGTCGACGCTGCGCGCTGCCTCC
>Ga0247813_10000658_pt1 | contig 30178 bp, 21 predicted proteins | sample UWRJL169409C1_FD_180719 | JGI IMG/M metagenome (GOLD analysis project Ga0247813, IMG submission 180719) | Plant litter microbial communities from Arlington Agricultural Research Station in Wisconsin, United States - UWRJ-L169-409C-1 | ecosystem: Environmental > Terrestrial > Plant litter >...
AACGCAAAATCCCGACGGGAAAAAGTCCCGCCGGGATTTTCGTGGACAGCGTGCCATGCCTCAGCCGCGACCCTGCGTCACGATAACCGGGATCAGCAGATCACCCCAGTTTCCTTCGCCGCCGTGATGCCGAGCCGAGCGGACGAGTTCGACCGAGACGCCGGCATCCACAGCCTTCATGACGGCCTGGTTCAGCCTGTGCAGGTCGTTGGCGACCATGCGGATCATCGCCTGCTGTTCCGGTGTCATGGCCGAGGATTGTTCCTCTGCCCGTTCCTTGACGTGCGTCTTGATGGTGGTCTGGACTGTCATGGCATTTCTCCTCTGTCGGGGTTGTTGAAGGGACGTTCCGGTTTCCTCCCCCGGCCAGTAAAAGCCGGGGAAGGAAATTGTCTTACTCCGCCGCCGGGCGGAACTGTTCGTGTTCGGTCGATTCATGCATCGCTGTCGTCGAGGACTTGCCACCGGTAATCGCCATTGAGACGGCGTCGAAATAGCCTGTGCCGACTTCGCGCTGGTGCTTGGTGGCGGTATAGCCGTTGACCTCGGCGGCGAATTCCGCTTCCTGCAGCTCGGAGTAGGCCGCCATCTGCCGGTCCTTGTAGCCGCGCGCCAGTTCGAACATGCCGAAGTTCAGCTGGTGGAAACCGGCAAGCGTGATGAACTGGAACTTGTAGCCCATGGCGCCGAGTTCGCGCTGGAACTTGGCAATCGTCGCGTCGTCGAGGTTTTTCTTCCAGTTGAACGACGGTGAGCAATTATAGGCGAGCTTCTTGCCCGGATGCACCTTGTGAACAGCCTCGGCGAACTTGCGCGCCTGTTCGAGATCCGGCTTGCCGGTCTCCATCCAGATGAGGTCGCAATAGGGCGCATAGGCAATGGCGCGGGCAATGCAGGGCTCGATGCCGTTCTTCACCTGGTAGAAACCTTCCGTGGTGCGGCCGGCATCGTAATCGACGAAGGGCTGGTCGCGCTCGTCGATATCGGATGTCAGCAGCTTGGCCGCTTCCGCGTCTGTGCGGGCGATGACCAGCGTCGGCGTGCCCATGACGTCGGCGGCGAGCCGCGCGGCATTGAGGTTGCGGATGTGGGCTGCCGTCGGGATCAGGACCTTGCCCCCGAGATGGCCGCATTTCTTTTCCGATGCCAGCTGGTCCTCATAGTGAACGCCCGCAGCGCCTGCCTCGATAAAGGCCTTCATGATCTCGAAGGCATTGAGCGGCCCGCCGAAACCGGCCTCGGCATCGGCAACGATCGGGGCGAACCAAGTGTCGACCGAGAGACCCTTGCCTTCCGAGGTTTCGATCTGGTCGGCGCGCTGCAATGTCCTGTTGATGCGCTTGGCCAGTTCCGGTGCCGCATTGGCCGGATAGAGCGACTGGTCGGGATACATCGATGATGCGGTATTGCTGTCGGCGGCGACCTGCCAGCCGGAAAGGTAGATCGCCTTCAAGCCGGCGCGGACCTGCTGCATCGCCTGGTTGCCCGTCATCGCACCCAGCGCATTGACGAAATCTTCCTCATGGATCAACTGCCATAGCCGGTTGGCGCCCATTTCGGCCAGCGTATGCTGGATCTGGACGGAGCCGCGCAGCCGCGTGACGTCCTCGGCGGTGTAGGGGCGATCAAGGCCATCGAAACGGCCCTGTGGGGCACCGGGAACGAGATTGTAAAAATCAGTCATAAACATCCTCCTGCAGTTTTCCGAACGACGTTCGACTTTGGTTTAACGTCGTTCATCGTCGAATTTGATGTGACGAGTTTTACAATGCGACGCACAAAGTCACCAGAATAAAAGGAATGTCGCGTCGTTGAAAAGGGTTATCATGTCTTGTCTTTTACAAAGCTGTTCTGTAATTTTGTAAATTATGTAAACGTGAACTCCCGGTGGAAGTTGTAAAAGGCGTGACAAATGGCTGAAAACAAGATTTTTGCCGGTGCCCGGGTGCGGCACATCCGCAACGGGTTGTCACTGACCCAGACGGCGATGGCCGAGGCGCTCGGCATCTCGCCGTCCTATCTTAACCTGATCGAGCGCAATCAGCGGCCCTTGACGGTGCAGCTGCTGTTGAAACTCTCTTCTGTCTACAAGGTCGATCTCGACGAATTGCAGGGGGAGGCGACCGGCAGCGTCACGCAATTGCGCGAAGTGTTTGCCGATCCGCTGCTCTCGGGCGAATTACCCGGTGATCAGGAATTGATTGAGGTGGCGGAGGCCGCCCCCAATGCCGCGATGGGCGTGCTCAAGCTGTACCGCGCCTATCGCGAACAATCCCTGCGGCTGAAGGACCTGAGCGCACTCCTGTCCGATCACGGGCATATGGCGGCACTGTCCGATGCCCGCCTGCCGATGGATGAAGTGCGCGACATCTTCGAAAACCGGCCGCATTATTTTGCCGGGATCGATGACGCCGCCGAGGCGTTTCATGCGCAGCTGTCGCCCGGCGACGATCTTGCCGGTGCGCTAAAAACTTGGCTGCGCAAGGAGCATGGCCTGTCCGTGCGGACTTTGCCCGTGCATGTCATGCCGGATTTGCGCCGCCGCTTTGATCGTCACTCGATGCGGCTGTTTCTATCGGAACGGCTGTCGGCGCAGGACCAGCTGCGGGAAATCGCCATGGAAGCGGCGCAGATCGCTTTTCCGGAGGCCATCGCCGCCGATCTCCAGCAACTGGCGTTTTCGACCGGCGAGGCGCGCCGTATTGGCCGCTTCGAGCTGGCGCGGTATGCTGCGCATGCGATTATGATGCCCTATGCCGGGTTTCTCGGCGCAGCACAGCGGGCGAAATACGACATCGATGTCCTGAGCGCCCGGTTCCAGGTCTCGTTCGAACAGGCGGCGAGCCGCCTGGTAACGCTGCAGAGGCCAGGTGCTGCGGGGCTGGCCTTTTTTCTGATGGAGATCGATCATGCAGGCAACCGACTGCGCAAGGCAGGGGGGCTGGGCTTTCCGCAAGCGCGCTTCGGTGGCAGCTGTCCGAAGCTCAATGTCCACTCTGCATTCGCGCAAGCCGGGCAAGTTCTGGCCGACCGGGTGGAGATTTTCGGAGGTGGGGAGTTCGTCACCATCGCCCGGACCATCGACGGGCCGCGAACGAATTTTCAGGAGCGCGTTCGACGCACCGCCATTCTCATCGGCTATGACGCCGCCCAGGCGGGAGACACCGTCTATGGCGGCGCGCCGCTTGGGTCCGTCGCCGGTGGCACGGCCTGCCGTCTTTGCGAGCGGCAGGGCTGTCTCGCCCGTGCCGAACCGCCGGTCACCCGGCCGCTCGGGTTGGATGAGATGGTGACCGGTTGGAGCGCCTTCGATTTCCAGTAGGCGCCCGGATTTTCAGTAGCTGACCGGATGATGGGCTGGCAGCAGCGGGGCATTCGGCGCAAAGCACTCTGCCGGCAGACCCGTCGTATAACCGCGGGTGATATGCGCCTTTGCGGCATAGGCAGGGTTCTTCATCAGCATCGCATGCAGCTCCGGCAGATTATAATAGGGCACGCCGGGGTAAAGATGGTGCTCCAAGTGATAGTTGATGTTGTGGGGCGCAAAGAACAGCTTTTCCCAGAGATAGGGATAGACCGTGCGCGAGCTGCCCAGTTCGTCGGAATAATCCATGCTGCCGAAATGCTCGGCAACGCTGCGGACATAGAGGAACAGGCAGAAGAAGGTGAAGAACGGCACCAGCCAGTAGAGCGTGAAATCCGTCCAGAGCCCGAACGCCGAGAAGATCACGGCAGCAGCGGCGTAGAAGCCGATGCGCAGCAGCTTGTAGGTCCGGGTGGAGCGGTCATGCTTGGCGATGCGCTTGGCCATGTGCAGGATATCGCGAACCGAATTGATCGCGACGAGATAGCCGAGCAGCTGCACCACGCCGCGCCAGACTTTTTGCGGGAAGGTGAACTGCGTCATGCCAAGCTTTGCCGCCCAGTCCGGATCCTCGTCGGTGTTGGTGTGCTGGTGATGAGCAAGGTGGTTCATCCGGTAGCCGTCGACGGTCGCCATGATCGGCCACGCCAGGAGCAGGTCGCTCATCCAATCACTGAACCTGCGGTTCTTGATGATGCGGTAATGGGCGGCCTCGTGCATCAGGCAGCCGAAGGCGTGCATGCGCCCGGCAATGACCAGAACCGCGGCGAAATAGGCAAGCGGATGTTGCATATATTTGCTGAAGGCAATGGCGCCGCCAATCAGCGCCCAGTCGAAACCGATGGCCAGAAGCGTCCGGTAAGACTGCAGCACCGATAGCCGCTTCAGTTCCCGTGGGTCGATCCGCTGCGACTTCACACTCATGATGGCCAACTCCGAACGCACAACCGTTGGAGCGCAAAATCGCATTCCGGACATGGTTAAGCAATCGTAAACGCCACCGTTAAGGATCGATTTGCGCTTATGGTTAATCTGCGGCCGGTGCCCAGTCGCACCTCTTGTCGGGTGATCGTGTCGCACTGAAAAGATTCGGCTTTTGCCAGTGACCTCTAAAGTTTGGGATGCCGCAGACTGGTTCGCGCGGGGCCAGTAAAAGCGCTTGTGGTTGTTGGAAAACATGCCTAACTTCCAAACGCGCATACGGAGGGACAGACAGGCAGGCGACGGCGGCGTGCCTGGACTGGCCCGATAAAACCAAGGGGAATTCCATGTCGCGTACGATTGCCACAGCCTTTGCCGCGTTGATCCTTGCCGGGTCCGCGACCATTGCCACCGCGCAGGAGCGCGTGGTCAATGTCTACAACTGGTCCGATTATATCGATGCCAGCATTCTCGAAGACTTCACCAAGGAAACCGGTATCAAGGTCGTTTACGACGTCTTTGACAGCAACGAGATCCTCGAAACCAAGCTGCTTGCAGGCGGCACCGGCTATGACGTCGTCGTGCCGACGGCGAGCTTCCTGCAGCGCCAGATCGCAGCCGGCGTCTTCCAGAAGCTCGACAAGTCCAAGCTGCCGAACCTGTCCAATATGTGGGATGTGATCTCGGACCGTATCCAGAAATACGATCCCGGCAACGAATATGCCGTCGATTATATGTGGGGCACGACCGGCATCGGCTACAATGTCGAAAAGGTGAAGCAGATCCTCGGCTCGGACGAGCCGCCAACCTGGGACGTGATCTTCAAGCCGGAAGTGGCCGCGAAGTTCAAGGATTGCGGCATCCATATCCTCGATTCCGCCTCTGACGTCCTGCCATCGGCGCTTGCCTATCTTGGCCTCGACCCGGATAGCCGTACCCCGGACGATCTGAAGAAGGCGGAGGAGCTACTGACATCCATCCGTCCCTACGTTCGCAAGTTCCACTCGTCGGAATATATCAATGCGCTCGCGAACGGCGATATCTGCCTTGCTGTCGGGTATTCCGGCGACGTCTTCCAGGCGCGTGACCGTGCTGCCGAAGCCAAGGCTGGTGTAACGGTCAACTACGTTATCCCGCCGACCGGCGCGCAGATGTGGTTCGATGTCATGGCCATCCCCGCCGATGCGCCGCATGTCGCCGAAGCGCATGAGTTCCTGAACTACATGATGAAGCCGGACGTCGTCGCCAAGGCATCGAACGTCGTCTTCTATGCCAATGGCAACAAGGCGTCGCAGCAGTTCATCGACAAGGCCGTGCTCGATGACACCGCGATCTATCCGACGCCTGAAGTTCTGGCCAAGCTCTTTACGGTGACACCCTATGACGCCAAATCGCAGCGTCTGGTGACGCGGCTCTGGACCAAGGTGGTCACCGGCCAGTAAGTCGAAAAGAGTTGCCCGGACCTGAAATCCGGGCGATTTTCTTTTGTGGCGCTGGGGACGGCGCCGTTTGTGCAAGTCATTCGGGGATAGATGATGAAGTCACTTGGTAGTATCCGGCGTTCCTTCGCTCCTTGGGCCGATCCCAATTCCGTACCGTTCATCGCGGTCAAGAACGTCACCAAGAAGTTCGGTGATTTCGTTGCGGTCGATGATCTGTCGCTGAATATCTATCCACGCGAATTCTTCGCGCTGCTCGGCGCGTCGGGCTGCGGCAAGTCAACGCTGCTGCGCATGCTCGCCGGTTTCGAACAGCCGACCTCGGGCGAGATCATCCTCGATGGACAAAGCCTTGCCGGCATCCCGCCCTACAAGCGGCCGGTCAACATGATGTTCCAGTCCTACGCGCTGTTTCCGCATATGACCGTCGAAAACAACATCGCCTTCGGCCTCAAGCAGGACGGCATGCCGAAGGCCGATATCGCCGCGCGCGTCGAGCAGATGCTGAAACTGGTCAAGCTGGACAAATTCGCCAAACGCAAGCCGCACCAGCTCTCCGGTGGCCAGCGCCAACGTGTGGCGCTTGCCCGGTCGCTGGCCAAGCGCCCGAAGGTTCTCCTGCTGGATGAGCCGCTCGGCGCGCTCGACAAGAAGCTGCGCGAGGAAACCCAGTTCGAACTGATGGACCTGCAGCAGGAACTTGGCCTGACCTTCGTCGTGGTCACCCATGACCAGGAAGAGGCCATGACCATGGCCGACCGCATCGCCGTCATGGCGCACGGCAAGGTCGTGCAGGTGGCGACGCCGCCGGAAATCTACGAGGCCCCCAATTCTCGTTTCGTGGCCGATTTCATCGGCGACGTGAACATTTTTGATGGCAAGGTGTCATCGGCAGGCAACGGCACGGTCGATATCGCCATGGAGACGGGTTTTACCGTGCGTGTCGCCGCGACCGAACCGCTCGCTACCGGCACCAAGGCCGGCTTTGCCGTCCGCCCGGAAAAGATCCGCGTCGGCCGCGACCGGCCCGCCTGCGCGCCGCTCAATGCCGCACAGGGTGAAATCTGGGATATCGGTTATCTCGGCGATATGACGGTCTTCCACATCAAGCTGAAGGACGGCAAGGTGATCAAGGCCTCCTCCCTCAACGCGGTGCGCGCCGTCGAGGACCCCCTTGGCTATGATCAGGAAGTCTGGATTTCGTTCGATGAAAATGCCGGCGTCGTGCTGAAGGATTGAAGCCATGGCAAAATTCGGATCGGCTTTGTTCAACCGGCTGGTGATCATCATCCCCTATGCCTGGTTGCTGTTCTTCTTCCTGATACCCTTCTTTATCGTCTTGCGGATTTCGCTCTCGGAAACCGCCGTCGCCATGCCGCCTTATCTGCCGGTGTTCGACCTCGCGTCCGGCTTTGGCGGGTTCATCGACAACATCAAGCAGTTCTCGATCGACAACTACATCTGGCTGACCGAAGACGCGCTCTATACCAAGGCCTATGCTTCCAGCCTCTGGATCGCCGGTGTCTCGACAATCCTGACGCTGCTGATCGCCTATCCGGTGGCTTACGGCATGGCGCAGGCGCCCAACACGATCCGCCCGACGCTGTTGATGCTGGTCATTCTGCCGTTCTGGACGAGCTTCCTGATCCGCGTCTATGCCTGGATCGCCATCCTGAAACCGGAGGGGCTGCTCAACCAGTTGCTCTTGACGCTCGGGCTAATCGACCAGCCGCTGATCATCCTCAACACCAACTGGGCGATCTATATCGGTATCGTCTATTCCTACTTGCCGTTCATGGTCCTGCCGATCTATTCGTCACTGGAAAAGATGGACCACAGCCTGACCGAGGCAGCCCAGGATCTCGGCTGCACGCCGATCCGGGCCTTCTGGCGCGTCACATTTCCACTCTCCATGCCCGGTGTCGTCGCCGGCTGCATGCTGGTGTTCATTCCGGCCGTCGGCGAATTTGTTATCCCGGATCTGCTCGGCGGCTCCGAGACGCTGATGATCGGCAAGACCTTGTGGAACGAGTTCAACGCCAACCGTGACTGGCCGGTATCCGCAGCCGTGGCGACTATCCTTCTGCTCATTCTCGTAGTGCCGATCATGTTCTTCCAGCATGCGCAGGCCAAAGCCGACGCCGAGGGGAGATAGTCATGCAGCGCTGGTCCCGTTTCAATATCGCCTCCATCGTTATCGGCTTTGCCTTTCTCTATCTGCCGATCGTGTTGCTGGTGATCTTCTCCTTCAACGAATCCAAGCTGGTCACCGTCTGGGCGGGTTTCTCGACCAAATGGTACGTGCAGCTGTTCCACAATCAGGCGCTTCTCGATGCCGCCTGGGTGACGATCCGCGTCGGTTTGATTTCGGCAACGATCGCGACGGTTCTGGGCACGATGGCAGCGCTTGCCATGACACGTTACACCCGCTTTCGCGGCCGCATGCTGTTCTCCGGGATGATCTACGCGCCGCTGGTCATGCCCGAAGTCATCACCGGCCTGTCGATGCTGCTTCTATTTGTCGCCATTGGTTTCGATCGCGGCTTCTGGACGCTGACGCTCGCTCACATCACCTTCACCATGTGCTTCGTCGCCGTCGTCGTGCAATCCCGGCTTTTGAGCTTCGATCGGTCGATCGAAGAGGCAGCAATGGATCTTGGCGCCACGCCGGTGGCAACCTTCCTGCAAGTGACCTTGCCCGTCATCGCACCGGCGGTCTTTTCCGGTTGGGTGCTTGCCTTCACGCTGTCGCTGGACGATCTGGTGATCTCGAGCTTCACCTCCGGCCCCGGCGCCACCACCCTGCCGATGCGCATCTACAGTCAGGTTCGGCTGGGCGTGACGCCCGAAATCAACGCCGTCTGCACCATCCTGATCGGCATCGTCGCCATTGGCGTGCTGATCGCCTCGGTGGTGTCGCGCCGTAGGGAAATCCAGCGCGTCAAGGACGAGCAGGCAGCGTTCGCGCATTGATGCGAATAGGGGACGTGCGTCAGTCGCGCTCGCGTTCTCTTTCACGTGGCGGCAGGAAAACGTAGGTCAGCAGCCAGATCGGCAGCACGATCATCGAACCGAGCATGATGTTCGGCAGTGCCCAGTTGCTGAAGCGGAGCAGGTGCGCCCACAGCACATCCGGCGTCAGTCCCGCCTGCTCGAGGATCTGCGCCGAGGATATGTTGAAGATCGAAAGCCCGGCACCCGTCAGCAGCGATGCCAGTGAAATTTTGAGCAAGGCGGCAAGGAAGCGCAGCACGGACACATCTCCTGTGGGCTGATTCGTCCGCTTATCTTAGAATGCCCTGTGACAAAGTCGATCGGGCCTGCTCATGGCTGTGTGGTGCGCGCGGGCAGGGGGGAAATGACCGGGTTCGGCCACCTGCCGTCGGCAAAGAAGCGAACGGTAGGCGTTGCGGTATCGTCTGCCCGGATGGCACCGGCAAGCGCCAATTTCCCGTTCGTGAAGGGAATGGTTCCGGCAAGAGACAACGTCTTTCCTTCGCCCGTTATGCCCGCCGTGGTCAGTTCGACAACGCCCTTGCGCAAGGTTCCAGCGATCTCAGCCCTGATGAAGGTGAACGAACCGTTGGTGGCGTGGCTGATGTTGAAAACGTGGCCCAGCGTGGCAAGCCGCTCGAATTCCGGCAGGTCGAAATTCACCACGGTGCCATTGTTCGCCGCGTAGCGAAATTCTCCGGAAACGCCATCGGCCGTCATTTTCGACAGCGGCTCGGCGGTCGATAGGTCCAGGCTCAGCATACCCCGGCCAAGCGGCAACGGTCCTGCTAGGCCAAGACTGGCTGAAACGGACGCGAGATCTGCATTCTTCAGCGCAAGCTGCACTTGTCCGCCTTCGCCGCCGTCATTGGCAAGGGCGAGGCGGCCGCTGAGCGAGCCATCGGCAAAGGTGCCGTCACCGATATCGATGGATGCACGGCCGTTTTCCACCATGATACCGGCGGCAACATCCGTCAGGGCCGCAGGACCATAACTGATCTCTTGTGCCGACAGGCGGAGATCAAGACTGATCTGCTTGAGTAAAGCCATCTCCGGACCATTCCCGGTGCTAGCTTCCTGGCGAAGCGGGAAAACCGAAGAGAGAAGTGGCGTCAGGTTCAGCCGGTCAAAGGCGAGCGTGCCATCGATGCGCGGGCCGCGAGACTGATCCCACGCCACACCGAGGACGCCTGTCGCGTCGGAATCATCCAGAGACAGCGAAAGGTTGTCCATCTTCAAGGTCTGGGCGGACACGGTCATGCTGGTATCGATGCTGACCGATCCGGTCACAGCAAGCGGCTGCGGCTCGTCTCGGAACCAGGCCAAAAGCGCGCTAACCGATTTTGCCTTGAGCTGAAGCTGGCCGGTCGCGAAAGGGCGGATTGAAGCGTTGCCGTTGCCGTCGAAACTGAAGGTCAGCGGCAGGGAATTGAACGATGCCTGGAACGTGCTGTTTTGGCCGGAAAGCAGCATCAAGGGTTCATTGCAGGTGATGGTCCCTTGAACCTTCACGCCATTCATGAGGGCGGAAAGGTCTGCGCTCATCCGCGTGGTCGGGGTCCGCCATTGCACGGAGCCGGTGATCGCGCTGATGCGATGCGTGCTGGACGTAACGCGGTCGCTCAATTCGAGCGTACCGTTGACGATCTCGACATCGCCGATCGGCGTATTGCGGGCGGTGGACGGCGTCTTGCCCGAGGCGTCGGCTATGGCATCGGCCATCCAGCCGGCACGCCGCCAGTTGAACGTTCCGTCGAGGCGGCGCTCCACTTTGAAAACCGGATTGACCAGATGGAAATCATAGAACACGGGCGTACCGCGCAGGGCGGCAAGAATATCGAACCCTGCCGCAATCGCGTCGGCCTTCGCCAACAGTTCCGGTGCGGCCGCATCGCCGCCTTCGAAGGTGACATTGCGGAGCGTCAGGACCGGGTGCGGCCAGAAGCTGATCTGTGGATCGCCGGCAATATTTGCCCGCGCGCCCGTCCACGAAGACAGCACGTCCTCCATGTTCGTCTTGACGTTGGCCGTCGAGACGAACAGCGGCAAGGCGATTTTAAACAGAGCAGTAAGGACGACCGCGCTGACAAGAAGCCATGCGACAGTACGCGACAGAAAAAATGCCTGCCATCCGATTTTTTTGCTGCTGGTAAAGAATTGCCTCATGGCCGTCCGGGGCACTTTCAATCGGTTTGAACGGCCTCTGGATAGGCTTTCATCGCTCAGAAATCAAACGGTTGACACGCGAAATGTCGCAACTGCTACAGCCATCATTTGCGCGGCCTGTTTATCTTGCGTCGCAGCATGATATAGAGGCTGACTTGGGAAGCGGAGGAAAAAATGCAGTTAGATCGGCCCCTTTGGACACCGTCGGCAGAATTCATCGAACAGACGCCGATGAAGGCGTTCATCGACTGGTGCGGACAACGCTTTTCCAAGACGTTTGCGGATTACGACGCCTTCCATGATTGGTCGATCAACGAGCGTGCCGATTTCTGGACCGGGGTCTGGGATCATTGCGGCGTCATCGGCAACCGGGGCGAACGCGCCCTGATCGACGGCGATGTGATGCTCGACGCGCGGTTCTTTCCAGATGCCACGCTCAATTTCGCCGAAAATCTGCTGCGCCATACTGGCAGCGGCGATGCTCTGGTTTTCCGGGGCGAGGACAAGGTGCAGTCGCGCATGTCCTTTGATGAGCTGCGGGCTCTGGTGTCGCGGCTGCAGCAGGCCTTGAAGGCACAGGGCATCGGCAAGGGCGACCGGGTCGCCGCGATGATGCCGAACATGCCGGAAACCATTGCTTTGATGCTGGCCACCGCCTCCATCGGCGCCATCTGGTCGTCCTGTTCCCCCGATTTCGGCGAACAGGGTGTACTCGACCGCTTCGGCCAGATCGAGCCCAAGTTGTTCGTCGCCTGCGATGGCTACTGGTATGCCGGCAAACGCCAGGACGTTGCCGCCAAGGTGCAGGCTGTCACAAGGAAACTTGGCGTGCCGGTCCTGGTCATTCCCTATGCCGGCGATGCGGATACGCTGGCAGCCTCGCTGGAAAACGGCAAGACGCTTTCCTATTTCATCGCGCCATTCACGGCTGCCAAAGCACTCGAATTTCTGCCGCTGCCGTTTGCGCATCCGCTCTATATCCTCTTCTCGTCCGGCACCACCGGCGTTCCGAAATGCATCGTCCATTCAGCCGGCGGCACGCTGTTGCAGCATTTGAAAGAGCATCGCTTCCATTGCGGGCTGAGGGAGGGCGAAAAGCTGTTCTATTTCACCACCTGCGGCTGGATGATGTGGAACTGGCTGGCCTCCGGGCTTGCCCTCGGCGCAACGCTCTGCCTGTTCGACGGTTCGCCGTTCCATCCCGATGGCAACGTGCTGTTCGACTATGCCCGCGACGAGCAGTTCGCCATCTTCGGCACCTCGGCAAAATATATCGATGCCGTGCGCAAGGGCGGCTTCACGCCGGTTTCCACCCATGACCTCTCGTTGCTGCGGCTGATAACCTCCACCGGTTCGCCGCTGTCGCCCGAAGGCTTTTCCTTCGTCTATGAGGGCATAAAGCCGGACGTACAGCTGGCGTCGATTTCCGGTGGAACCGACATCGTCTCCTGCTTCGTGCTCGGCAATCCGCTGAAGCCGGTCTGGCGTGGCGAAATCCAGGGACCGGGGCTAGGCCTTGCCATGGATGTCTGGAATGACGACGGACAGCCGGTGCGCCAGGAAAAGGGCGAACTCGTCTGCACAAGAGCGTTTCCCTCGATGCCGGTGATGTTCTGGAACGATCCGCAGGGCGCCAAGTACAAGGCGGCTTATTTCGAGCGCTTCGACAATATCTGGTGCCACGGCGATTTTGCCGAATGGACCGAACATGGCGGCATTGTCATCCACGGTCGCTCTGACGCGACGCTCAACCCGGGCGGGGTGCGCATCGGCACGGCCGAGATCTACAATCAGGTCGAGCAGATGGACGAAGTCGCTGAGGCCATCTGCATCGGCCAGGACTGGGATGACGACGTCCGCGTCATCCTGTTCGTGCGGCTGGCGGCAGGGATCATCCTGAACGACGATCTGGTAAAGGCCATCAAAGCCAGGATCCGTAGCGGCGCCTCACCGCGCCACGTGCCAGCCAAGATCATTGCCGTCACCGACATCCCGCGCACCAAATCCGGCAAGATCGTCGAGCTTGCGGTGCGCGAAGTCGTGCATGGCCGGGCGGTCAAGAACAAGGAAGCGCTCGCCAATCCGGAAGCGCTCGATCTCTACGCCAATCTTGCCGAGCTTGGAAACTGAGTTCGGCGCGTTAACGATTTCGGGCTCGCCGAATTAACCAAAGCTTAGGTCTTACGGGCCGATGCTTAAAATTTGCGGGTTGGCTGGAAAGGTTTTGTTTACGAATGGCAGCGCATTGTGATCTCAACTTGAGGCCACCCGATGTGGGGTTGGCTTTGGCAGAGATGCCGGCGCAGACATGATGTCATTACCTCTCGAGCACCTGTTTTAGCATTTAACTTATCGAGGCAGCTTCCCAGCTGCCTCTTTTTTTGCCTGCTGTTTTGGGGGGCATGTCGCCTCGGCCTAATTGGCAAGAACCCGCTGCGACGGGAAGGAAATTTCCACCAAAGTTCCCTCGTTCGGGGCAGAGTTGATCGAGAAGTGGGCCCGGTTGGCTTCCGCCATCGCCTTGGTCAGTGGTAGCCCAAGACCGGTGCCGTCGCCGCGTTTGCGGGCGCCGGTTGTCACTTGGCGGAACGGTTTCATCGCCTGCTCGAGCTCGGTGCGGGTCATGCCGACGCCGGTGTCGCGGATGCGCAGGATGACGCTGCCATTGGCCTCATAGGCGGTGGAAACGACGATCTGGCCGCCCGACGGGGTGAAGCGGATGGCATTGGACAGGATGTTCAGGGCGATCTGCTTGATCGAGCGGTTATCGGCGACCACGTTGGGCACCGAACCCGACAGCGAGGTGCGGATGATCACGCGCTGGCTGTTGGCCTGCGGTTGCACAAGAGCGACGGCCTCGGACACGGCATCGTTGATCTCGACGGCGGTGAATTCGAGATCCATCTCGCCGGCTTCGATTTTCGAAATATCGAGCAGGTCGTTGACGATATCGAGCACATGGCGGCCGGAGCGGCCGATATCACCGGCATATTCGACATAACGCGGATTGCCGATCGGTCCGAAATGCTCGCTCGCCATCATGTCGGAAAAACCGATGATCGCATTGAGCGGCGTACGGATTTCGTGGCTGACGCGGGCAAGGAAGTCGCTCTTGTGGGCATTCGCCGTTTCGGCGGCCCGCTTGGCGTTGCGCAGTTCCTCTTCGGTCCGCTTCCACTGGGTAATGTCGCGGATGACGGCACAAAAGCCGTTGGAGGACGAGAGGCGGCCCATGGTCATAAACAGCGGGATGAAGCCGCCGGACGCTTCGCGACCGATGACTTCGCGGCCGTCGTTCAGCACACTGGCGACACCATGCCCGGAAAGGCCTGCGAGGTAATCGAGAACGGCCTTCTGGCTCTCATGGGCAAACAGCATGGCAAAGGGCTTGCCGCGAATTTCGCCGTCGTCATAGTTGAACAGGGCGCTCGCCGAGCGGTTGACCGAGCGGATTTCACCCTCGGCGCCAACGACCACGACGCCGTCCGTGGCCGTCTCAAGAATGGAATGGAGTTCTTCCGCCTCCATGCGCAGCGCCTGGATTTCCGGCGCCTCCGTCGGCTCTTCAACAGCGTCCGCCTGCTGGATTTCGGCAGCGACAGGCGCAGGCGCCGTCTGCGTTGCGGAAAGCGCCATCATCAGCGCATTCTTGTCTTCCCAGCGGATCGACTGGAGACGCGCTGATACCGGCACCAGCTGGCCATCGTTACGGATCAGCATCATCGTGCCATCCGGCAAATCGAACAGATCGTCCTCGTCGCTGGCGAAAAGCGCATCGATGCCGCCTTCCTTCCGCAGTTCGTCCAGATCGCCATAACCCGTCAGCGCCAGGAATTCGGAATTGGCGTGGAACAGGTCGTCACCGCTATGGACCAGAAGAGCGAGCGGAAGATTGTCGAGGATCTCTGGTGTCAGGCTGCTGCTGCCGCTGGTGCGGGCTGGCACGATCGGGGCCGGCACCTCGGCTATGATATCCTCTGCAATTGCCACAGACGTCTCATCGCTACCGGCAAAGGCGCCCTCATCGCTTTCCAGAGCCACAGGCTCTGCAGCTTCTTCGAGCGAAGTGGCAATGACGGGCTCGTCCGTCGCAGGCATGTCTTCGTTCGAACGCTTGCCGACATTCTCGGCCAGTTGCCGCGCGATCTCGCGGAAGGCGGCCTGTTCGCTGCGGCTCAGCGTTTCCGTACCCTGCGGACGGTGATTGTCGAGCTGGATGACCTTGTCAGACGCGCGGCGGCCGGCATTTTCAACCAGCTTCAACGCCGGACGCTCGCCACGGAAGGGATCTTCCAGCGATTCGCTGTTTTCCGGCAGGTCCTCTTCCAGGTCGGCAAAGGATGCCTCGTCGCCGGTCTGCTGGGCTACCGGTTCGGATAAGGTAGGTTCGTTTGCCTCCATATCTCCAGTCAGGGGCATGTCGTCGTCGATCGAACTGTCTGAAGAGACCGCAATAGCGTCTGTCTCTGCATCGCTGGACAGTGCATCGACCGCAACGGGTTCGTCGCCAATCGCATCTTCGGTGTTGTCTTCGGTTTGCGCGCCGAACCGCAGCCCCATCGCCTGTTCGTCATCGACCGTATCGGCCACACGCACGATACCGAAACCGCGAAAACCATCGAACTCGCGGTTGCGCGAATAGGTCGGAAGGGCGGCGAGATCAACCGGAACCTGCAGGCTTGTGCCTTCGACCGGCCAGTAGATCGTCTTGCCCGACCACGTGTCGCGCCGCTTCAAAAGCTCGCTGATCGTGTTGCCTGGGTCGAGGTGATAGCGATCCGCCAGATCGCTGAAGCTTTGGCCGGTAATGTCGGCGGAGTTCGGCCCGACAGCCGTTGCAAACTCCTCGGAAATCTCGCTGAACCGCCCGTCTGCATCGATCTTCCAGACGAAACGGACAGCTCGGCTATTCGGATTGAAGACGAAACCCTGCACAGGCTCTGCTGTACCTGCGTCGCCGCCGGGCGTTTCTTCAAGTGTGCTATCGGCGGGAAGGGCGGCGGCGTCGTCTGCCACACTATCTGTGGCGGCTTCGGCGATCGCAGCGTCGCTGGCGACCTCGGCCACAACTGTCTCATCCAGCGCAATATTCTCTTGGACAGGCTCTTCCGGGATTCCGGCCGGTTCGGCCGGCAATGGTTCGCCGGTCTCAATCTCGCCGGTCAACGTTTCATCGGCTTCCGGCAGAACGGCAGTTTCCTTGGAGACATCGGCGTCGTCAGTCTGATCCGGATCAACGACATCAGAAACGATGTGCTCTGGCTGTGCATCGGAGGGCAACTCCAGATGCGGGGTTGCGTCTTCGGTCACCGGTTCAGCAGGAACCGTGAAATCTTCAGCGGAAGGCTGTTCAGTCTCTGCCGCAGGCACGGCGTCATCATGCGGATCGACGAAACCATCGTCTTCCGGCGCGATTTCCTCGATCTGCTCGATTTCGTCGATGACATCGGCGGGCAGGGCGACCGGTGAGAGAATCGGCACCGCGGCCTCGCTCACAACGGGTTCGGTCGCGGCTGGCGCGTCATCGGTATCTGCGATCTCCTGAAAATCCGTTCCCGGATCAAGGTTGCCGAGAATAGTCTCGACCGCGAACAGCAGATGCAGGGCGGGGCGCTCCGAGAGCTTGCCGATGGCAGCCGGCAGATGGCCCTTTCCCGTCGGGATCGGCCGCTTGAGCAGCCAGTCGCTGTCGCGGGTGACGGCGGTCACCAGCGAGCGGCAGGTCTGCGGTGTCATGGCCAGCGCCGCAAAACCGGCTGAGGCGGCAAGCACGGCACCATCGCCATCCAAAACGGCCATATGCGTGTCCGGGTCGTCGAAGCCCGAGATCATCCGGGCTGCACGATCCTGAATGGCAAGCGGCTTGCCGCTGCGGGGGGCTGCAAAGAGGATGGCTGTTTCACCCGGCCGCACGGAGATCATCTCGACCGACGCGCTGACTGACGCGCGCTGGAAGCCCGATGCGATGCGCATCAGAAACGTCCGGCTATCGCCGCTGCGCTTCAACTGCCGTGCGGCGGCCTCCATCTGGCGATAGGCGGCATCGTTGCGGTTGGCGCCGCTGTCGATGAAATCGTAGATCGACGGCAGGCCGAACAGGAACGCGCCTTCTCCATTCGACCACAGCACCTGGCTCATGTCGGGGGAAAACAGCACCGCAGCATCGCCCTTGGCAAAATGCTCCCGCACCCGTTCATGAACGGCGATGTCGATAAAGGGATACGATTTTGCGGGCATCGGCTGACCTGGTTTGCGCAATCGCCACAGGGGCGGGATTGTTAACAGTCTATTAATAGACGCCGGGGCGCCAGGGGTCCAGCTTGTAGACTATGGCGCACAGGCCTTTCGCGGCGCAAGGTTAATGCAGGTGATTTTAATGAATGCTGCACTGCACAAATATATTGCAACGCACAACGAAATCGCCTATATAGACATCATCACACAATGGGTGCCTCATGAGAGGGCCCAAAACCAAGGAGCGCAGATCATGGCTACCAAGAAAACCGACGACGTCTTTTCGCTTGCCTCGTTCGACCCGGCAAAGGTCACCGAAACTTTTCGCGATTTCGCTGAAAAAGGTGCTGCCCAGTCCAAGGAAGCCTATTCCAAGATGAAGACCGCCGCCGAAGACGCAACGAAGACTGTTGAAGCGACGATCGAAAGCGCCCAGTCCGGCTCCGTCGAGCTCGGCCTCAAGGCAATCGACGCCCTGCGCACCAATGCTGAAAACTCGCTGTCGCACATGGAAGCGCTGCTCGGCGTCAAGTCGGTTTCGGAACTGTTCGAATTGCAGACCGCCTTCATCCGCAAGCAGGCAGAGCTTGCCATGGAACAGGCAAAGTCGATGCAGGAAGCCACCCGCAAGATTGCCGAAACCGTGACCAAGCCAGGCAAGGATGCCGCCGAAAAGGCCATCTCCGGCTTCAAGAAGAACTGATTTCGGCAGGCGCTGGTTTTGCCGGCGCAGCACGACAAATAGAATCGGGGGATTTTTTGCCCGGTTTTTTCGCATCTACGGGCAAGTTATGGCTTGCAAAAAAGACCGACTGCCCGTATTTGACCCCTCAGCGGCACATGATAATGTCTGTGCATCGCTGTGTTGTGCGGTTGTAGCTCAGTTGGTTAGAGCGCAGGTTTGTGGATCCTGAGGTCGGTGGTTCGATTCCACCCAACCGTACCATTCTTTTCAAAGTCAAATATCTGACAACATTGCGTTTTCGCCGCTATTGGTTTGACGCATCGAAATCGCCTTCACTTTTGATACTCTGTATCCCGTGCCAATTGCGCCTCGGACTTCCCCGTATTTTGATGATCTGGGACAGCCTCACCTATCGAGAGCTATCAAGAAATGGCTTATTCGGGATTGTGGGCGATTCACCGCCGGAGCCGACACGACGGGAAACAGATGATTGACGACGCTCCCGAAATCAAGACTCTGAGTACCAAGGCTGTTTATCAGAACCGCTGGATGAAGGTCCGCGAGGATATAGTCGAGCGCCGGGATGGTTCGCGGGGCGTCTACGGAGTTGTCGAGAAAAATGACTTTTCCCTGATCGTCCCCATCGAGGCGACTGGGACTGTTTATCTGGTCGAACAGTTTCGCTATCCGGTAGGAAAGCGCTTTTGGGAGCTGCCGCAAGGCTCCTGGGAAGAGCGCGAGGGTGTCGATCCCCTTGAGCTGGCCTATGGCGAGCTGCGCGAGGAAACCGGTCTCGCCGCCGATGAAATGATGTATGTCGGCCAGCTCTTCGAAGCGTATGGATATTCGACGCAGAGATGTCATATTTTTCTCGCCCGCGGTCTGCACCCGCTTTTGACAGACTTGGACCCGGAAGAACAAGGATTGATCAGTCGTGGCTTTGCGACGGAGGCGGTCATCGACATGATTGTGCGTGGCGAAATCAAGGATGCCGCCACGGTGGCCGCATTCGGGCTGCTGCGTCTTAAAGGGCTGCTTTAACGACGCCTTTCTTTGACCCCAGCCGATTTGCGATCACCGCAAAGTTGCACAAAAGTCACCACGCGCCCTCTTTTGGCGACTGAGCGTGTAAGGGGGCTCCACGCCAGCCAGATCATTTGTTATTCCTTCACGCGAAGAGCGTTGGCGCACAGAGGTTGCAGTTTGCCTAAGTAATACCGGTCTCAATCCAGTTTCACCCCGTACTGCGCGATGGCGATGCCGTCGGCATACAGATGTGTTCATCGGGTGGTGGCATGAGACCGGTCTGGCATTGTTACAATGTGCCATGTGCAGCTCCGCTGTCTCAGCTCTTCAGCCGCCCAGAACATCGCCCCGCCGCGCCCGCAATGGGTTTCTCCTGCACCATCTTGATGGACTTCCGAACGGAAGACCAAGACGATATGTGCAATACACTTCGGGTCCGATGGACCATCACACCACAAACCGCGCCCCAACCCTGGATCGCGTGCAGCGGATGCGGAATGCAAAGGCCATTCCAGAGCAGCGGCAAAATCCGGCTCAACGCCAACGGACGCAAGCTCGATGCCTGGCTGATCTATAAATGCCTGACCTGCGAAAAGACCTGGAACCGGCCGATCTTCGAACGCCGGGCTGTTGACGATATCGATCCCTCCGTCCTTGAAGCGTTGCAGTCCAACGATGCGGATTGGATCAGGGTCGAAACATTCAACATCGAGGCGCTACGGCGGAAATCGCAACGCATAGAGGAGTTTTCTGGCTTTGAAATCGCCAAGAAACTCCTCAGCGAAGCCTACGGTTGGACCAAGCTGGACATAGAGCTGAACGTGCCGTTTCCGATCAGCATGCGGCTTGACCGCTTGCTGGCGAGGGAGTTGCAAGTATCCCGCTCCCGGCTACAGGCTCTTCGCGATGGTGATCTGCTTCAAACCGGCCTGGGCGGCGCTGACAATTTAAGGCGGCGGATCAGGAATGCCACCCGCGTCACGATCGATCTCGCCGCCGAGGTGAACCGGGAGCAAGTGTGGAGGCCAGTGGCGGCGGGAGGCGTTTTATAGGTTTCGACTCTGAGATCACAAAGGCCTTGAATGTGGGGCCTTTGTGATTTGCCGCGCAGGAGAGGTCGAACCCTGTACCGCCTTTCCGGGCTGGGGATCAAGGTGGTCCCACTTGCTGCGGAGGTTCCGGCTTTTCGATGTCAGAACCGGCACGCATGATGCGCCGCTGCAGATGCCGATGGTGTGTGGCATATGACGTGCGGAAATATTTGGCACTTCCGGCCGGGGCTTTCGGCTTGACTCGTGTTCTGTTGCCGATGATCCTTCAGTCGCAACTCATGCTTTCCTTCGCGATTCTCGGCATCATGTTCGTCGGCATGACGCGGCCGACAACAGCACGTTCCGTGTCATCCCACTCGTCTTGCCGGCATCACTGCGCTGGGCTACGGTTTCTGGCGGACGGCCGAGACGCTGTCGGATATGAGCGAGCCGCTGAATTTAATCCGTGAGCTGGCAAATGGCGCAGGGTTGTCGGGGCCTCTTCCTCTAAATATCCACACCGATAAGGCGTAGATATTCTCTTTCAGGCTGCCCATAGGCCTCCCCGGCAAACATCTCCAGGCCTTTGCGATCGCGAACAACAACCAGGCCTCTTTCCGCGGCGACCAGGTGTTTGCCTTCCAGCACATGCAAGGCAGTGGTTACGCTTTGGCGCCTTACTGCCAGCATTATTGAAAGAAAATCATGGGTTAACGCGATCTCATCTCCATCGCTGCGGTCGTGGCACATCAATATCCAGCGCGCGAGCCGTTCCTCGATATGCTGTGTGGCGTTTGCAAGGGCGGTAAATGCAGTCTGGACGGATGTTGTTTGAACATAGCGCATGAAAAGATTGCGCAGCACGACACTCTCGCTCAGTGCATGGGACAGCTGAATGCTCTCGATACGAAAGCCATTGCCCCCGACCTGCATGAAGATTGAATAGGGAGCTGATCCGGAATTCAGGATGAGTGCGGTCGGAGACATGCCCTCCCGGCCGAAAATGCCGATTTCCGCCCTTTGGCCGTTGGACACGGATGCAACGATTGAGCCAATACCCGATTCAATGAAGTAGCTATAGTCGGAAAGCTGGTTTGGCGATGACAGCGCAAATCCCCGGGCAAGATCCACCGGCTCGAGATGAGGTGCTATACGCTTAAAATCCTCACTCGAAAGCAAAGCTAAGAGACGATTTCTGACCGATTCTTGTAAAGGAGAATCCATTGCTCTTTCCTCATAGGGGGCAAGAGCAATCTGATCTCCTAGCCGTCAGCGCCATAAAGTTGCGGACGATGCAGGCAGCCTATCCTCCAACGGTGTTGGATTTATGGTCTATTGTCGTTCGGAACAATCCTTTGCGACAGGTTGGAACGATACCGGACGATGCATCTCCAATGTCGGATAATCGGTTCCCCAGGGCAGGGAGAAAATGGACGGCATATTTTTGTCCTGTTCCGGACATTGGATGCGCCTGAACTCGATATTCATGCTGGCCGACAAAAGTCAAATAGAACGGAATTCGGCCGCTGAAAAATCAAGACTCTGGCGGGAAGTGAACCGGGTAAAAATACAGCGGCCGAAATATGTGCGATATCGTTCATTGAGTGGATGCAACTTGCGGCTTTCCCTCGTCTGTATGGGAGCCCCAAAATACAACGCGACAGTACCGTCAATGTCCGGTATAGTGCAAAGGCGCCGCTTGATGGATGTGCGCCGATCCTCTGGTTAACGACCAAGCGTAGCATTTAGCATGCAGATTCGCTTTCGCAGTTTTTCGCCTTCGAGAGAGCTTCTCTTTGAAGAGTATCCGCTTCTACTTGAAGCAGTATCCTCTATGTACAAGCAAACCTATTCAACTTGCGTGCAGCGAGCCTTACGGTGGGCCACGTTGAGCGAAATCCAGTAGTTCGGCCCTCAAGCCCCAGTCCCGAACTACTGGATTTATCGCAAAGGCAATTATGGGCGCGCACCCTTGGTTGCCTTTGCAATTCTCAACGAAAGATATGCCTCTACGGAAATCCTAGTTTACAAATCGGACAGCTCACGCTTCGTGGCATCGCCGCTTTAACCTATGCAGATGCTTTACAATGCAACCTAAATTTAAGGCATCATACTGTCACATTTTTCAATTGGATCAAGCGATCCGACAGAGTTCGGCGCTCATGTAAACTCAGTCAAGCGTCGAAGGGGCCGACCTGCTGCGCTGGTTCCGGATTTTCATCGGGATTGGGCAATGGTTCTTCGTCTGGAAGCCGGTCGGGTTCAGGTTCCTTGACCGGCACCGGCTGTTCGATCGACGGGATCGGAACGGTCGTGTCCGGGTCGGGGATGGGATCGGCGGGAAGCGTCATCATGTGTCTCCTGTTTGGAAAAATATCAACGCGATGACGGCCTGCATGTTCCTTCATGCCGACCAAAGCCGCCCCTCCTCAGATCTTGGAGCCGTTTGTAAACCTTGTGTTTACCTAGTCCTGTGCCCTTTCCGGTCACCCCACTGCAAATTAGCATTCTGTTGACCGTTGGCCGCTTAGGTTCCGGCTGTTCGATGTAGAACCGGCTCGCATGATGCGCCGCTGAAAATGACGATGGGGTTGGTGGCACATGACGTGCGGAAAATATCTGGCTATTCCGGCCGGGGCAGTCGGCTTGTCTCTTATTCTGCTGCCGATGAGTCTTCAGGCGCAGCTCATGCTCAGCTTCGCTGTTCTGGGCATCATGTTCATCGGCATGACGCGGCCCGATAACAGCACCTTCCGCGTCATCACGCTCGTCTTTGCCGGCATCATTGCGCTGCGCTACGGTTTCTGGCGCACCACCGAGACGCTGCCGGACATTACCGAGCCGCTGAATTTCATCCCCGGCTTCCTGCTCTATCTCGCCGAGATGTATTGCCTGGCAATGCTGGCGATCAGCTTTTTCATGGTCATCGACCCGATCAAGCGGAAGACGCCGGATATGGGCGCTGCCGCCGATCTGCCGACGGTCGATGTGTTCATCCCGAGCTATAATGAAGACGCCGAGCTTCTGGCCGTGACACTGGCCGCCGCCAAGTCGATGGCCTATCCGAAGGACAAGCTGAATATCTACCTGCTCGATGACGGCGGCACCGATGCCAAGCGTAACCACAAGAACCCGCATATCTCGGTCGCCGCCATCCGCCGCCATGAACAGCTGAAGGCCCTCTGCGCTGCCATGGGCGTGCACTATCACGCGCGCAAGCAGAACGACCATGCCAAGGCCGGCAATCTCAATGAGGGCCTGAAGGTTTCCAAGGGCGAGCTGGTCGTCGTGTTCGACGCCGACCATGCCCCGGTGCGCGATTTCCTGCGCGAAACGGTCGGCTTCTTCAGGGAGGACGAAAAGCTCTTCCTCGTCCAGACGCCGCATTATTTCCTCAATCCCGATCCGCTGGAAAAGAACCTCCAGACCTTTGCCCGCATGCCGTCGGAAAACGAGATGTTCTATTCGATCCTGCAGCGTGGGCTCGACAAGTGGAATGCGTCGTTCTTCTGTGGCTCGGCCGCCGTGCTGCGCCGCTCCGCACTGATGACCACCGATGGCTTTTCCGGCCAGTCGATCACCGAGGATTGCGAGACGGCGCTGTCGTTGCATTGCCAGGGCTGGCACTCGGTCTATGTCGACAAGCCGCTGATCGCCGGCCTGCAGCCGGAAACCTTCGTCTCCTTCATCGGTCAGCGTGCCCGCTGGTGCCAGGGCATGCTGCAGATTCTCATCCTCAAGCGGCCGTTCCTCGCCAAGGGTCTCTCGATCCCGCAGCGCATCTGCTATGCCGGCATCAACATGTTCTGGCTGTTCCCGCTGTCGCGGCTGGCCTTCATGTTCTCGCCGCTGCTCTACATCTTCTTCTCGCTGGAAATCTACAAGGCCAACATCCTCGAGTTCGCCTCCTATGCGGTCACCTATCTGATCAGTTCGTTTGCGATGCAGAGCTATCTTTACGGCCGCGTCCGCTGGCCGTGGATTTCGGAGCTTTATGAATATGTCCAGGCCGTCTTTCTATTCGGCAGCATCGTCAGTGTCGTGCGCAATCCGCGCAAGCCGATCTTCAATGTGACGGCCAAGGGCCAGACGCTGGACAAGAGCAAGCTCTCGCCTCTGGCAACGCCATATTTTGCAATCTTCTTCCTGTTGCTCGCTGCCGCCCTTTATTCCGGATACCGTGTGCTGACCGAGCCGGTCGCCAGCGAACTGCTTTTGATCGTCGCCATGTGGAACCTGATCAATCTCGGGCTGGCCGGTGCAGCCCTCGGAGCCATTGCCGAACGCCGCGAACTGCGCCGCAACCAGCGTCTGCCGGTCAAACGTCATGCGTTGATGCATATCGACGACATCATCCATCACGTCATCATTCAGGATGCCTCCAGCGGCGGCGTGTCGATCGAATTCGTCGACAAGGAACCGAAGCTGGATCTCGTTAACCCGACAACGGCCAAGGTTGAGGTGCGCCGCGGTGGCCAGGTCATCAACTTCAATGTCGTCTACCGCTCGCGCCGTATGCTCGACCAGACGGCAATCTGCGGCTTTGCCTATGCCGAACGCACGCCGGAAACGGTGATGGCGATTGCCGAGCTGATGTATTCCGACCAGTCCGTGCTTCAGGACCGGCTGGTGCGCCGCCAGATCCGCCGGAACTTCTTCTGGGGCACCAGCCGCTTTGCGCTCTGGAGCCTGACGGAATCGCTGCGGGCCATCCGCTACAGCGCCGGCTTGATCCGCGAAAGTGTCGTCCAGTCCTTCGAGGATGCACCGATGGTGCTGAATGACAACAAGGTCGCCCAGGTGTCCTTGCCTGCCGCGCAGCCTGCCAAAATTGCCGAAGCCGGCCCAGTTCATCCAGGAGTGCAGCTCTATGGCTAAATCCCGTCGCGCCCGGACCGCCGGTCTTTCTGTCGCCCTGATGCTGTCTCAGGCGCTGCCGTTGTCCGCCCAGAGCCTTCTCGATGCGCCACCCGCCGTTGTCCGCACGGCGCCGCTGGAAAGCGAGAGCATCCTGTCTACCCGTCCGGTGCCGGTTGACGTTGCTGTTGGCAGGACGAATGGCGCGCTTGTGCCCTTCGAACAGGCGCTGCCGGCTTATCGCTTGACCGGCGAGGATGACGTGGCAAGGCTGAGCTTCAATCTCTCGGCCGATCAGGCAGCAGCAGGCGGCGAGATCGCGCTTGCCTATCGCAACGCCGTTTCGGTCCTGCCGGATACGTCCGTGATGGAGGTCGAGGTCAACGGCAAGGCTGCCGGCACGTTTCGCATCGGCTCGCCGAACGGCTTCAAGACCGCGATGGTCAGCGTTGGCGCCGATCTGCTCAGGCCGGGCCGCAATCAGGTGCAGGTGCGGGCGCGGCAGTTCCATCGGGTCGATTGCTCGCTGGAAGCGACCTATGAACTCTGGAGCGAATTCAATCCTGCCGCCAGCGGTTTCGTTGCTGCGAGCGGCCATGGTTTTCGCTCCTTCAGCGATCTGCTGACGGTTGCGCGCACGGACGCCAATGTTACCGATGTCCGGCTGATCCTGCCGCAGACGGCGACTGCCGAGATGTTGAACGACGCGGCTCCCGCTTTGCAGACGTTGGCGCTGTTTCTCAATCGCGATGATATGGCCGTAACCATCGGCGAAAAGCCCGGCACTGGTCCGGGCATCGATCTCTATGTCTCGACGGACAAGACCCGCGCGCAGACGCGCAGCGGTGATATCCCGCCCTATGGCTTGGCGGTCAAGAATGCGGCAGAGGACGGGCGTGCCATGGTCAGCCTGCGCGGCGCCACCCGCGCTGAGATGAGCGGCCAGCTGCTGGAGGCCATCCGCGGGCCTCTGAAGGAAAGCCTCGACAGCGGCATCTTTGCTGCCGGGTCGGGTACGATCATTGCCGATGCATCCAAGAGCTTTACGCTGGCGGAAACCGGCTACGAGACCCGCGTATTCTCAGGGCGCCTGTCGCGGACCGGCTTCAACATGGTCATGCCGGCGGATTTCTATCCGGCCGATTATGCGACGATCGGCCTGAAACTGCACGCCGCCACCTCGCCGGGTCTCAATAGGACGGCGCAGTTCCTGGTCCGGGTCAACGACCGCGTCGTCACCAGCTATCCCTTCCGCAACAGCGCCGGCGAGCAATTCAACGGCAAGCTGATCGAGCTGCCGTTGCGGGCATTTCGCCCGGGCAACAACAAGGTCGAGCTTCTCGCCGAACTGCCCGTCAGCGCCGATGAGACCTGCGCACCGGAAGCGCGCGATGACATGACACCCCGCTTCATCCTGTTGAAGGAAACGGCGATCGAAATCCCGGCACTTGCCCGGATCGGCCGCCTTCCCGATATCGGCGCCTTTGCCGGCAACGCCTATCCCTATGCCGACGGCAAGCCCTTCGATATTGTCGTCGAGCGGCCGGACGCGCAGTCGGCGGGCGCTGCCCTCACCATCCTGTCCCGCCTGACGCTGGCTGCCCGCAACCCGCTCAATGCCGATATCCGGCTGGGTGTGAGCACCCCTTCGGAAGGGCGCAATGCGCTGGTGATCAATACGCAGAATGCCTTTGCCGATCTCGGCAATGCCGGCAAGGGAGCATTTCCGACGAGTGCATTCCAGATGGACGCGGCAGCGGCTTCTGACGTCGATCCATTGCAGACAGCCGCCATCGGTGGCAGCGCCTTCACCGCAAGCGTTGAGCAGGACGGCGGCGAATCCAGCGCCCTGCTGGATGCCTTCCGCAAATCGACCACGCGCGCCGACGATCAGCTCTCCGTCACGTCAAAAGTCGAAAGCTGGCTCTCCATGGCGGGCACGCGCTTCGCCAAATGGCTGAATTATCAGGATGGCTCCGGCCCGGTGGCGAAGCTCAAGCCGGGACACTCCCTGCTGACCCTGACGCAGATTCCGTCGCCTTCGGGTAATGCGGTCTGGACGGTGGTGCATGCGGCATCGCCTGCAGACATCGCGCTTGGTGTACACCGGCTTGTCGAACCGGCGGTCTGGGCGGGGTTGAATGGCGGTTCGGCGGAGATCGAGACCGCGAGCCTTGCCGTCAACACCGTGCCTGCCGGATCGCATTTCATCGCGGGGATGACCGATCAGAGCCCCGGCAATATCCGCCGTCTGGCTGCTGCCTGGTTCTCGGACAATTTTCAGTTCTACGTTTTGCTCATCGTCGGTTTGATGGGCGTGTTTGCGGTTTGGCTCGGTCTTGCCATTCCGCGCAAGGGTGTAAGGTCGGATCAATGATTATCATGAAGAAACATTGGCTCGCCCTTCTGGCCGCATCGAGCGTGCTCCTGCCGGCAACGGCATTTTCGGAAGATTCGGTAAAGCTGCTGACGCAGGCCGCCGGCTCTTTTCGTATCGTCGATGAGACCCCGACTTCAGCAGCCGGACAGATCGACCCCGCGGCAGCTGCGGGCAGAGCGCAGCCTGCGGCAGTGCAGGCGGCGGCAAACCAGCCCGATGAAGTCGAGATGGCGGCACTCTATTATTATGCCGAGCAGAAGCAGGATGGACGCGTTGCCGCCGAGGCCGCCCGCTTGCGGCTGAAATTCCCGCAATTCGAGATGCCGCAGGACCTGTACCTGCAGCAATCGGCGCGCGGTATCGACGAGACCGTGCTCTGGCAGCTCTATGACAAGAGTGATTTCACCGGCATCGACGCCGAGATCATCCGCCGCAAGAGCGAGATGCCGGACTGGGAGCCGACCGCCGATTTCACTGAAAAGCTGGCGCGCCGTAAGCAGCGCGTGCTGATGACCGAAGCGGCGAAGGACCAGAACTGGACGGATGTTATCCAAGCCGGCGGCAGCATAGATCCTGCGACGGAAACCGAAGTGGACCTGCTCTGGACGCTGATCGATGCCTACGCGCAGACCGGCATGAAACAGCCGCTCGCAGATGTCTATCGCGGCATTCTGCTGCGCGATGGCGACAAGCGTTTGCCGGATGCAGTGCTGGTGACGACATTGCAGAAGGCCATCCGCGATTTCCCCGCCGCCGAAGTGCAGGCCGTCATGCAGAAACTCGCCGTGACACCGGCCATGCAGGCGGGTTTGCAGCCTGTTGCCTTCGATCTTCTGCGCAGGACGGTCGCCGATTTCAACGCCGATGAAAAACAGACGGTAGCCTTGTCAGACGATCAACTGGCGCCGCTCAAGGCTGCGATGCCACCGAAGGCCGAGGATATGGCGCTACTCGGCTGGTATTATCTGAAGATCAAGCAGCCGGCCGTCAGTGCGCAGTGGTTCAGCAAGGCGCTGGAAGTCCAGGCGGATGCATCGAATGCGAAAGGATTGTATCTGAGCTTCGCCGCCCAGAATCTCGAGGAAGAAGCCTACAAGGTGGCGACCACCTATCTGCAGGACCTCTCCGGTGATCCGGAATTCCTGATGAATGCTCTCTCCCTGCGCTTCGCCAAGCCGGACATGGCGGTGATCGACGAAAAGATCGTTGCCTCCTATTCGACGACGATCCTGCAGACGCTGAATGCCGACCACGCCGAAATTCTGGCCTGGTACGCCTATAATTCCAAGCAGTATGAAGCCTCATCCGCCTGGTTCCAGAAGGCGCTTGACTGGAAGATGGCGCCGGCGCGCGTCAAGGGGCTGGCGCTGTCGTATCTGCGGCTGTCGCAGAAACAGGAATTTGCCGCGCTGCAGGAAAAATATGGTTCGGCCTATCCCGATATCTGGGACGAGATTCGCGTCGCATCGCCACCGAAGGGAAGGGCGGCCGCTGCGGTCATTAAACCGCGCGGGATCATTCAGGCCAACTACTTCCGCAATTTCCAGGCCAAGCGCTATGCCGCCTGCATCAACGATCTGGCCGACCTGCGCAGCCGGGGACAGCTGTCATCGGACGCAGCGCAGATCGGCGGCTGGTGCTATCTCGGTCTTGGCCGCCTTGCAGAGGCACGCGCAGCCTTCGCCGCAGGTCTTTCCGCCGGCGGACAGGTGCAGGCCGATGCCGCCTACGGGACAGCACTTACGCTGTTGCGCGGGCGTCTGACGGATGATGCAGAGGCGATCCTCCGGGCCTATCCGCTCAGCGCCGAGCGCGACCGGGAAATCCGCGTGGAAATCTATTTCCAGCGCGCCCGGGCAAGCTTCGATCGCAAGCAATATCAAAAGACGCTCGACGCGCTGAATGCACGCGCAAGCCTCGTGGCAGAGCCTGCCGATCTCAGCCAGTTGCGCGGCTGGGCCTACTATCACCTTGGAAACAAGCAGGTCGCCAAACAGGTGTTCCAGCGCCTCAACGATCACCTGTCGGATGCAGGCGTGAGAGCCGGCCTTGCCGCCACGAGCCAGACGGATACACGCCGATGAAGAGTTTCTTTCCTGCGATCGCTTTGGTTTCGATGCTCGCCTCGTGCACGTCGATGGTCGATGACCCGTTCCTGCGGACGGGGTCCGTCGAGGGCAACTGGCCGTCGCTCGCGACAACGGTTTCTCCCGAATACGCGGTCGCAGCCCTACCTGGGCTTCCGGCAACGACTGTACGGCAAACGGGAGCCAAGGGGAAAATCGAGCAGACGATCGTCTACGCCAATGCGACCGATCTTGCCGGCGAGAATATGCTGAAAGTGACGATCGACCCGTCCGCAAAGATCACGCGCAGCAACGGCGCGCCGTCGCGGTCGCAGGTCGAGGCGGAAATGCGAAGCGCTTTGTCCGGCGTGAAGATGCAGATCAGCCCGGTGATCGCCGACAATGCCTATGGCGTCTTCGGTTACGCGACCGGCACCATCGGCAAGGGCGGCAGCTGCGTCTACGCATGGCAGTTTGCAAAGAATATCAGGCCCTATGATGGCGGGCGGATTGCTACGACCGGCGGTGCGGCCCAGATCCGGATGCGCTACTGCAGCCCGACGATCCCGGCCGACCGGATCGTCGCCCTGATGCAGGGCCTGCGCATCAATCCGTCGTTACCAAATGCCGGAGCTTTGGCTTTCGCGCAGGCTCCGTTGCCGCTGGTTGAACCGTTTACAGAACCGCAGCCCGTAATGACGGAGGCCCCGATCGCCGTGCGCCGGACGCCAAAACCCGCTGCTGTCGCGGAAACACCGGTGGAAGTGAACGCAGAAAAGCCCGTCACCCATGCCGCCAGGGTGCCGCTGCCGGGAGAAGCCGCAGCATTGGCTGCGACGGCGACACCGGCTGTGGTTGCCGAACAGGACGTTTCAAAGGCCGCCGCCAAACCTTCCTTCGTCCCCATGCCGTCGGACTTTGCATCCGTGGCGCAGTAAACAGTCTTTACAGGAAGATGCCGTGCTCCTCCGTCACCAACTCCTGAAGGAAATCAACGACCGTGCGGACGCGGACG
>Ga0247813_10000661_pt1 | contig 30020 bp, 18 predicted proteins | sample UWRJL169409C1_FD_180719 | JGI IMG/M metagenome (GOLD analysis project Ga0247813, IMG submission 180719) | Plant litter microbial communities from Arlington Agricultural Research Station in Wisconsin, United States - UWRJ-L169-409C-1 | ecosystem: Environmental > Terrestrial > Plant litter >...
GCCATAATAGTATTTAAATCAACCAAGGCGCATCAAATGCGTATAACCAGAAACCAAATTATATACTCTCCAGATCATGAAAAAAAATTTACTCCTCCTCCTCACCTTTATACTTTCGGCAAGTTTCGCTTTTGCCCAGAGCACCATAAAGGGTATTGTAAAGCACAGTAATGGCTCAACGGTACCAAAGGCTACCATTAAAATAAGAGGTACGAACATCTCTGTAAGTGCAGATGAAAATGGCGAATTCAGTATTGATGCAAAGCAAGATCCTCCATTCTACCTGCAGGTGAGTTCTGTGGGACATAAAGCGCAGGACTTTCAAGTCCTGAAAATCCAGGATAGCCCTCTTGAATTAATTCTGGTAGAAAACGTATTACTGGATGAAATAGTGGTCACCTCGAGAAGACGTTCAGAGGCATTGCAGGATGTTCCTATTCCAATTTCAGTAATCGGCGGCAATCAGATCGATGAATCGGGTGCTTTTAATGTAAACCGGGTAAAAGAGCTTGTGCCATCGGTTCAGTTCTATTCTTCTAACCCAAGAAATACCACGCTAAATATCCGCGGACTAGGCTCAACATTCGGACTCACCAATGACGGTATTGATCCCGGTGTAGGTTTTTATGTAGACGGTGTCTATTACGCACGTCCCGCAGCAGGTACGCTCGACTTCATTGATGTAGAACGGATAGAAGTATTGCGCGGACCACAAGGAACGCTGTTTGGTAAAAATACCAGTTCCGGAGCCATTAGCATCACCACCCGCAAACCAAGTTTTACGCCGAATGCAAGTTTCGAAAGCAGCTTTGGGAATTTCGGATATATTCAGGCTAAAGCGTCAATCACAGGTCCTTTAACTAAGAAAATCGCCGGTCGTCTGTCCTTTTCCGGCACGCAGCGGGATGGTTTGATTGAAAACATACGTACACTGAAAAACATCAATGATATCAATAACCTGGGTTTCCGTGGTCAGTTGTTATTCCAGCCTGCGGATAATTTATCTATCCTGCTTGCAGCAGATAATTCGCGCCAGCGACCGGATGGGTATGCCCAGGTGGTTGCTGGAGTGGTCACGACACAGCGACCAGCTTACCGCCAGTTCAACGCAATCATAGCGGATCTGGGTTATGCACTGCCTAGTCTGAATGCTTTCGACAGGAAGGTAGATCATGATACGCCATGGAATTCTGGTAATGATTTAGGGGGTATTTCCCTTAATGCCGACCTTAAAATTGGCCCTGGAACCTTAACATCCACCACTGCATGGCGTTACTGGAAATGGGAACCATCGAACGACAGGGATTTTACAGGTTTACAATCTTTAGCCAAATCGAATAATTACTCCAAACACCAGAACTGGTCACAGGAAGTCCGTTATGCGGGTGAACTTTCTGATCAACTAAGTGGTGTGGTAGGTCTCTTTTATATCAACCAGGAAGTGCAGACCGACCCGGTAGCGATTGAGGAATCCGGTTCGGCGACATGGCGTTTCTCGCAAAGTACCACCAGTGAACTATGGAAAACTCCGGGACTGTTTGAAGGCTACGGTGTCAGAAACCGGTTCTCGATCAAGTCCTCCAGCGCCGCGGCATTCGCCAACCTGGACTGGGAACTTTTACCTGGCTTACACTTATTACCGGGCATCCGTTTCAACTATGATAAAAAAGATGTTTCCTATGATAGAACTACCTATGGAGGTCTGCAAACTACTGATCCTGCATTGCTCGCATTAAAGAACCTGGTCTATACCAACCAGTCTTATGTAGCGGATGCTGATGAAAATAACTTCACTTATTCCCTTACTGCTTCATACCGTCCAAACAAACGTGTAAATGCTTTTGCCACGTATTCCACTAGTTTTAAACCAATTGGGGTAAACGTGTCTGGCCTGCCAACGGTTAATGGCGCAGCAGCAACAGACCTGGCTGTAATCAAACCAGAAGATACAAAACATTATGAAGTTGGCGTTAAAACCAATCCAACCGACAACATTACTTTAAACGTCACGGTCCATAACTCTGATATCAAAAACTACCAGACCAATGTACAGTCGCCCGAAATTGGCGTGAACCGCGGTTACCTGGCTAACGCCGAAAAAGTACGTGTTCGTGGTGTGGAACTGGATGCAAACATCAAAGTAGATCAATATTTCTCCTTCTACGGAAATGCTGCTTATACCGATGCCAAATATGTGAGTTTCACCAATGCTCCACTCCCGCTTGAAGAAACAGGTTTAACAGTGAACGGTGCGCAGGTGGCTTTCAAAGACATTTCCGGTGGCCGTCTGCCAGGCATCTCCAAATGGGCCGGATCAGTAGGTGGCGAGTTCGCTATCCCGACTCAATTTTTCGGTAAGGAATCGAAATTCTTCATAGCCGCAGATGGCTCTTTCCGTTCAGGTTTCTCTTCCAGTCCATCGCCATCAGCGTATCTCAACATTGACGGTTATACCTTAATCAATGGAAGACTAGGTTATAAAACGATCAGCGGTTTATCCGCTTATTTATGGGGACGTAACCTGCTGAACAAAGATTATTTCGAGCAACTCTTGCCGGCAGGTGGTAATGCTGGTCACTATGCCGCAGTACTGGGAGATCAGCGGACATATGGCGTAACACTTCGTTATACTTTCTAGTGTTTCAACATAAGAAACGCAGTTGATACTGTTTTAATGCTGCAATCGATAGGAAACATTTTGATGGGAGCAATAAGCAAATAAAATCAAAAGCAAGCCTTCAGATTTATCGATCTGGAGGCTTCTTCAATTATGGGCTGTCCTACTGCTAACAAGCTTAAACAAAAATTACATTAGAGATTTTTATGAAATTAATGATACTTTAGCAATACGGGGATAATATGTATGCAGATGACTAAATACCAACCCCTTATCAATCATAAAGACGCTAAAGAATATACCTGATGCTTGCAATGACAAAAAAAACGCTGATCCTATCGGGATTTATTGTAGCAAAATTTCTTCTGCAGTATTTTCTCCTCAATCCCCATTACGATTTACAACGTGATGAGTATTTGCATCTGGATCAGGCAGACCATCTGGCCTGGGGCTATTTGTCAGTACCTCCTTTTACCTCATGGATCTCCTTTATCATCAAGTCTCTCGGCAATTCTGTTTTCTGGGTTAAATTTTTCCCTGCACTATTTGGCGCGCTGACAATGTTCATCGTATGGAAAACTATTGAAGAACTAAAAGGCAATCTTTATGCATTACTTTTAGGAGCAACCTGTATGCTACTTTCCGTGCTGTTGAGGGTAAACTTATTATTTCAGCCCAATTCCATGGACATATTATGCTGGACGGCGCTCTATTTTTCAGTGATCAAATACTTCAGTCAGGACAAACCAAAATGGCTATATATAGCCGCCATTGTATTTGCATTCGGTTTTCTTAATAAATACAATATCGTGTTCCTGGTTATCGGACTGGTTCCCGCTTTACTCATCACTGATCAAAGAAAAGTTTTCCTGAATAAACATTTATACCTATCAATTTTATTGTCATGTTTATTGATCTCTCCCAATCTCTATTGGCAATATAACAATGGTTTTCCGGTCTTTCACCATCTCGCAGAACTAACCGCAACCCAGTTAATTCACGTAAGCAGATGGCTATTTTTAAAAGAGCAAATTTTCTATTTCATTGGCGCATTACCAGTGATTATTGCCTCACTATATGCAGTTCTATTTCATGAATCCTTAAAAAGGTTCAGATTTTTCTTTTGGTCGTTGATATTTACATTGGTCACTTTTACCTATTTCAGGGCAAAGGGTTATTATGCGATAGGAATCTATCCTATCTATATTTCTATAGGCGCAGTTTTTCTGGGTGATGTGCTGCAAAATGGTTGGAAAACATATTTGCGCCCGGTGCTCCTGGCGATTCCAATTATTTTTTACATGTTGTTATTCCATGTCTTTTTTACAGTTGAAAGTCCGGGAGAAATTGCAGAAAAGAAAGAGAAATATCAGAGATTAGGTCTATTACGCTGGGAAGATGGAAAAGACCATGCGCTACCACAGGATTTTGCAGACATGCTCGGCTGGAAGGAATTGGGCGCAAAAGTGGAGACCATTTACAATAACTTACCAAAAGGTACACAAACCCTGATTCTGTGCGACAATTATGGTCAGGCTGGTGCGATCAATTATTACGTTAAAAACAAAAATATAAGAGCGGTCTCATTTAACGCCGATTATATCAACTGGTTTAATCTTGAAAAGAAGACCGACAATTTTATCAGGGTCAAGGAGTTTATCGGCAGCAATGATGAGTTCAAAAAAACAAGTCCTTTTTTCAGGAAATCGTTTGTGGCCGACTCAGTAAACAATCCATTAGCCAGGGAATATGGAACAAAGATCTTCGTTTTTATGAATCCAACTATAGATGTGAATCAAAGGCTGAAAGCGGAAATTGAAAAAGAAAAAAGGCATTAATAAAAAATAATTTCATCCACTAAATAAAATAATTTACTACCTGCACAATATTCCGGATTTAATTACGCTTTAGTATATGAGAGCGTTAATTTAGATAAGCGGAAATGGTCGAATTGATCATTTCCGCTTTCTTTTTATAAGTTTTTGATGAATTGTTACTTCACTGTCACCTTCATCTTCTGCGAGGTATGTGCACTGAAATATCCAAGCGCTTTATTGTCAATATTGGATGGCGGATTGCCTGGTGTAACTCCCCCACCTGGTCCGTTTTGCGATTGCTGACTCAAAGTAAACCAATAGTTGAAGACCGGTTTATCAATGCATTGCATCTCCACCTCAACTTCATCTCCGGCTTTCAGTTTTTCATTTTCATCATCGCTGTAAAATAGCACATTAACTACATCATTCCCATTGCTCAATCTGTCATTATCCGCATAAACGACCTTGATCTGCACGCCGTTTACTTTCATTATCCAGCGGTACTGGTTAACCCGGTCTGCCGGATCTTTGAAATGAACCTCAACCGCCTTAAAATCTTCACTGCCGAAGGTGATCACCTTGATACTTAAACTATCCAGATTGACCAATGGCGGTATGGTAGATGATGCGGTATAAGTAATATCTTTTGATATGACCTTCATGGTGTATTTCTGTCCTATCTGCCCCTGCAAAGCTGATGAAGTATAAGTACCGGGCTTAGTCTCCGTGAAGACCCAGCTACGGCTGGATTCATCAGTAACCAAAACCTGCGCTCCTGTTATGGCCGGATACTGATTGCTGGTCGTATAAGGTACAGATTCACTCATCGTAATGGTCTGCACACCGGGTTGATCGTTAATATTAGCTTCTATGACTACTTGATTGGGAGAAGTGTTGAGTTTCACATCAATCACCTTTTCGCAGGAAGTCATGCTTAGTGATACAATGATAAAAAAGAAGGAGTATATGATATGTTTAAGCATGACAATTAGAATTTAAAGTTATAAGTGATAGATGGAATGATACCGAAAAGACTCGTCTGCACAGCTTCAGTTTGAGTAGGATCGCTCTTTTTATCTCTGAACTGTATAGAATAAGGATTTTTACGGTTAAGGGCGTTATACACGCCAAAGCTCCAGCTGGACTGATACTTTGCAGTTTGTTTCGCTTTCAGTGTAGCACTGATATCTAGCCTGGATGTATAAGGCATCCTGTCAGCATTACGTTCGGTATAAAAATAAGTAGTCAATCCACCAGTACTATATTTTCCTGCGGGAAAAGTAACGGCATTTCCTGTGCTATAAATATAATTTGCGGAGAAAGTCCACCTTGGATTAAAGTTGTAAATACCTACCAATGCCAGATCATGGGTACGGTCCTGTTTTGCATTGAAATAGTTGCCCTCATTGATTTCGTCAAATTTGCGTTCGGTTTTAGACAGCGTATAACTTACCCAACCTGTTAATTTGCCTTTTGTTTTTTTAGCATACAGCTCCAGGCCATAAGCGCGACCAATACCATAAAGCAACTCCGATTCCACATTCGCATTTGCAGTAAGTTCTGCACCGTCTTTATAGTCGATCTGATTCTGCAGCCACTTGTAATAAACCTCTCCCGAAAACTGGAAAGAATTGTCTTTGCTATTCCTGAAATAACCCATGGCAACCTGATCCGCCAGCTCAGGTTTAATATTGTTACTGCTCATCACATACTGGTCTGTTGGCGAACCTGTATTGGAGTTCGTCAGGATATGGATATTCTGTGTGTTGCGGTTATAAGATGCCTTAATGGAATTTTCTTCATTCAGACTATAACTGGCCGAAAACCGCGGCTCAGCATAAATATATGTTTTAACGAAATCCCCGCTTCCGCTGGTTGTTGACGATGCAATCTCTCCCATATTATCATAAGTACTGAAGGTACCCGGACCAAGCAGGGAGAACGAACTTACCCGTAAACCGTAAAGTATATTAAATTTATCGGTGATGGTCCACTCATCTGACACATACCCAGCGAGCTCTAATCCATAACGGTTTTCGACCGACAAAGGGTTAAAGCTTGAATTCCCTGTGGTAGTAATATCCGAAGGTGCAATGCGGTGATGCGTCGCCTGAGCACCAAACCTGATCACGTGTTTATTGCTGTAATACTGGAGATCCTGTTTCAGGTTAAAATCCCTGATCAATGAAGTCACCCGCGCATTGTTATCGGCATCAAGCAACTCAATCGCATAATTGTATTTGTTAAAAATGAAGGAAGTATTAGAAAACAGCTTATCATTAAAAACGTGATTTAATCGTACCGTAGCAGTGGTATTGCCCCAGTCGTTAGCAAACAAATCTTTAATCCCGATATTATCCTGACCAAAATAACCTGAAACAAAAATGGTATTCTTATCATCAAACTGGTAATTCAGCTTGGCGTTGATATCATAGAAATTCAGCGTATTGCTGTTTAGTGAAGAATCCGGCGAAGCCTTTAACAGGAGATCTATATAAGTTCTTCTGGCGCTAACCATAAATGAACCTTTATCTTTCACGATTGGTCCTTCTACTTTAATCCGGGAAGCAATTAATCCTATCCCTCCTTCAACACCAAATTCCTTATTGTTACCGTCCTGCATTTTAACATCTAGTACCGAAGATAACCTGCCGCCGTATTGCGCTGGCATCCCTCCTTTGTACAGACTTACATCTTTAATGGCATCTGCGTTGAAAGTGGAAAAGAAACCCAGTAAATGGGAAGAATTGTAGACCGTCGCCTCATCCAGCAGGATCAGGTTTTGATCGGCCGCACCACCACGAACGAAAAAGCCCGTGTTTCCTTCGCCACCAGATTTTACACCCGGCAGCATCTGGATCGTTTTCAGTACATCTTTCTCCCCAAAAAGTACCGGAACATTATCCAGGTCTTTCATATTGAGTTTGTCCAGCCCCATTTGCGGACTGCGAACATTGTCATTCTTTCTGGAGCCGGCGGTGATCACCACCTCATCCAGTGCTCCCTTATCTGGTTTAAGCTCGAAATTGAACTTAGCCGAAGTGCTGAGTGTAATCTTTTTCATCGTGGCTTCGTAACCTGTATAACTGACAGTAAGATTGTATTCTCCACTGTTACCTGTCAGTGAATAAAATCCATATGCATTACTTGAAGTACCGAATGTCTGCGTTGCTCCCTGAATTTTAACAGTTGCACCAATCAGCGTTTCTCCGGTGGCCGCATCTCTGATGGTTCCGCTAATCGTAAATTTCTGCTGGGCAGATGCCGGAGAGAAAGAATAAAGTAGAAAGACTAAGCATATTAAGCTCTTTTGTATCATGAATGTAGGGTTATTTTTAGGATCATCATCTGCACCTGTTATCGCAATTATATTAACGCGGGCAAAAATACCTTTTTCATTTCAATATATTGTTTTTTTAAGGTTATGAAGCTATCATGATTTATAGCATTAACTACCTACCCAATATTAGTGATAGTCTGAGATCAATATTGTTTTGTACATGGATGATTTGCCCAATAGTTCAGCCGGAACAGATGGGTTTTGTAGTATGATCGGAAACATACCTTAAGGATATTTTTAACATACCTATACCATACCATATGTACCCCATCTTTACATCAAATTTACTCCTAAACTACCACTAATGTACCATTTTGGTATTTTAGTGGTAGTTTAGGAGTAAATTAGGGGTACATATGATATGCTGGAAATATGGCATAATAACACTTAAATAACCCTTCAGACCTAACTCATACTAAGAACTGTGTCGGATAATTCCCTAATTGTTATAGCTTGAAGAATAATATTTCACCTTAAATGTATTTTTACACCAATAGCTGTAAATTATTCATTTTCAATAGCTTAACTTTGATTAAAGTAAAACGGATTAAATAAGGCGTCCTGAAATACTAACAAAGGTTATAGGATAGTCAGTTCACATCACTTTAGCGGCGCTATTATCTGTCTTCATATCATAAATAATTATTCACCTTAAATTTAAAAAACACATGGCTATTGTAACAAAAGGCCCTTACCTGGGATTCTCCGGAACCGTTGATGGTTTAACTTATTATCAACTACCCAATGGAAAAACAGTGGTCAAAAGAAAAAATGGAAAAAGAACCAAGCCAGCTGCACCAGGCCAGCTACCAATTATGAATGACACCACAATCTGCGCAGAATTCATGAAACCTTTGAAAGAATTTGTAAAAATAGGCTATGACATTGAAGCGAGTATTTTACAGGATAACCCAAACAATGCAATGGTAAAAAATGTCAGAAAAAATGCTATTGTGGGCGAATATCCAGAAAGAAAAATAGATTTTTCTAAAGTTCTGGTAACTAAAGGATTAATGCCTGTTCCTGATATTATAGCTACAGAAGTTATTGAAGAAGGAATTGTGATCCACTGGGATACCGCTCTCATCCCTAAAAAAACCTTTTATAGCGATCAGATTATCATTCTGGCTTATTTCGCAGCATTGGGTGAAAGCCGTTATATCAGTGGAGGAGCCCAGCGTCACCTGGGAACAGATGTGTTAATCCTGGAAGGTATAGAAAGAGACGCAGAGATGGAAATTTATGTAGCTTTCGTGAGTGACGACAGGAAAAACATATCCAACAGTGTTTACCTTGGACAATATAACTGGTAATTATGGCGACCGCAAATGGAGGCTCCATACTTGGAGGATATAAAGGAAAGGTAGGAACTGTTACACTGAGCACTTGGATGTCCATTGAGACCATGCGGTCAAATGTGGGCAAGAAAAAGAAGCTACCGTCAGAAAAACAATTGACACAGATAGGAATTATGAAACTTGTGTCATCATTTTTATCTCCGCTGTTAAGAATCATCAATCTTGGTTACCAGCAGCCGAAGTATCCGGAGATGACAAAAATGAATGCTGCGGTTTCGTATCACATAAAGAATGCACTAGTGGGCGACGACAAAAATCGCTTTTTTGATATGAGCAAAATTAAATTGAGCAAGCCGATCAGATCTACCCAGCTTGCGTGGAATCCTCTGCTGGAGTTTAACACAGAGAGAACGATTAAGATTAGCTGGGAACTAAACCCATTTCCATTGAAGTCTACGCAATTGGATGATAAAGTAATCTTGGTCTTCTATCATAAAGAGCTGGACAGGTTTGACATGAGATCGCTCATCAGAAGAGATGACCTGACACATACTTACACCTCTTCCCTCAGCACAGTGGGTCATGAAGTTTTTTGTTATATGGTACTCACCTCTGCGGATGGAAAACTGGTGTCCCATACAAAATACATTGGAATGGGGAACGTGATGGCATAATGACTTAATTCACGAAGCACGATTTTGTTTTCTGCGTTATAATGATTAATTTTATAACAATGAAGAAACAAAAGACAGCGATATTACATGAGCTGGCTCCCCAGAGCCACTGCTTCTGCTGTAAAATGTATTTTTTCTCGAATTTCAAGGACTTCAATACTTCTCCCCGGGCCTGATAAAAAAATTCTGGACCGGGGTTGTACCCATCTCAGTCCTTTATTCATTTTACCGTTTTTATCATGTTGCGAAATCTTAACAGGCTTCCGGCTAAACGCTATTTTACACCCGTATTTTTAGTGCTGAATTGCATATTGCTAATTGTAGCACTATTCAACTCAAATTATTGGTTTCCAATAATCTCTATACTACTGTCCAAATTGGTCATGATCTTGCATGTCAACCACAGGCGTAAAGAAATAGAACATTTAAAGAACAATTTCTGTGCACCTTTTTTTAAGGCAGCTGGTTATGCAGGACCTGAAACAGCTAGTGCTGAAAGGTTAAAAGCAATGAAACTATGCAGGTACTGTCTCCACAAAGGCAATAAATTAAGGATGGAAAATCATCCACTCAACTAAATAAATAATTATGAACACGAACATGCAGAACGCGGTTGTAATGACCGAAGAAGATTTTAATTTGTTAAAATCTTACGCGAATAAAAAAAATGATATTAACCATGAAATGTCCCTGGCAAATGAGCTGGGCAGAGCAGTTATCGTTAAAAAAGATGCTTTTCCGCCTCACTGTATCAGAATCAACTCATTTGTCGAATTGTTAGATCTGGAAACGGGAAAAACAACGACATTTACGCTGGTGATGCCCGAAAATGCGGATATCACGCAACAGAAAATTTCCATCCTAACACCTATCGGTGCTGCATTGATAGGTTTCAGAAAAACAGAGGAAGTGGTTTGGAAAGTACCGGCAGGTTTGAAAAAATTCAGGATTATAGAAGTCTCTAATCCCGAATTGATCACAGCACATTAAAAGATTGACCTCAGATGCACCTTGATTCGGCCTAGATTCTCATGAATATAATGGTTAACAAGCAGATAATTAGTATACATAATTTCTCTATGTATAAAGGAAAATTATATATTTGTGTTATGAGTACAACCAACGGAATGTTAAAGGGCAGTTTGCAAACCATCATTTTGAAATTGCTGCAGGAAAATGAGAAAATGTATGGTTATGAAATCACACAGAAAGTAAAAGAAATCACTAATGGTGAAATCAAGCTGACTGAGGGTTCCATGTACCCCTCTTTACATAAAATGGAGGCTGAGGGGATGCTGAGTACAAGCACCGAACTGGTAGATAACCGGGTCCGCAAATATTACTCCTTAACTAAAGAAGGACAGAGAGAAGTGGAAACTAAATTGCAGGAAGCAAAAAGTTTTATAGGAAACCTGGAACTGTTACTTAACCTGAAAACAAAACTGTCATGAAAGTAACAGCACAGCAACAACTAGACATCCGCAGGCATCTGGCAGGGATTGTTATCGTACAGGATACAGTAGATGAAATCTACGATCACGTGCTTACTGCATTGGAGCATCAGGATGGTGATCGTTTTGAGATGAGCACAGTAGAAACCCTGGTCAATACCGAATTTGGGAATATGATCAATACAGTGGCGGAAAAGAAACATTATCAGCGAATAAATAATCTGATTGGCGGTTTAATGTTTGCTGTAGCCTTGCTCATCTACTGGCTAACGATGGAACCTACGGTGAGTTTCTGGGATTGCGGGGAATTCATCGCCACAGCAAATAAACTGCAGGTAGGTCACCAGCCGGGTGCACCGCTTTTCCTGATGATAGGAAAAATGTTCAGTCTGCTGGCCCTGGGGGATGTTGCCAAAATAGCTTACTGGATTAATTTCAGTGCAGTATTAGCTAGTGCGGGGACAATCATGTTTTTATTCTGGACCATTACAGCGCTTGGTGCAAAGCTGTATAAGAGAGAGAAAATAAAGACCAGATCAGTAAGTATAATCGCAGCAGGTGTAATTGGTGCCCTGGCTTATACTTTTTCTGATACTTTTTGGTTCTCGGCGGTGGAAGCAGAAGTATATGCCCTATCGTCTTTGTTTACGGCAATAACTTTTTGGGCAATCCTGAAATGGGAAAGTCAGGGGAATGACAAATGGCTGCTTTTCATCGCTTTCATCGTAGGCCTTTCTATTGGTGTCCATCTGCTGAGTTTACTGGTTATTCCGGCAGTTGCACTAGTGTACTATTTTAAAAAAGCGAAAGAAGTCTCACTTACTGGCACCCTAAAGGCCTTTGCAGCGGGCATTTTAATCGTGGGACTGGTGCAATTCGTAGTGATCCAGTATTTTGTACTTTTCGCTGCAAAAACTGACTTGTTTTTCGTGAATGGCCTCAAACTTCCTTTTGGATCTGGCGCTATTGCTTTCGTGATGGGGATTGCAGCAACAATTACCTGGGCAATAGCTTATTCTATCCGCACTAAAAAATATAAACTGAATCTGGGTCTGTTATGTCTGGTATTCATTCTGTTTGGCTTCAGCTCTTATTTCATGATCATTATCCGGGCAAATGCAAAACCGGCTATTAATCTGAGCAACCCTGATAATGCCTTTTCCCTGTATAGTTATCTGGGACGTACGAATTATGGCTCCACTCCTTTGTCGTATGGTAATACGTTTGACGCCAAATTGTTAGAAAATAAAGAGACCGGGGATACCTATAGAAAAGGGAAATCAGGTTATGAGGTTTCGGGTAAAACGTATGAAAGTAAATATGATAAAAACCTGCTGTTTCCAAGAACATACAGCAGGGATGTCAATCATGTGAATTTCTACAAAGAATGGCTGAACTTACGCGATGGTGAGTCGCCCTCTTTTACAAAGAACATCCAGTTTTTCACGTCCTGGCAAATGGGATTCATGTACTGGCGCTACTTTATGTGGAACTTCGCTGGTCGCCAGAATGATAACCAGGGACAAGGTGAGCTGCAAAATGGCAACTGGATATCTGGCATTAAAAGTTTAGATACCCTACGACTGGGAAATCAGGCTGAGCTGCCATTGAGTATTACCGCCAACGAAGGTCACCATGTTTACTATGGTTTCCCGCTGATCCTGGGCATCGCCGGACTCTTCTGGCTGTACCGTAAAAATAAGCAGACGGCATTAATTGTGCTGACGCTTTTCTTTTTCACAGGGATCGCCATTATATTGTATCTGAATCAAAATCCGCTGCAAGTTAGAGAACGTGATTATGCGTACACGGGTTCATTTTATGCTTTCGCCATCTGCATAGGATTTGGTGTGCTTGCTATGAAAGAAGTATTAAATCGGATAGCTGGCAACAAAATGAGTTTGTATAGCGCAGCGTTCATCTCTTTCCTGGCTGTACCTATGCTGATGGGGATACAAGGCTGGGGCGACCATAACAGGTCTGGCAAAACAACGGCTGCAGCCTGGGCCAAAAACTACCTGAACTCCTGTGCACCGAATGCAATTCTGTTTACGAATGCGGATAATGATACCTTCCCGCTCTGGTATGCGCAGGAAGTGGAAGGATTCCGTACGGATGTCAGGGTAATTTGTATCCAGTTTTTATCGGATGATGCCTATCTTAACCAGCTTAAGAAACAGCTCAACAGCTCTGCGCCTTTACCACTCCGTATGCCGGAAGAAAAGTACGTAGCTGGAGTAAGGGATTATTTTCCTTATGTAGATTATGGCATCAAAGATAGCGTAGAGCTGAAAGATTTGCTGGCCGTACTTACGTCCGACCATAAAGAGGATCAGGTGCAGATGGCAGATGGAAGTTTTATGAATTTCCTGCCCACAAGGAAGTTTAAGCTGACTGTAGATGCCGAACAGCTGCTCAAAACAGGCACAATAAATCTGGCAGAAAAAGAAATGGTTACACCGGCAATGGAATGGAATTTCGCGAAAGAGTACGCCGGAAAAGGTGATTTGGCAATGATTGATATCCTGGCGAACAACAACTGGGAAAGGCCTGTATATTATGCGACTACAGTATCGGAAGACACGTATATGGGTTTAGATAAATACCTGTATCTGGAAGGATATGCGTATCGTTTATTGCCTTTTAAAACGAAAGGTGATGAGAGAGATAAAACGAGTAAAACCCATTCTGATGTGATGTATGCGAATGTGATGAATAAGCTGGACTTCTCTGCTTTTCACAAAGCAAAATATCTGGATCCTGAATCGAGAAGAATTGTGAATGGCACATGGGATTTAAATAATACACTGGCAGCGAATTTATTGCTGGAAGGCAAACCTGTACAGTCAGCCAGGATCATGGAAAAAAGCATGAAAGAATTGCCCTTGAGAAACTATTCCATCAGGGATACGCTGAACCGTATGTATACCGCAGAAAATTTATACGGACTGAAACAAGTAGACAGGGCAAATAAACTGGCCAGGGAAACAAACGATTTTCTGTTGCAGGAAATGGACTATATCACTACACTTACACCAGAATTGCAGCAGTCACGCATGCAGGAAATCAGACTTGCCTTATATGTATGGAGCACGCTGGATAAAATGACAGCAGCCTATGATCAAAAAGAATTGAATGAAGTGATCAGGGGTAACTTTAACCGGATGATGAATACGTTTGGGGTGAGGAGTTAAGCTTGAGCTTAACTCCTGTTGTTAATGTATTGCATGAGTTCATCCCTGTAATTATCTGTAAATGGGATATCTGCATCCGGTAGATATAACCTGTTCTTTTTCACGGACTGGATTTTATCGAGCGCCACGATATAGGAACGGTGTACGCGTAAAAATTTATCAGACGGGAGTTTATCTTCCATATAATGCAAGGTTAAACGTGGCACAGTTGGTCGCATTGCACGCAGCTGAAAGATTTTGATGTAGTCTTTCAAACCTTCTATATGGGTAATATCATCCATGTTGATCCTGACCAGCGAGTAGTCAGAATTCACAAAAAGGGAGTTCTGTTCTGCGGGAACCACGGGTGCTGCTTGTTTGTTTTTCAACAGGTGAAGCTCCATTGCCTTGGTGGAGGCTTTCAGAAAACGATCGAATGCTACTGGTTTCAGGATATAATCCAGCACGTTGAGGTTGAAACCTTCGAGTGCATAATCTGCATAGGCGGTAATCATGATGACCATAGGTGCCTGCATCAAACCACTCTGGAGCCATTGGATACCTGACAAACCTGGCATCTGTATATCCATAAAAATCAGGTCTATTTGCTCCGCAGCCATAACTTTCATCGCTTCATTCACATTTTTGCAGCTCGCAGCCAGCTCAAGAAATGGTACGAGGCAAATATTATCTTCGATCAGCTCTCTTGCGAAATGCTCATCATCAACAACCATGCATTTGATCATCTTAATTGTATTATTAGGTTTGTAGTGAAAATATTGTGCTGTATCTGGGTATTGAGGGTATATTTATTCTCGTAAAGGAGCTGGAGCCTGCGACTCACATTTTTGAGGCCGATGCCCGAATCAGGGTCTTTACTGTCGCTCATCGGTGCGATACAGTTTTCTACCTTAAAAAACAACATGGAAGCTACAGGGTCAATATTGATGCGAATAACCAGACTTGCTTCCTCACTGTTGACCATACCGTGTTTAAAGGCATTTTCTACAAAAGGGATCAGCAGCATAGGTTCAATCTCAAATCCTTCCAGGTTTTCCGAAATTTCCATTTCCAGGTTAAGATCATCCCCAAAACGAAGGGCCTGCAGGTCGATATAGTTTCTGAGGTATTCCACTTCTCTGCTCAGTGGAATCCGGCTGTGGTTGCTTTCATATAGTACGTAACGCATGAGTGTCGACAGCTGGATCAGGGATGGCTCCATCAGGTCTGATTTTTTCCTGGCCAGTGCGACGAGGGTATTCAGCACATTGAACATGAAATGCGGACTAATCTGCGAACGTAAAAAGTTAAGCTCCGTTTTCAGGGTTTCAGTTTCCTGTTCCTTGCGCCTTTTCTCTTCAATATTATTGTCAGTAATCAGTCGGTAGCTAAAGCTGATTCCTATAATGAATATATAAATGGGAAAAGGTAAAACTCCGCCACCTGGACGGTGAGGACGATCAAAAGGAATGCTCCTGCTGTGTCCCGGAAATTCATGAACAGGCATCAGCTTTCGCTGAAGTAAAGCGGATACATATATTAAACATAACACAGTTATCGCTAAAGTAACCATATAGATTAACCAGCCTTTCTTTCTGTAGATGAACGGGAAGAGATAATACGCGTTGAAATAAAACAGGATGATCAGAAAACTATGATTGAAGATCATCCTGTATTTCATATGTTCAAAATATGGCGGATTGTCAGGGCCACTGAAATAAGGAAATAACAGCAGCAGGATCCAGAACAGTACATGGACGGCACAAATGATATACTTATTTGAGGTCCAGCTGGACAAACGCTTCATATTTTAGTTTTTTGCTATTCTGCTTTCACCAATAAATTGTATTTTAAAGTATCGGCTTGCATCGCTGTAAAAATACCTAATCCATTCTTCACATTTGTCGGCGCATTTGTTAAATTATGTGAAGATGTACTGGAATTATTGAGCATTTCTACATATTCTGCATTTACGCGCATTAATATGACCTTATATCTTCCATAATATTTAAAAGTATTCATAGAGAGCTCGTAATTACTGGTCTGCACCGTATTCAGCTCCACACTGGTAGTGGTATCCCTGTTGAAACGATCCGAGATCAATGATTTCCAGGTTTCCTGGTACTTGAAAACGAGAATATGATTGTAGGCACCAGTATTGGTCCAGGCAACAGTCACAGGAATAAAGGCTGTCGGTGTAGTCCCGAAAGTGAATTTTGGAATAATTACGGTATCTTTTGATACGGTTAAGCCGGAAGGTTTATTGGGCATAGTAGTACTGGCTGTTACGGGCAAGTTATTATAAGTGAACTGGAGACTATAAACGCCGGCTGCTTTTATAAATGTGGTATCGTTCAGCAGGTACTGCCCTGCTTTCCCTTCTGTGAGGGTTTTGGTGGCTGTGCCATCAGATATTTGGAGTGCCAGACCGGTAATAGGCACACCGTAGGCATTGGTATCTACAAGGCCTTTTTGCAGGGAAATTTTCACCTCCACATTTTTTCCGGGTAGCAAATAGGCTTCTACCACGGGCAGGACGCTTGTATTTTCAGTAGTATCTTTTTTACAGGCTGCAAATAAACATAGCAGCAACAGGATTCCGCCAAAGACGGTTTTATGGGTGTTATATAGTGTTACCATTTTAAGCTGAGTGTAAGGTTAGGTGTGAAACCAAGATAGTTGACATCTGTTGAAATGACCTGATTGCCCTGGATTGAATACTCACGGTACCAGGTATTTGACCTGTTGTAAATATTGAAGAAAGAGAAACCGATAGTTCCTATTTTCTTGGTATTGGTCTTGATCAGATCATAAGTAATCGCAGCATCAAGACGGTGATACGCTTTTAACCGCTCGGAGTTTTTGCCACTGATCACAAAATAAGTTTTTGTACCCGCTCCCGCACGGTCGATCGTGTAACTTCCGACTGGCGCAGTGTAGGGCCTGCCAGAAGCATAGATCCAGGTCGCGGTCAATGTCCACCGACCCTGATGGAACATGTTGATCGATTTAAATTCATGTCTTACATCCTGACTGGCGGGGAAATAATCTGTACCGTACACTTCAAACTTATTGAATGCTTCTGCGAGTGTGTAGCCGATCCATCCGGTGTATTTGCCCACTTTTTTCTGGGCCATAAATTCAATCCCTTTTGCATATCCTTCGCCATTATAAAAGTTCTCTTCCAGGGTGATGGTCGAGTTAGGTCCCATCATCATTCCCCCGCCGCCACCTGTCTGCCGCAATGAATATTCCGTCAATCCTGTCAATGTTTTATAATAAGCCTCTACACTAAAAAGATAATTATCCGTCTCGTAACTTGTTCCTAAGATATAGTGAAAAGCACTGCCTACCGGAATGGTACTGCCATTGGCCAGTACCCAGAAATCTTTACTTCCGGAAAGGATATCTTCACGGATCACGCGGTTGGTAAACTGGTAAAAACGACCTGTAGCCATTTTTAGCATCAATTTATCTGTCAGGGCATAACTAGCAGAAAATCTAGGTTCTATATAGTTTTTACCTGTCACATCATAATGGGTTAAACGCATGCCTGGCTGCACGCGCAGTTTACCGAAATTCTGCTCCAGTTCTACGTAGCCACCCAGGCTCAGGGCACGGTTATATTGGTTGATCAGGAAACTGGTATCGTTCTGCGCATAGGTATATTTGATATCCTGTGCCGAGGCAAAACCGCCAAAAAGGAGCTTACCACTATTTGAAATATTCCATTCCCAGTCAGATTTCGCACTGTAATCTTTCAGGTTATTGTTCTCGAATGTGCCATTGTTGACCGTAGCAGTTGTACCGGTCGTATCTGTTATAGAACTGCTCGTACTGCGATCGCGGTTACTGAAATAATTGGAATAACTCACCAGGGAGTTCGAATACAATTTATTGGTCCACCGCCTCGACCATTTGGCACTGGAGCCGACATTTCCATATTTGGTCAGATCGGTAATACTGGAGCTGTTTACGGTAGATGAGATGGCACTTGGAATACCGAGATCCCTGCTGTTATCGAGGTCATCTTTTCCGCTGTAAAAGCTGAGGGAAATGATGTTTTTATCGTCAGGCGTATAGGTGTATTTCCCGTTCAGGTCGTAAAACCAGGAAGAAACCTGAGTTTGGTTGTTTGCCATTCCCCCGCGCCCCCCAAAACCGCCCATCCCGCCCCCGCCGCCGGTAGTTGTGGTCGTGGTATTGTTAAGTTTATTAAAGATTTTATTATACAGTGGTCCCTGGTATGACCTTCGCAGACTGAACAATACGGATGATTTATCTGATACTGGTGTTTCTCCATAAATGTTGACGCTGAGCAGACTGAGATCCACACCGAATGAGGGGGTCTTTTTATTACCGTCTTTTCCGCTGATATCGGTTACACTAGATAACCTGCCACCAAATTTAGCAGAGAACCCACCTTTATACATTTGTACATCTTTGACGGCATTTACGTTAAAGGCACTGTAGAAACCGTATAAATGATCAACCTGGTAAACTGTAAATCCATCAAACAAGACGAGATTCTGATCGGGTGTCCCTCCTCTTACATAAGCTCCGGAAGAGGATTCATTGCTTCCACTCACACCTGGCATAAGCTGGAATGCACGCAGGATATCTCTTTCACCAATATTTGGCAATTCGGCAAGCTTAGAAGGTGTAAGCTGGATGATACTCACCCTGCGGGTATCGGTATTCATCACACCATCTTTTTTGCCATTAATGACTACCTCGTTTAAGGCATTATCTGCCGGCAATAGGCTGATGACCAGTTTTTGCAATGCTCTTTCGGGATTAAGTCTTTCTACTGAGGGTTGGAAACCTGCATAGGAAACGAGGATCGTCGCGGTATCACTGGGCACATTCTGGAGATTGAAATAGCCATCTGTATTGGTGACAGCGGTAATGGTAGTACCTCTGATTTTGAGGAATGCCGCAGGAAGGGACTCTCCGGTAGCATTGTCGGTAACTCTGCCGGCTAAGGAGAAGTTCTTGCGGGTGGGTTTTACAGGTGCAACGGCTTTTTCCTGCTGCTCTTTGTAGGAAATGGTCATGCTGCCCATTTCCCCGTTTTTCGACTGGGCTGCTCCTCTTCTCAACCGGGTAATATCTTCGGGTTTTTTGAGGATAAAGTAAGTGCCATCGGGCTGCTTGGCGTAATAGATTCCGTGAAATTTGCAGATTTGTGAGATCACGTCTTTAACCTTCTCCTGGAAATAGTGATCGCTCACGCTAAGGAGATGCATTTCTGACCGGTCGAACACAAATTTAATCTGATAGGCAGCAGAGAGTTCGTCTAATACCTGATCTAATGGTGCTGTAATGAACTTATTTACCTTTGCGGTATCGTTCTGTACGTTTTGTGCATTTGCCTGCCGGATGAGGAACAGGTTAAAAAATAGCAGTAAAAATAAAATTGACTTCATACGATATTTTGATATTTCGCTAAAGTGCAGCATAATTCTACGGCCAAATGTTAAATGAGGCAGAGGGGTGAAATTAGTAGATGAAATGGGGGGATTGTGCGATGAAAATAAAAATACTGTGGTATTTCCGCCTGCCTACCTTTTGCTGCGCAAAACGTAGAAGGTCGGAAATACCACAGTATTTTTATTTTTCGTATCCGCACATATAGGGAGGTGACCGGCAGGGGTAAAATTGGGGAGCAAAAAAAAGAGAGGTTTCATCATATTAAATGATGAAACCTCTCTCAGGTGTTAAATAGGAAAAATTAAATAACGTAATCTATTTTTTTACGGTTTGCAGCATCTCTTTAACGGCTGCTTCGAGTTGCTGGTCCTCTCCTTTCAGGATTTTGTTGTAGTCGTTCAGGATCTGAATATCTGGTTCCAGCTGATAATTTTCGGTAGCGTGGGTTTCGCCGGCGCCGTAAGTGCCAATCATAGGGATTCCGAAGACAATCCTGTTATTGATTTGTGTTTCCCACCATACGGCAGTACCTGTTCCTGCTACGGGCATTCCGATCAGTTTACCGATGCCGAGTTCTTTGTAGGCGTAAGGGAACATGAATGCATCTGAATAATTACTTTCGCTCATGATGACACAGCTTGGTTTTGTCCATTTGTTAAGGGGTTCGCCACCGGTGGTGATGTGACCTTGAGGACGCAGAGTAAAGTAAAGTTTCCCGCTCAGGAAGGTAACCAGATCGTCATGCAGCCAGCCTCCGCCGTTGAAACGGGAGTCGACGATGAGGGCTTCTTTATCTTTGTTTCTACCAAGGACTTTGTCGAAGGTGACACGGAAGCTGGGATCATCCATAGAGCGAACGTGTACGTAGCCCACTTTGCCTCCTGAAAGACTGTCGGTCAGGCGCTCCATAAGTTTTACCCATTTATTGTAGAGCAGGGTTCTGGTTTCTATAGCAGGTTTGATGGGCTTGATGGTTTCTTCAATGGTGTTATTGCCTTTGGCCTCACGGAAGGAGATTCTGGTGAAGGTTCCGGCTTTATGGTTGAGTAGTTTTGACCAGTCTGATGCAGCGGTAATGGGCGTTCCATCGATATGGGTAATGACTGCATTGGCTTTCATTTTTGTGCCTGCAATATCAAAAGGACCACCAGGGATGATTTCTTTAACAAGCAGACCATCTGTGGTACGGGTGAGGTCGTAGGTTAAACCGAGGGCGGCAGTTTCATCTGCACCAGGGAATACCGGACTGTAACGGCCTCCTGTATGGGATGCGTTCAGCTCGCCTAAGAACTCACTGAGGAGTAACTGGAAGTCATAATCGTTATTGATATAGGGTAAAAACTGTTTGTAGTTGTTATAGTAATAGTCCCAGTCGACGCCTTGTAGTTTAGGGTCGAAGAACTTCTTCTTCACTTGTTTGAAGGTATGGCTAAGGATATATTCTCTTTCGCCTAAGGCGTTCAGTTCCATTTCTGAGTTGATACGAACGGGACTTACTTTACCGTCGTCGATACCCACTTTCATGATGTTGCCATTGGCCAGTACAAAGAGCGATTTACCGTCTTTGCTCATCTCCAGTTCGCCACCTTGTGCATCAAGTTTCGCTAATACTTTGCTTTCATTGGTACGGGTCATGGTTACCCACAGGTCGAAACCTTTGTCGTACTTGGCGAGGAAGTATAGTTTTTCTCCGTCTTTCGAGAGTTTCGCGCCGCTGATGGCAGTGGAAGCCATGGTTAAACGTTTGGTACGGTTCTCCAGGTTTTTCAGATATGGGGTAAAGGGCTCTGCAGGTTTAGCTGCTGATTCTGCTCCTTTTTTCTTCGGACTTTTAGGTGCTGGTTTTGTGGCTGCGGTATCTTTTTTCTCTGCCTCGGTGCGTAAATCAAAGTCCTCTTTGCTGAGCTGGAACCTGTCCCAGGTCTTCTGATCGAAGAACATCGCGTAGATGTCTGACTGACTCCCGCGACTGAGGTTTTTCATTCCGTCTTTGTCGGTTAACCAATACATGGCCTTGCCTTCCATTCCCCACTGCGGTAACTCATCGCTGAAACCACTTTCTGTCAGGTTGATACGTTTGCCTGATCCATCGTCTTTAATGAGAACAACCTCATTCTGGAACCATCCGCCACCTTCCGTAGATTGTGCAAGGATATACTTACTGTCCGGAGACCAGGTAAAGTATTGGTCACCATCAGCATAGGAATAATTCAAACCTTCTGCGAGTAAGGTGGTAGCAGTTTTGGCGGCTACATCATAAGATTTTAAAATATTTCTCTCTTCCAGGTAGGCTATCTTTTTGCCATCTGGCGAATAAACGCCCTGAAATTCATCCTTAGCACCGGCAATTACGGACTCCGTTTTTAATACGGTAGCGGCGTAAAAATAAGGCTCGTTTTTATTCGCGATGGTCGCCTGGTCTATGTCCCATGAACCTTCATGTTCTGCGGAATAAAGGAGTTTACGTCCATCGGGACTAAATTGCACCATCCGCTCCTGGTAGGGCGTATTGGTAATGCGTTTGGTCGTTGAGCCATCCACTGAGGTGACGAAAATATCCCCGCGGTAGACAAAAGCAACTTGTTTTCCATCGGGAGACACAGCCATTTCTGCAGCTTCACCACGTACGGGAAGCATCGCGATCTGATCGGCCGAAAAACCTGCATTGAGTGTAATGTTCAATTTCTGGGGCTGCTGACCTTCAGTGAAGGTATAGATATCACCGTTGTAAGTAAATACCAGTTTACCGTCGGCCGAACGTGACAGGTTACGTACAGGGTTTTTCTCGAAGGTCGTTAGCTGTATAACTTGTTCTGTATTGGCTAATGACGACTTAAAAAGGTTCTGGTTACCGTTTTTTTCCGACAGGTAATAAAAGGTATCCCCATTGCCCCATACAGGTTCACGGTCCTCTCCTTTAAAGGAAGAAACCTTCTTGTAACTGGTCGTCTTTAAATCATATGTCCAGATGTCGCGCGTAATTGCAGAAGTATGGTGTTTTCTCCAGGCATCTTCATAACCTTTTCGATCCTGAAAAATCAGTTGATCACCCTTGTCATTATAATGGGCGTATTCCATTCCGGCACTGCTGATCAAACTACTGTTTCCGCCTTTTGCAGGCACGGTATAGAGTTTGGTAAAGATGGCATCCATCGGGAACCTTGCCGAAGAGTAAATATCGTGACGGTCGGTACCAAAGATCACCTGCGTATTGTCCGCATTAAAATCATATGGAATATCGCGGCTTGAATTGAAAGTAAGGCGACTCGCCTCACCTCCTGCTGCAGTCATGACATACACGTCAAAATTCCCGTAACGGTCGGACGCAAAGGCGATTTTCTGACTGTCATGGCTCCATACCGGATAACCATTATAAGAGCTGGCAATAGTAAGCGGTGTCGCGTCACCACCTGTGGCGGCAACTTTAAAAATATTGCCTTTGTATTCAAAAGCAACCCATTTGCCATCTGGTGAAACTGCAGGTTGCTGCATCCAGCGGGGTTGGTTTTGCGCCTGCCCTTTGAAGCCGGCAAATGCGAGAAGCGATAATAGTACGAAGGTTTTCTTCATTGTCATCTATTGTTTAGGTAATCATTAGAATCTGGTATCGTCAGGATTGTTACATCCCTGTTGTAAATCTAACGCAAAAAATGATGCTTGCAATGATGTTGCGTTAATTTTATATAAATGATGAAACCTGTGGCTTTAGGGCGACTTCTATGATACACTTTTTCCCGATTTTCACAGTTTGCTCATCACTCGTCAAAAAGCCTGTTTTGTGAAGTAAGTAGTTGTTATTTTTAATAAAAATTAGTACCGAAACAACAATTAACTATCGTATAAACATTTCTGCTGAACCGCTTGTAAGCGAAGTGGCAGCGCTGTATGCGATGCTCATAAAAGCTTTATGATATGAATATTCATGTAGTGATTTCCACGTTTAACGGAGCAGCGTGGGTTGAGAAATGTATCAGCAGTGTGCTGTTATCAAGTGTGCCAGTAAAGATCTGTATGATCGACAATGTATCTGTCGACAATACCGTGGCTATTATCCGAAAGCAATTTCCGGATGTATACCTGATTGAAAATAAGGTTAATATGGGTTTTGCCGGTGCAAATAACATCTTGCTCAGGCAGGCATTGGCAGATGGGGCCGACTATGTATTTTTACTGAACCAGGATGCCTGGGTAGAACCGGATACGATTGAAGGGTTGGTAAAAGTACATCAGCATCACCCTGAATATGGTATCATCAGTCCGATACACCTGAATGGTGCCGGTACTGCGTTCGACCATAATTTTGCACATTATATCAGCCATAAAAACTGTCCTGATCTTAATTCCGACATTTTTACAGGCAGACAAAAAGAAATCTACGAAGTGAATTTTGTAAATGGTGCATTTTGGCTGTTATCCAGAGAATGTCTCACTACAACAGGCCTTTTTGATCCCCTCTTTCAATTGTATTTTGAGGATATGGATTATATCAATCGTACAAAAGCCTGGAAATTCAAAGTGGGCATTGCTCCACATTATGTGGGTTATCATGACAGGGAAAACAGATCTACACAAAATACCCAGCAGCGCAGCGATTTTATGAGACCGCTGAAATATATATTTCTGATCAAAAACATCAGAAAAAGTTTCTCCGGCGCTTATCTTGATTACGCGAAATGGCATAGCAAAATTATCAGACGCTATTTATTTCGCCTCCAGATGAAGTCCTTTATCGATGAGCTTGCACAAGCTGTAAAAGTGCTCATGTCCCTGAAGAAAATACAGCTATCAAGAAATGAATGCAAGGCGCCTGGTGCCTTTATTTACCCTACTGCCAATGTTTATGAATCTTCTGCCGCAATGGAGGAACTTTCTGTACCAGAACATATTCAATAAAATCCTATACCTGTTAAAACAATCAATAAAACCAGAGGTGCTCTCCTGATCATACGATCGGAGAGCATTTTTTTAACAGCCTTTTTGGACCATCTACCTAAAAATCCAACATCATGGCTATTCAAACACGTTATATTTATTTGCTTAGAAATACGTTGCCGGTAATTGATATTACCATGGTCAACATTGTCTATTATACAGCTTTTTACGTGACCTCAGACCTGGGTAAATCAGTGTCGCAAGAAATCAATCAGCATTACCTGGTCGTCTGTAACTTGTTATGGCTCCTTTGCACTGTATTGTGTCAATTGTATAGCGACCAGGGTACCAGGCGACTGGAAACGATTTACCGGGCTACCTGGAGGAGTGTGATACTTCATCTTATCCTCTTCACCTTTTATCTCCTTTTTTCCCGGGATATTGGATTTTCAAGAACCTTTCTGCTCGTTTTTTATGCCCTGCTCACCCTTGCCTTTGTTTTGAACCGATTTATTGGGACATCTTTCCAGTATCTGCTATTCAAAAGATTTAACGTCACGAAAAAAGTGGCCGTGATGGGATGTAATGAGACGGCAATGAACCTGTCGCTGTATTTGCAGCATGAGAACACGCTCGATTTCTATGGCTTTATAGGAGATGATGACAGCATCTATAGCGAAAACGAGGGGATTGCACATGATGTATTCTCCCGTAAACTCGCAGAAGCGGTAGATTCCGGCGTAAATGAGATCTATGTCTCGATAACTCCCCAGCGCATGAAAGAAGTAAAGGCCCTGATCGAAGAGGCTGATAAACAGTGTGTAAGGCTCAAATTTATTCCGGATCTGGGCGGCGTACTTCCGTCCCCCTATCGCCTCAGTTACCTCGCAAACCAGTTCCCTATCCTTACCTTGCGACATGATCCTATGGAAGATTTGGGCAACAGGTTCAGAAAACGGGTATTTGATGTTATTTTCAGCTCACTGGTGATTGTCTTTATCCTGAGCTGGCTCTATCCCGTGATCGCCTTGCTGATCAAACTACAAAGTAAAGGCCCTGTTTTATTCAAACAAATCCGGAGCGGCCGGGATGACGAACCTTTCTGTTGTTATAAATTCAGAAGTATGCAGGTAAATGATAATAGTCACGAAAAACAGGCGACCAAACATGATGAAAGAATCACGCCGGTGGGACAGTTTTTACGGAAGACCAGTCTGGATGAAATGCCTCAGTTTTTCAATGTATTCCTGGGCGATATGAGTGTGGTGGGTCCGAGACCGCATATGTTAAAACATACTGAGGAATACGCAGCCATCATTGATCAGTACATGGTCAGGCATTTTTTAAAACCCGGAATTACCGGCTGGGCACAGGTAAATGGTTGCAGAGGAGAAACCAGGCAAAAATCAGACATGGAAAAACGAGTGGGGTATGATATTTATTACCTCGAAAACTGGACAGGTATGCTGGATGTTAAAATCATTTATATGACGATGATCAATTTCATCAAAGGGGATGATAATGCGTATTGACGTTGATAATTTAGCTTATTAAAGATATCAGCATATATAGATATCTTTAATAAGCAATTTTTAGGTTATGATGATGATTAAATACCTTTCCCCGCCTCTATTACCGCGGTATAGGCTGGTTTAGCTGCGTAGTTTTTATCAAACAGTAACGGGTAATCATGGTCAATGTTTGGATAACTATCATTGTAGAAAGAGTTTCTGTCAGACACTCCCCAGGTAGTGATCCCGAACTGCTGTTTAACTGGAAGGCTAAGGTATGTTTTCACTATCGCTTTATACTTTGCAGCCAGTGCTGTATTGAGTTTTGCGGAGAGCGCAAAATGCTCAGGCTGTCCGTCCCGTACAGCAATATCAAGCTCAGAGAGATGTATCAGCAATCCGGTATTCTTAAGTTTGACCAGATTCTCAGAGAATCTGCCTATGGATAAATTGAGATTGGTATGCATCTGAAGTCCGAATCCATGAATGGCAATTCCCCTCTTTTTGCAATTTGCTGCCATATCAATGATTGCCTGCAGTTTAGCCCCGCCAAATTCCTGTCCGTAGTCGTTATAAAACAATAATGCATTAGGATCGGCCTCCTGTGCATACTGGAATGATTTATAGAGGTATTCTTCTCCCAATTTTTTATACCAGATATTGCTTTTGTATTTCCCGTTATTCTGGAATGCCTCGTTTACTACATCCCATGAATTCACTTTACCCTTAAAATGTTTAACAACAGTCTGGATATGGTCTTTCAGCAGTTTTAAGAAGTCGTCTTTGTTCCCTTTGTAATTGACTACCCAATCCGGCGTGCGCCCGTCTTTGCCCCAGATGAGTGTGTGACCATGAACACGCATCCCATTGGCCTGAGCAAAGGCAACAATTCCATCTGCTTTTGTCCAGGTATAAGTATCTTTTGAGGGCTGGAGTGCACCAAACTTCATACTACTTTCAGGCGTCACACTACGGAAGTCCTTTTTTAGAATATCGATATATGGTTTATCCTCCAGACGGTCTATCACGACCGCAGCGCCAAAAGGGAAAGAAAAAGCCGACTTCAGCGTGGCATTTTTACCCGTACTTTTTGCACTCAGCTCCTCATCGGCAGCAGTAATTGCTGTGCTGTCTGCGCCATTTTTAACAAGCCCATCCTCTAAGGAAGATTTGCACTGATAGAAACCTGAAATTAACAATAGAAAAAAGAGAGAAACGAAAATTTTTAGTTTGCTTTTTTTGAGGTTTTGATGTTGCATTGTCAACTAAATTTTTAGAAATGAATATTAATTGACCACAAACCTATATCAAATACGTTTAAAATGATACGTATTTATACGTAGAGCTTTATAAAACAGGTATTTACCGCAAAATATCTGACGAATTATTCATTTCTGTTCGCTAAAGGAAATTAACAATTAATTTGCGCGGATTAATCCCCGAAGAGATCTTTGAAATCTGATGAAATAACTGCTAAAACGACATAATACATAGTTAATCAGCATAATAAGAATTTAATCCGATTAGCTGGATGTTAAGTAATTAGAATGTTCCGTTTGGCACTTAATTCAAACATAAATTCACAACACAACACATTTTTTTGTTCAAAATATCAAATTTGTTGTAAAGACACCATCTTTTTGAACCTAACAGAGAGATCCAGCAATTCATGAAAAGTTCCGCTGTAGCTCAGCTGACCATCTTCCAGCATGTAAATTTTGTCGGCCTTTTTGATGGTAGACAACCGATGTGCAATAATGATCATGGTATAATTCCCCTGCAGCTTTTCTATGTTCTTTTGTATGAATACTTCCGTTTCCGAATCCAGTGCGGAAGTGGCCTCATCAAGTATCAGGATATCCGCTTCCTTGTACAGTTCCCGCGCAATGGAAATCCTTTGCCTTTGTCCACCGGAAATGAGCATGCCCTTATCTCCCAGATTGGTCAGTTCTTTCTCCTGCAGTGAATTCACGAAATCAGTCAGAGACGCTATAGCGATCACATCCCAAAATTTCTTCAGGTTCTCTGGAGTTTGATCTGCCCAGAAGGTGATGTTATTAAACAGATTGTCTTTAAAGATTACGGCCTCCTGTGAGATATAGCCTATCCTGTTTCTGTAACTATCCAGGTTATACGCATTCAGGGGTACACCATCGACCAGAATCTGTCCCGTTCCCAGTGGCAATATTCCCGTGATGATATTGGCGAGCGTTGTTTTTCCTGAACCACTTTCTCCTACCAATGCTATTGTATGATTTTTGGGAATATCCATACTGATATTCTTCAGCACCTGCTGCTCCCCATAACTGAAACAGAGATTCCTGATCTGGATAGCGGACTCAAATCCCGTAAAGGGCTGATCAGCCTGCGGTTCCTGCCACGTTGCTAACTCATCAGTTAATGCCGTAACGGAATGTATGGCGCCGACAAATTGCAGAAAATTCTGCCAGGAGTTCTGGAAGTTCATCAGAAAAGATAAGGCCCTGTAAAACAAAAGCAAACTCAGAATGATAGAGCCGAGGTTCCCACCCATCCAACGGATCTGAACAATAATCACGAAAACAACGATGATCATCACCAGTGGTTCCCGAATACTAGCTGTGATTGCCTGGTAATAACCAATCTTCCTGTTCAGAAATTCTGTCTCCTCAATCACTTCCCTGATCTTCTTTGAAAAACCACGGAACTGGTTGGTGGCCTTAAGGTATTTGAAGTAATGTACCGCCTCAATCAGGTGCGAATTGAAGATATTCCCTTTATCAGAGATCTTTACAGATGATGCTTTTACGGCTTTAACAATCCCACCAAAAATCAGGTTCGACAATATTGAACCTACTGCTACGAGAAAAGCAAACTGCCAGTTGGCCAGAAAAGCCATGGCCACATAGGTTAACAGCATGGCCACACCGCTAACGGAATTGAGGTAATGCGTTAAAGCCTGACTCAGTTTCTGAACTTCAGCGGTCACGATATTCTGAATCCGCCCTGCATCCTGTTTCAAAAAACCTGTGTAGCTCAAGTGCTGCAGGTTGTCTGTAAGGGTATATCTTATTTTTTTAATAAATCCCTGTTTTAAACTTGCCTGTGAGTTGAGCTGAATGAATTTCATTGCCCCTTTAACAACGAACAACACCGCCAATGCGATTAATACAGTGTATATATTGAGCGGAATGTTGAGGTGGGCAAAAAAATCAGTAAAAAAATGGAGTTTGCCCATCGCTTCCTTGGAATGATTGGCCTTACTATCTCCCATCGCTTGTAAGAGTGGTATAAACATAGCAAGACCAACGCCGTCGAAAAAACTAACCAGGATACTTTGCATGATATCAAGCAGCAACCTGTAACCTAGTGTTTTATAAAAGAATCGATAGTAGCTGAAGAAATTATAGTTTGTGCTGGTTTTCATCTGGATAGGAATTTAAAGGGCGGATTGAACTATTACGGAAAACAAGATTGGTCGTCATCAGAAATACCATACTGATCGCGAAAAAGAGATTGTTGAAGGAGGATACGGAAAGACCGTTGATGAGTACAATGGCAATAAAAACGAGTGTAATGTCTTTCCTTACTTTACTTCTGATCAGTAACTGGTAAGTGGCGGTGATAATAAAGAGAAATCCTAATACCCCATGATCGTATAAAACCCTGAAAATAAAGGAATGGAGAATTACAGAGTAACAGGTACCGTCTCCAGCGTAACTGAACAGGTTTTTAAAATAATTCATCATGCCACAGGAATAGCCATTGAGCGGTGTAATCCTTTCAGCGCCGACCAGCCATTGCAGCAGATTCCAGTCATCCACGTTGGTCCACCAGATCAGCATAAACCTGTAA
>Ga0247813_10000662_pt1 | contig 30012 bp, 30 predicted proteins | sample UWRJL169409C1_FD_180719 | JGI IMG/M metagenome (GOLD analysis project Ga0247813, IMG submission 180719) | Plant litter microbial communities from Arlington Agricultural Research Station in Wisconsin, United States - UWRJ-L169-409C-1 | ecosystem: Environmental > Terrestrial > Plant litter >...
TAAAAAAAGTTGCTCCCCCTCTTGGGCTCGAACCAAGGACCCTCTGATTAACAGTCAGATGCTCTAACCAACTGAGCTAAGGAGGAAGTTGTTGCTCTTTTTAGCGAGTGCAAATATAGTTGATTTTTTAATTTACCAAAAATATTTTAACTCTTTTTATTAATTATTTTTTCTACTTGACAATCGCCTTGTAAATATCGTTTCCGTTAGCAAATAAAAGCAGTGCTATAAGTAGAACGAAACCAACCATTTGGGCGTTTTCAAGGAATTTATCACTTGGTTTTTTACCACTAATTATTTCGTACAATAAAAACATTACATGACCACCATCAAGTGCCGGAATTGGCAATAAATTCATTACTCCAAGCATAATTGACAATAAAGCCGTTATTGACCAGAACGTTTCCCAGCTCCATGAATTCGGAAAAATGTTAAAAATCGCCGCAAATCCACCTACTTGTTTGTATGCTTTTGTCTCTGGATTAAAAATCATTTTCAATTGTTTTCCGTAACTTACTAATTGGTCTTTACCTTTTGTAAGTCCAACCGGAATAGATTCAGCAAAACTATATTCTTTTTTACTGATTTTATAGTAACCTAATTTTTCTAATGATTTAATGTCTAAACCACCAGGAATAACTCCAAGTTTTCCGTCTGAAGAAACTTTAACATTAACTGTAGTTTGTTTTAAATCACGCAAAACAACTGCAGGTATCGTTTTTCCTTTGTTAGCGTTTAAAATCACTTTTACCTGATCATAATACTTTGCTTCCTGACCATTTAATGTTACAAATAAATCTTTTGGTTTTAGAGAAGTGTTTTTAGAACTTTCATCCAAACCTCCAACAGCAAAAGGCATTCTAGGGCTTATCAATAACCCTTTTTCATGTTTTGATAACTTGTCAACAAAATCTGTAGGTATTTTGACGGTTTGCTGTTGTCCGTTTCTGTCAATCAAAATTTCTTTAGCCATGATAACTTTCATGTTAGTGTCGTCGTCAAAATTTTCGATTTTTTGACCATCGATAGAAATTATTTTATCGCCAGTTTTTATTCCAACATTTTCAATTGCAGGATTGGTTACCCAAACACCATCTTTTAAATCAACATTCGCAACGTAAGTTTCACCGTAAACAAAAGCCATTCCGATATAGATAATAAAAGCCAATATAAAGTTTACCGTAACACCACCCAACATAATAATCAAACGTTGCCATGCTGGTTTAGAACGGAATTCCCACGGTTGAGGTGGGAGTGCCATTTGTTCTTTGTCCATACTTTCGTCGATCATCCCTGAAATTTTCACATAACCTCCTAATGGAAGCCATCCAATTCCGTATTCTGTTTCGCCAATTTTCTTTTTTAGAAGCGAATATTTAACATCAAAAAACAAGTAAAATTTTTCGACTCTGGTTTTAAATAATTTTGCAGGGATAAAATGCCCTAATTCGTGAAGAATAATAAGTAAAGATAAACTCAATAGAAATTGAGAGAGTTTGATAACTATATCCATTTTGTATTTTTAGTTCGTAATTTAACGCACAAAAGTAACGTTTCTATTTTAATTTGATAGTGCAATATAAGACATAAGGTTTTAAATGTTTGTTAATAATTGCTTACTGCTTCTATAAATTCAATCAAGTTTCTTTTTTACGTTCAATAATTAGTAACTCGTTCTGTTATAATGTTACAAAATACCCTATTCTAATATTTTTAAATCTTTTCGAAGGTGTTACTTCTGCCTATCTATTTATAATTTCATATTCAATATAAAAACGTATTATTTGCTAATAGTTAACAAAACTATTTTCAGATTCTCAAAGATGTGAGTTTTTTATTATGTAATCTATGAATTTTGTTAAGCAAATTGAAAGAATTAAAAAAATGCACAAATTGATTTGTTCTGAAAAAACGGGAACTCCGGTTGTTTTTGCAAGAAAACTTAGTTTAAGCAGAAGTCAGCTTTATAATGAATTAGAAGTAATAAAAGAATTTAATGCTCCTTTAAAATATTGCAAAAAAAGAGAAAGCTTTTATTATGAAACTTCTTTTGATTTAATAGTTAATTACTCTCTAAAAACAATAAGAAACGATGAGTCCACAGAAATTTTTGGAGGTTCTAACTTCCGTCCAATTTTAGTAGACGGAAGTCTGATAAGTTTGCTATAACAAAATAGTTCTCGAGAAAATGATTTTTGTTAATTAATTAACTTTTTAAAAATTAAAATTATGAATTTAGAAAATTTGAATTTAGTAGAGCTTAATGCTCAGGAAGTACAGGAAGTAGAAGGTGGGCAAATTTGGCAATTTATGGCTCTTGCCCTTGCATATGATATTTGTTCAAATTGGGATGCATCAGTTGCAGCATTTAACAAAGGGGCTAACTCAAGAATATAAATTAAACTTTTATTAAAATGGAAAATCAAAAATTAAACATTGAAAAATTTAACGTTCAAGAATTTAGCGTTCAAGAGTTAAATGTTGAAAAATTAGTTTCGGTAAATGGAGGAAGTCAATGGTCAGACGATCTTTGTTATTATGCAGGCGTGGGATTTAGAATGCTACAAGCTTTTTCTAGCAGAGGTGCTGCGGGATCAGCAAATCGTTTTGCTTGATAAAATATAAATATTTTTTGAATTTAAATTAAAGCTTTTTGTTACCAATAGTAAGAGATTGTTCAAACTGTTTAAATTAGACATGCCTAACTTGGCTAGGCATATCTTCATCTTTAATTATTATGGTACTAAAATATATAATAGATAATAAGAATTACATATATCTTATGCTTAGCTGTCTGACATATTCGATACTTATAGGTAATTTTTATAGACCATTTATCTATTCCCATAAAATCAATGATTTCGGTTTTGCAGATATTGGAAACAATTTATCGTTTATTCCGGGAGTATATTCCATTATTTTTTTGCTTAAAGGAAAATATATATATTCTAAATATAAGGATGTAGTTTTTTACTTTATTTTTTTAAGCCTTGTGGAGATTTCATCTTACTTTATTCCATATTTAGGGACTTTTGATTTTAAAGATATTATTGGGTTATTCGTTGGTGCCGTATCACTTTTTATTTTTTTGAAAAAAAATGAATAAATAATGAAATTTTCAATCAAACTACTATTTCAATCTATACTTTTAGGAATATCCCTTTGTTTATGGTCTATTATATCTAGTTATTTAACAAGCAAATTAACTGGAATTAGTTTAGGAAATCGTAATAATATTAATACAGATTTTAAATCTTTTTCTTTAGTAGTATTTATTGCACCTTTTCTAGAAACTTTAATTTTTCAATGGTTAATTATTTATCAGACTTATGAAAGTTGTGAAAAAGGAAACAAGAAAGAATTGTCAATCATCTTATCTTCTGTGTTATTTGGTTTGTCGCATTTCTATAATATATGTTATTTAATGTCTGCAATAGGTGCAGGAATTTTATTAGCAACGAGCTTCTGCCATTTTAGAGAAAAATCGTCTTGGTTATCTGCAATATTTTATGTCACCATAATTCATTCATTTTCTAATTTATTGATTTTTGTGATGAAATTCTTCATTTTTTAATTATATACTTATTAAAATATCAAAATATGCATTCCTATTTTTAGGCATAATGTTTAGTATCGAATTTATTAATTCATTATATAAAAAAGAACTCCCACAAGAAATATTTTTTTTTGAAGTAAATAATATCTGGATCTACAGATTATACAAACTGCTATTAGCGCTTATTTTTTTTAGCGCTTATTTTAAACAAAGAGAAGAAAAGAAAATTTAGGTTTATCTTTTTTTTATATCCGAAATAAATGAATTTCAGTTCAGACCCCATAAACACAATCGAAAATTCATCCGTAAAACTGTGATGTTACACACTTTCAACCACATTGCAACTGTAATTTACAAAAGTCTTATTTTGCTGTTTTTATGACTTATTTGGATTTTATTATAAGTTAATACTGATTAATTTAGTGATAACAAAAAATTTCTCGAGAAAATGATGTTGTTGAATTTAATTAACATTTTAAACTTAAAATTATGAATTTAGAAAATTTGAATTTAGTTGAGCTTAATGCACAAGAGGTAAGAGAAGTAGAAGGTGGAATATTACCAGCAGTACTTTTTTTTGTAGGTCTTTATTTATGGGGTGAATTTTACAAGTCTTCTAATGGAATGGATGAATATGGTCGTCCGTAATAATAAAAATAAAAAGGAGTCCCTGAAATTTTCAGGGATTCTTTTTTCATAAATTTAAAATAATTCTTTTGAAAAAATATAATTTAAATCTTTTTATTGTTTTAATTATCGGCAGAGCTTTTGATATTTTAACAACATATATTGCAGGCAAAGGAACTTTAGCGGGAGAAATGAATTTGTTAGTTAGATACTTTCATTTTGGATGGACGGCTTTGCTTTTTTCTGAAGTTATAATGTTAATAACGTCATTTGTTTTTTTAAAAATTCAGACTGATTTTTTTTATTTTGACGTAGAGAAAAAATTTGAAGGGAAAAGAATAAGTTTTAAAATATATTTGGAGTTTTTATATTACGGAAAGAAAATTTCTTTTTTAGAATTTTTCTATGCAAAAATGAAATTAAAAGTCATGTGTCATTCTGCAATTCACGTTGTTCTTATAAGTACGACAATTTTTAGTTTTTTGATAGGAATCAATAACTTACTTGCAGGTGCAAATTGTTTAAATTTATATAGCTTTTCTAATAGTATTTTTTATCAAAATAATATTGTGAAAATATCTAATTTTTTAATTTCCATTATTGTAATTGTTCTTTATCACTATAACAGATATAAAAAATATCTTAATTAAAATCACAGATGGAAACTAATAAAGACCTGATTCTACGAAGTATTAAATATTTTTCAGAATTCTTAATGGCGCTTACAAAACAAAAGCCATTAGAATTTGAAGAAATTGATTTTCATCTAGATGAATTTGCTTTAAAACACTTCGGATTTACTGTTACCTCAATTTTGCAAAATAAAGCTGAGGATATTATAAAAATTATAGATGCTGATAATTCTGTTGAAAACATAAAAGATTTTGCAGACGTTGTTTTTATAAAGTACTCTTATGAGAAAGATTCTTTAGAAAAAAAAGAACTTTCAGAAAAGTTAATTAAGCTCTATCAAATTTATCAAAGTAAGTCAAGTTCATATTCTTTGGAAACTCAATCAAGAATTAATGGCTTAATAGCATTGTCTTAAAATTTAAATCTATTAATTAAGAAGCTTCGATCATGAACTTTAGTTCAGACCCCATACATACAATCGAAAATTTAACAGCAAAAAACAAAACCAAAAGCCTTTCGGTTTATTTGGTTATTGTTTTAGCGATTATTGTTTTCTTGATTTTATTACCAATAATAAAAGTTGACATCAGTAGTCAGAGTCGTGGCATAATCCGTAGTACTACCGATAATGTTCCTGTTAACACTATTGTAAACGGTCGCGTTATTTGGATCAATTTGAGAAATAATGCTGTGGTTAAAAAAGGGGATACACTCATAAAAATTGCCAAACAAAATATCGAAACTGAAAAAAATACTCAAAATAAAGTATCAGGTTCTGTTACAGAACTTCTTCGGGATATCAACTCAATTTTAGCCAGCAATACTTTGCATTTAAAAACGTCTACTGCTAGAGAAAGTTTTGTGAAATTTCAATCTAGAAAAAACGAATTGCAAAGCAAGGTTTCGCAAGCGCAAATTAATTACGATCGAAATAAAGGTTTGTACGATAAAAATGTAATTGCAAAAGTAGAATATGAAACGTATGAATACGAATTGCGGGCTGCTAATGAAATGCTTAAAAGTTATGTAAGTGAACAAAAATCGGCTTGGGAGAATCAAAAAAGAGATCTTGAAGAACGCATCAAAAGCTTAAACGGTAACATAGCAAAACTTAAAGTAGAAGAAAACAATTACTTCATTATCGCTCCAATTTCAGGAACTATAGAGAACTTTTATGGGATTCAGAAGGATTCCTATATAAATGGCTCGCAATCTATTGCGACGATTTCGGCAGCAGATCATCTTATTGTAGAAAGTATTGTTTCTCCAAACGACATAGGACTAATTAAAATAAATCAAAAAGTAAAATTTCAATTAGATGCTTTCAATTATAATCAATGGGGTTTGCTGGAAGGAAAAGTATTAGATATTGATCGAAATATAACCATACAAGAAGAACAAGCTTTTTTTAAAGTTCGATGCGCACTAAATTCAAAAATATTACAACTAAAAACAGGTTACAAAGCCAATGTTTCTAAAGGTATGACGTTAACGACCCAATTTATAATAACCCGCAGAAGTTTATTTGATTTATTATTTGATAAAATAGACGATTGGTTAAACCCAAAACAATTATCAGATAAAAACTAAAAATGGCTTCTACAAAAATAAAACAACATGATATTAAAGATTGTGGTGCTGCTTGTCTGGCTTCTATTGGAAATCATTTTAAAATTAATCTTCCTATAGCTCGAATTCGACAATATGCCAATACAGATAAACGAGGTACAAATGTATTGGGTATCATTGAAGCCGCTGAAAAAATGGGTTTTACTGCAAAAGGCGTAAAAGGAGGTTTAGAGTCATTAGATAAGATTCCGCTTCCTGCAATTGCACATATCATTACAAAAGAGCAATTACATCATTATGTTGTAATTTATAAAGTTGAAAAATCCAAAATCACAGTAATGGATCCCGGTTTTGGTAAAATGGACGTGTATGCTTTTGAAGACTTTCAAAAAGTATGGTCAGGTGTATTGATTCTCTTCGCTCCAAATGATGATTTTAAAATTGCAAATGAAAAAACATCAGCTATAAGACGATTTTGGAGCTTACTCCAGCCACATAAAATCATTTTAATTCAGGCTTTGGTTGGTGCAATTGTATTTACGGTACTTGGATTAGCAATGTCTATTTACATTCAAAAAATAACAGACTATGTTTTGGTAAATGGGAACAGAAATTTACTGAATTTATTAAGCGTTTGCATGATCGCCATTATATTGCTTCAAGCTTATATTGGTTCTAAAAAAAGCATTTTTGTTATGAAAACCGGGCAGTTAATTGATGCCAAATTAATTCTGGGTTATTATAAGCATTTGCTTCATTTACCACAGCGGTTTTTTGATACCATGCAGATTGGAGAAATTACATCAAGAATAAATGATGCTGTAAAAATTCGATCCTTTATAAACGAAGTAGCTATTGAAATGATTGTAAATGTTTTTATTGTACTTTTTTCATTCACTTTAATGTTTACTTATTATTGGAAACTGGCATTAGTCATTTTGCTTGTTATCCCGTTTTATGGATCAATTTATTTTTTGTTGAATAGATTCAATAAAAAAGTAGAACGTAATATTATGGAGAATGCTGCCGAATTACAAACCCAGCTAGTGGAAAGCATTACACATGTCAGAACTGTAAAAGAATTTGGGATTGAAGAATTTTCGAATTTAAAAACAGAAAATAAGTTTGTAAAGCTTTTGTTTACAACATATAAATCAGGTTTAAACGGAATATTTACAAATACTTCTACACAATTTCTAGCTTTGGCATTTACTGTTGTTTTAATGTGGATTGGTTCTGGATATGTAATTGATAGAGCGATTACTCCTGGAGAATTGTTTTCTTTTTACGCTTTGATAGGTTATTTTACTTCGCCAGTTGCTTCTTTAATCGGCATGAATAAAACAGCGCAAAATGCCTTAATTGCTGCCGATCGGCTTTTCGAAATAATGGATTTAGAAAGAGAAGAAACGGAAAATAAAATTGATTTGCGAAAAGATAATGTAGGTGATATAAAATTTGAAAACGTTTCTTTCCGTTATGGTTCGAGAGTTGAAGTCTTTAAAAATTTCAATGCAACATTCAAAAAAAATGAAACAACTGCTATCGTTGGGGAAAGTGGTAGTGGCAAAACAACCTTAATTTCATTACTCCAAAATTTATACCCCATTAAAGAAGGGAAAATTTACATCGGAAATTATGATACTCAATTTATACATTATAAAAGCATAAGACAATTAGTGGGAGTTATTCCACAACAGCTTAATTTATTTTCGGGAAATATAATTGGAAATATAGCATTGGGTGATTCATTTCCTAATGTTCAAAGGATTTTGGATTTGTCAAAAGAATTGGGAATAACTGAATTTGTTGAAAAATTACCAAATGGATTTGAAACTCAAATTGGAGAAAATGGAGCAATGCTTTCTGGTGGACAAAAACAGCGAATTGCAATTGCAAGGGCTTTATACAAAAATCCTGAGATTTTATTAATGGATGAAGCGACAGCGTCATTAGATACTAGTTCTGAGAAAATTGTAAAAGAAGTTATAGATAATTTTAAATCGCAGGGAAAAACGATAATTGTTATTGCGCATCGTTTGAGTACAATCGCAAACGCGGATACCATATTGGTAATGAAAAACGGAGCAATTGTGGAATCTGGCAGCCACATAAACTTATTAGAACAAACTGGAGAATATTATAATTTGTGGAATAAACAGAATTTGGTTTAAATGTTTGTTAATTAATAAACATTTAGATTTCTACTTTTAACAAGAAGCTTTAACTTTACTTTTTTAAGCACTATCTCATTCAATTGGTAGTGTAAAACCATTAAAAGTTACATTATATGGCTTCATTATTATTTTCTCCACTTACTATAAAAAAAATTACATTAAAAAATAGAATTGTTATTTCGCCAATGTGTCAATATTCTTCAGTCGACGGATTTGCAAACGACTGGCATTTGGTGCACCTCGGAAGCCGTGCCAGCGGAGGCGTTGGTTTAATCATTCAGGAAGCGACAGCCGTTTCTCCTGAAGCACGAATCTCTCCTTCAGATCTTGGAATTTGGAAAGACGAACACATCGAAAAGTTAAAACAAATCAACAAATTTATCGTTTCTCAAAATGCGATTCCTGGAATTCAGTTGGCACACGCAGGACGAAAAGCCAGTGTTTCGGCTCCTTGGGAAGGTAATAAAAAGTTAGATTTCGCTCAGGGCGGATGGCAGACGGTTTCTTCAAGTGCGATTCCGTATCATGATGATGAACCGTTTCTTCCAACAGCTTTAGATGAAAACGGAATCCAAAAAGTGATTTCCGAATTTAAATCGGCAACTAAAAGAGCCGTTGACGCAGGTTATGAGGTTCTGGAAATTCACGGTGCACACGGTTATTTGTTGCATCAGTTTCTTTCTCCTTTAACAAATACCAGAACCGATGCTTACGGAGGAAGTTTCGAAAACAGAATCCGTTTTACATTAGAAATTGTAGCAGCAGTTCAATCCGAATGGCCTTCAGATTTACCTTTATTTGTCCGAATTTCAGCAACGGACTGGGCAGAAGGCGGATGGAATCCTGAAGAATCAGTAAAACTTTCAGAAATTTTAAAAGAAAAAGGAGTAGATTTAATTGATGTTTCGTCTGGTGGATTGGTTTCACATCAAAAAATTGATTTAAAACCGAACTATCAGGTTCCGTTTGCAGAAAAAGTTAAAAAAGAAGCGAACATTTTAACGGGAGCAGTTGGTTTAATCACAGATGCAGTTCAAGCTGAAGAAATTTTGAAAAATGGTCAGGCCGATGTAGTTTTATTCGCCAGAGCATCTTTAAGAAATCCTAACTTGCCTTTAGATTTCGCAAAAGATTTGAATGACGATATTCAATGGCCAAAACAATACGAACGCGCTAAAATTAAATAAAAAAATAGCCACGACCCGAGCGATAGCGAACTGGCGAAGCAAATTCACGAATTTTTTTTTTACTGAATATATAATTCGTGAATTCGTGGCGAAAAAAAAATCATAAAATGCAAAAAATAAGAACAGCACTACTATCATACGGAATGTCGGGGAAAGTTTTTCACGCTCCATTTTTAGACATTCATCCCGGATTTGAATTATTAGGTTCCTGGGAAAGAAGCAAAAACCTCATTCAGGAAGATTATCCGTATGTAAAAAGTTATCCTTCAATCGATGATTTATTAGCAGATGATGTCGATTTGGTAATCGTAAATACACCAGTTGGAACTCATTATGAATATGCTAAAAAAGTACTTTTAGCAGGCAAACATGCCCTTGTCGAAAAAGCTTTTACAACTACAGTTGCAGAAGCCGAAGAATTAGCTTCAATCGCAAAAGAAAAAGGATTAAAATTAGCCGTTTTTCAAAACAGAAGATGGGATAGTGATTTTAAAACCATTCAAAAAATAATTAATGAAGGGGTTTTAGGAGATGTAGTTGAAGCAGAATTCCATTTTGACAGATACAATCCAGTATTGAGTCCGAAGGCACATAAAGAAACGGTAAATGACGGTGCCGGAATTTTGAAAGATTTAGGTCCGCATTTAATTGATCAGGCAATTTGTTTGTTTGGTTTCCCAAAATCTGTTTTTGGAGATATTCGTTACACCAGAGAAAATTCTGTAGTCGATGACTGGATTGATTTAGTGTTGATTTATGACAATTTGAGAGTGAGATTAAAAGCAGGATTTTTTGTGCGGGAAGCCAATCCGGCCTTTACTATTCATGGTACAAAAGGATCTTTCTTAAAACCTCGTGGTGACGTTCAGGAAGATGAATTAAAAATCGGTAAAAAACCAAACTTAGAATCTTGGGGAACTGAATCAGAAGATTTGCAAGGACTTTTGCATACAGAAATCAATGGAGAAGTCATCCGCGAAAAAGTACCAACCCTTCAGGGAAATTACTTTTCGTTTTTTGATGGCGTTTACGATTCCATTGCAAACAACAAACCAGAACCCGTTACCGCACAAGATGGTGTAAAAGTTATGCAGATTATTGAGGCTGCGATTGCAAGTAGTGCACAACAGAGGTTAATTAGCTTATAAATTTAAACACATAGAGACAGAGTTTTCTTTGTCTACAAAGGCGTTTCACTTGCTTAAAAACACACAGCTATGTATTTTTGACAAGTGACAGGCCTTTTTTTAGTTAGATAAAAAACCTTTGTCGCTTTGTTCCTCAGAACCTTTGTTCCTTTAATTTATAAACATATAACGTTATAAATTCAGGAACTGCTGTCTTCATTGGTGTACACAGTACATTTTTTGTATTTTTATACTACCAATCCAAAAATCCATCATTTTGATCAACTTCAATCCATTATCACTTTTCCAAACCAAAGGGAAAATCAAGAAAGTCTACAGAGAAGCCAAAGCTTCTTATTTAAACCGAATTCGTTTTGCTGTGGGAATGTTTTATTTCGGAATGGGGTTAAGTTTTGCAACTTGGGCAAGCCGAATTCCGGATATAAAAACCGCTTTGCATTTAACCGAAGGCGATTTAGGTTCTATACTTTTTGCCTTGCCAATGGGACAATTGGTGATTATGCCTTTTTCAGGAAAAATGGTAACCAAATTTGGTAGTCATCGCATTTTAGTTTTCTCCTTAATAATGTATGTTTTGTGTCTGGCCAATTTGGGTTTGGCAACAACGGCCTTTCAATTATCAGTAGGTTTATTTTTGTTTGGATTGTTTGGGAATTTAGCCAATATCGCTGTAAACACACAAGGCGTTTATACAGAAGTACTTTTCAAAAAAACAATCATGTCCTCTTTTCACGGCATGTGGAGTTTTGCCGGATTCACAGGTGCCTTGGTTGGTTTAGGAATGCTAACTTTAAATCTTTCTCCATTGCATCATTTTATTATTGTTGGCATAATTGTAATAATAATGGTTGCTTTTAATTTTAAATTTTTGGTTAGAGCCAAAGAAAAAATTAAACATAAAGCCTCAGAAGGCAAAAAGTTATTTGTAAAACCGGACAGTACTTTAATCTGGTTGGGCGTAATTGGTTTTTGCAGTATGGCGAGTGAAGGTGTAATGTTTGACTGGAGCGGTGTTTACTTTAAAGATATTGTACAAGCCCCAGGACCATTGGTAATTTTGGGTTACACTTCATTTATGATTATGATGGCCAGCGGACGCTTTTTAGGCGATGGCCTGATTAACAAATTTGGCCGCGAACGCGTGATGCAAATTAGCGGCGTAATGATTTCTGCAGGACTTTTCACAGCTGTTTTTCTTCCTTATATTATTCCGTGTACGATTGCTTTTATGGCAGTTGGTTTGGGGGTTGCCACAATTGTGCCTACAGTTTACAGCATGGCCGGAAAAAATCCAACTGTTCCTCCGGGAGAAGCTTTAACGATAGTTTCAAGTGTAAGTTTTCTTGGGTTTTTAATGGGACCGCCGGTAATTGGACATATTGCTCAAAATTTTGGTCTTCAATTTTCGTTTGCTTTTATCGGAATCTTTGGTGTCCTGATCGCTTTTATGGTTTCAAAAATTAGAACGACAGCTTAAGTTTGAGTGTTTAAAAAAACAAAAAATAAGCAAATCTAATTAAATAATTTCAAATTTCAATCAAAACATTAGTAGGAATTTATTTATTTTTTAAAATGATTTCTTTACATTTGGATTTCAGATTTACTACGAATCTCAATTAGAATACTTTTCCAAAAACCAATTTTATCTTTTGAATAAGGATTAATATCCGAAATCTATTTTCAAAGTAAATTGGAATTTTTGATGAGAAAAAAGTACTTGCTCTTTTTTGTTTTATTGCCTTTTAATTTTGTTTTTGCTCAGGAAGAAACAACTTTTTTTGGATTCGTGATTGATGCTAAAACACAAAATCCTATAGAGAATGTTGTGGTTTCAATTCAAAATTCTGCCCTAACACAACTTACATCAGCCAAAGGAAGATTTGAACTTCATTCGCAAATAAAAGGAGAACAACTGCTTTTGATTCACAGTCAGGGTTACAAAGATTTGCTTTTAAAGTTGGAATCTAATTTTGGATTTAAAGTGAACCTCGGCATATTACAGCTTGAAGATAATTTCTCCGATGAAACTCCTGCTGCTTTAATCACGTTATTGGATAGTGATTTGACAGATGATAATAGTTCATCAGAAATGACTTCGGGACTTCTACAATCTTCAAAAGATGCTTTTATGCAGGCTTCCGCTTTCAATTGGGGTCAGGCCCGATTTAGGGTTCGGGGTCTTGATAGCGAAAACGGAACCATGTTACTCAATGGTATGGTCATGAATAAACTTTATGACGGAAGACCACAATGGAACAATTGGGGAGGTTTAAATAATGTACTTCGCAATCAGGAATTCTCTGTTGGAACTGCAGCTTCAAATTATACATTTGGAGGTATTTTAGGAACGCAGCAAATTTTTACACGGGCTTCAATGTATCGAAAAGGAGGACAGTTGACTTTTTCAGGAAGTAATACTTCATACAATTGGCGAACGATTGGAACTTATGCATCCGGAATGAACGCTTCTGGCTGGGCATATGCAATTTCAGCAGGAAAACGCTGGTCTGATGAAGGTTTTTTTGAAGGAACAAATTTCAAGGCAGAATCCTTTTTTATCAGCGTTGAGAAAAAATTAAATGCAAAACAGTCCTTAAATTTTACAGGTTTTTACACGCCAAATTCCCGAGGAAAAAATTCAGCAAATACAGCTGAAGTAACGCAATTAACGAATGAAAGATACAATTCGTATTGGGGTTTTCAGAATGGAGAAAAGCGAAATGCAAGGACTAAAAAAGTGGAAGAACCACTATTAATGCTCAATCATTATTTCAATATTGATGAAAAGACGAGCCTAAATTCCAGCATTATGTATCAGTTTGGGAAAGTCGGAAACAGCAACATTGATTATCAAAAAGCAGACAGCCCAGATCCGACTTATTACCGAAAATTGCCTAGTTATTTCAGTTCACTTTACGCAAAAGATAAGGGAGAATTTTCAGGTGCTTTTACTCCGGATTATGAAAATGCAGAAAAAAATAAAATCTCCTTCCTGGAAAATTCTCAAATAGATTGGGACGCTATGTATCGTGCCAATCAAAAACAAATTGCAAATTCAAATCCAGCTATTATAGATTATGAACCCGTTCAAAGCCATTATGTTTTATACGAAGACCGAACGGATGATAAAACTTTTGCAATGAGTTCTAATTTGAATTCACAGCTGACACAAAACATTTTTTTTGATGGAGGAGTTACATTTAGAAATTTGAAATCACATAATTTTCAATATCTTTTAGATTTACTGGGCGGTGCATATTTCGAAGATATTGATCCTTTTTATAAAGGAAACCAGTCACAATCTGATTTACAGCATCCCAATCGAAAAGTAAAAGAAGGAGATATTTACGGTTACAATTATAATTTTCTGGCAAATGCAATTGATGCTTTTACACAGTTTCGACTTTCTTATAAAAAGACTGATTTCTATTTAGCACAATCCTATTCTGTATCCAATTATCAGCGGGAAGGTTTATATCAAAACGGAATTTATCCGACCACATCTCTCGGCAAAAGTCAAAAAGTCAATTTTGAGAATTTTGGTTTCAAAGGCGGATTTACGTATAAGATTTCGGGCAGACAATCTTTGTTTTTTAATGGGGAACATTTAACCAGAGCGCCGTCACTTCGAAATACATTCTCCAATTCACGTTTAAATAATGCAGTTGTAAACGAAATTGAAAGCGAAAATATTTCAAGTGTCGAAGCCAATTATGTGTATCATTCACCCAAATTAAAAATGCGTTTGACTACTTATTACACTTTAATTAAAAACAGTACCAAAACTTCCTTTTTTTATGCTGAAGGTATTTTTGACAATGGTGCCGGCTATGATGCCACAGACGTTTTTGTGAGTCAGACACTGACCCATTTGGACAAGAAAAACATTGGTTCAGAATGGAGTTTTGAGTACCAAATTTCAGCCACATTAAAAACAACTTTAGCCGTTGCTTATGGTAATTACATCTACAACAGTAATCCTGACGTTTTGATCACAAATGATGCAAATGCTGTAAAAGCAGATAAACAAACGAGTTTCGACTTTGGAAAGGCTTTAATTAAAAACTACAAACAAGCCGGAATGCCACAGCAGGCTTTTTCGCTGGGACTGGAATATAGAGATCCAAAATTTTGGTGGATCGGTGCAAACATAAATTATCTCTCAGAAAGTTATATTGATATTTCGCCAATTGCCAGAACAGTTCAATTTTATATCAATCCGGCCAATGGTTTTCCTTTTTCGGAAGCAACAAAAGAACGTGGTGATGCCTTATTAAAACAAGAAAAATTTAATCCGATTGCATTGCTAAATATTTCAGGAGGTAAATCCTGGCGTGTTCACGGAAAATATATTGGACTTTTTTCGAGTGTAAATAATGTCCTGAACTCGAGATTTAAAACAGGTGGATTTGAGCAGGCAAGAAATGCCAACTTTAGAGCTTTAAATCAAGATGTTTCAAGCGGAACACCCTCATTTGGTCCCAAATATTATTACGGATACGGACGTACTTATTTTGTAAATCTTACCGTTGGTTTATAATCTCAAATAGAAATTGTTATGAAGAAATTATTTTTAAATTCAATTTGTCTCCTCTTATTATTGCTTATTTATGGATGTAATAATGATATCGAAACGCCAAAATTAGATTGTACGCAACCCGATTTGATCGTTAGTAAAACAGTCGAAAAAATACATCAGCTTTCTGAAACTACTGCGAAGCAATATGTCTATGATGATGTTATTGAAGCATATGTGGTGTCAAGCGATGAAGAGGGAAATTTTTTTAAGACCATTTCCTTCCAGACTTTAGCAAAACAAGGAATTCCGTCTATAGGTTTTAGTGTGCCAGTTGACGCTTCAAATACATATATCGATTATCGGGTTGGAAATAAAGTATATGTAAAATTAAAAAATCAATTTACAGATTTATTTTATGGCGGACTGCGGATAGGAAGTTTGAATGTGAGTAATGCCGGAGATCCTACTATCGGTAGAATTTCGCAAAATGATTATAAAAATGTGCTGAATGCTTCATGTACAATTATTGATGAAAATCAATTGGTTCAGAAAATTTCAATACAAGAAGCATTAGATGATACTAAATTGAATACCTTGATAGAGCTTGCTGATGTGGAGTTTTCAGAAAGTGCGCTTGGTCGTCATTATTTTGAAGAAACCAATAATGTTGGAGGCTCGACTAACTGGAATTTGCGTGATAAAACAGGAAATCAGATTATTTTCAGAACCAGTAGTTATGCTAATTTTTCAACTCATTTAGTACCCGAAGGAAGCGGAACGGTTCGCGGTATCTTGACAAAATTCGGTTCAGATTATCAAATGGTGATTCGATCAGAGCAAGATGTTGTGATGAACGGACAGAGAAATACGCCTTTTTTCGCAGAAGATTTTCAAACGGTAAAAAACAATGTAAATTTTGCGCTGCCTGGCTGGAGTAATATTGTTGAAAAAGCTTCAAAATTATGGAAAAGTATGGTGTATGGAGGCAACGGTTACGCAGAGTTTAATACTACAAGTACGACGGCTGCCGAAAATATTGCCTGGCTGGTTTCTCCTAAAATTAATATGACAGGTTATAAAAACGCAGTTTTATCTTTTAGAAGTGCGCAACATGATTTAAAAATGGATTCTCCGTTAAATGCATTAGAAGTTTATGTTTCTACTAATTTTGACGGATCCAATGTCACGAAAGCAAATTGGAAAAAATTAGAAGCAAAATTTCCTTCTTTGTCAACACCATCACGCACCTTTATAAGTTCAGGAGCTGTAGATTTATCTTCTTATTCAGGAAATATTTATATCGCATTTAAATATATTGGTTCAGGAAAAGATAAAACTTTAAACGGTGCTTTCATGGTTGATGATATTAAAATTTTTGGAGAAAAGTAGGTGTGCTTTTTAAAGGAGTCTAAAGTATTGGTTCTTTGGAGAGTAATTTAATGGTGTTTTATTTTTGAGATTTAAACTATTAAAATTTGATGGAATTTTGTATTTTGGTCATCCCAAATTGATACTTAAAATTATGAAAACCTACTTTATCGCCATCTTGATGATGGTTCTTCCATGCTTAGTGCATAGTCAGGATGATACTGCTCCTGTTCGATTAAAGCAAATCAACATTGTAAAAACAAACTACCAGAACTCTAAGGATGGTGAAATTGTAAACAAGACCGTTGTGTTTAAAGACGGAAAAATACAAACCATCACCACTTCTGATGTTATTCAGCATTTCTTTTATAATAAAAGCGGATTGCTGGACATGACCGTTAAAGATAAAGTGGGAAGTGACTGGAAAGAGGTTGTAAATTACACCTACAATGCAGATAACAATATTACTAAATTTGTAAAAAAATATCAGGAAGGGCCTGATTATATTACTAAAGTTGTCACTTTTTTTTATGAAGGAGCGAGAATAAAAGTAACCACAAAAAAGAGTACAAATCATCAAAATCTGGTTGATGATATCGAGTATATTGTTGAAAACGGCATTATTGTAAGACGTACTTCACGCGACAAAAACAAACAGATTGTTGGGAAAATTGAATACGTTTATACAAATGATAATGTTGTAAGACACAAAGGTTTGGTTGGAGATAAAATTTCTAAAACCTATACTTTTGATGATAAAAAATCTGTTGATCAACTGATTGTTCAGAGTTTATTTGGTGATAATTATAAAGTAATTGTTCCAATGATTTCCTATCACGAAGATGAGTTTAGTTTTGAAGCTATCTCATATAACAACGAAGTAAATTTTAGTCCATCATCTACTGCTTTAGTAGCTGTAAGCCGAAAATATAAATACAACAAATTAAACTTTCCAATTTTCTGTTCTCAAATTGAAGAAAACGGAATTGTAAAAACAGAGAAAACTTTTATTTACGAATAAGACTGACTTTTCAGTTTACTTAAGCCATTTAGAAACTAATTTCTAAATGGTTTATTTTTTTTGCAGTAGACCCTAAATTCTTAAATAGAACTTAAAAACAGAATTCTATAAGGGTTAGTGTCTTACAAATCATTAAATTTGCACCTTATTCAAAGCTATGTTAGAAAAAGAAGTTATAAATTTTGAGAGAACTGCTATTGTTGGTATCGTAACTCAGAATCAAAGTGAAGAAAAACTTAACGAATATCTTGACGAATTAGAGTTTTTAACTTACACCGCAGGTGGTGAAGTGATTAAACGTTTTTCGCAAAAAATGGAACGCCCGAATCCGAAGACTTTTATGGGAACAGGTAAAATTGAAGAGATTAATCTTTTTGTAAAAGAAAATGATATATCGACTTTAATTTTTGATGATGAATTGTCGCCTTCTCAACAAAAAAATATCTCTAAAATTATAGATTGTAAAATCTTAGACAGAACCAATTTGATTCTGGACATTTTTGCACAAAGAGCTGAATCTTCGTATGCAAGAACACAGGTTGAATTGGCGCAATGTATCTACTTATTACCTCGACTTTCTGGTTTATGGACACACCTTGAGCGTCAAAAAGGGGGTATTGGTATGCGTGGACCTGGGGAAACGGAGATTGAAACAGATAGGCGTATTGTTCGTGATAGAATTTCGTTACTGAAAGAAAAGATCAAAACGATTGACAAACAAATGGGCGTTCAGCGTAGTAATCGTGGCGCAATGGTTCGTGTAGCTCTTGTAGGATACACAAACGTTGGAAAATCGACTTTGATGAATGCTGTTGGTAAAAGTGATGTTTTTGTTGAGAATAAATTATTCGCAACACTGGATACAACGGTTCGAAAAGTGGTGATAAAGAACTTGCCATTCTTACTTTCTGACACTGTAGGTTTTATTAGAAAATTGCCAACACAGTTGGTAGATTCTTTTAAAAGTACTCTTGATGAGGTTCGCGAAGCCGATTTGTTATTGCATATTGTAGATATTTCGCATCCTGATTTTGAAGATCATATTGCATCTGTAAATCAGACTTTGCAGGATATTAAAGCACATGAAAAACCAGTAATTATGGTTTTCAATAAAATAGATGCTTACAAACATTTGACAATCGATGAAGATGATTTAATGACAGAGAAAACGCCAAGACATTATACGCTTGACGAATGGAAAGCAACCTGGATGCATCGTTTAGGAGAGGAAAATGCATTGTTCATTTCGGCTACCAATAAAGAGAATTTTGAGGAATTTAGAGAAAGGGTTTACGAAGCCGTTCGTCAGATTCATATCACGAGATTCCCTTATAATAAATTCTTGTATCCGGATTATAAAGATGCAATCGAAAAAGAAGAAGAAGAATAAAAAAGTGATAAAATAAAAAACCCAAAACATAATTTTGGGTTTTTTTATGGATCAATAAATTATGCTTTTTTCAATTCTAATTTTTCATCATCCGGAGAGGTGTAAACGTCATCAGACTCGCTTTCGTATGGTTTAAAAGTACCATCGGCATTTTTTACGACCATGATAGCTTCTCCTTGGTATTTCTTGAAAGAGATTTCTTTTCCATCTTCAGTTTTAATATTGAACTGATTTCCATTCGGCCAAACATAACCTGCTTTATCAGTTCCTTCATAAATAGCTATAGCAGGAGAGTAAGAATCTAAACTAATCATTCCGCTTGAACCAGTTGCAGCGGGTTTAAATCTTGTAAATTCAAATGTTCCTACGAATATTTTCTTTTTATAATAGGCAGTTCCTTTAAGCGTAATGCAATAGGCACTTCTTGAAGTTATGGTTTCTATTTTATGTGGAAAATTACTTTGGTTTACAAATTCTAAAATTTGAAGATTCTTTTTGGCATTATCCGGCCACATGGCTAACATACCAGCGTTATCTTTTGCAATAGCAAGGTATTCATTAGCTTTTGGAAAATTCACTTTGAAAATTTCAATTAAGCTTAAGTTCAAATTAACGATTTTCGTGATTTCTTTATCCTTAATTTTTCCGTAAGGTTTTCCAAGGTATCCTTTGTAGAAATTTTGCATTTGATCTAAATAAGCGTCTTCAAATGTAAGCGCTTCAAGTTTACCAAGTAATTCCTGAGTTTTAGTATTAAAATCAACTAGTTCCGGGAAAGCTTCGCATTTTTCGAAAATTCCGTAATTAAAAGTCAATTCAACTTCATTTTTTGTTATAAGGTATCCATCTAATAAATCATAAGCCTGAAGACACAAAGCATTAGCCATCTCAGTCTCCTGAACACGTCCTTTAACTCTATCTAAAGGGATGTTTCTGTTAACAGATGCCATAGTTATTATCTCATTGTTTTTACCTAAGATTAAAAAGCTAAGATCACCTGCTACACTTGGTTGACCCGATGCGTTAAAAAGATATTTTGAAGGGGTTAAACCTACGATGATTTTCAGATCCGGATTAATAGAATCAATCTGTTTGTCATTTTTGTATCTGTCAATAGTAATATCCTTTTGAAAAGTTTCATTTGGAAGAAATTCTCTGGATCTATCCCATTTGTTAATACCCTGAACAATGATGTGGTATTTTTTAATAGCATTAAAATAATCTGATTTTGGTACAGGAATTTTGAATTTTTTAGTTTCTGTGTCTACTTTTTGTGCATTTACAGCTACAGAGAGCATTAAAAAAAAAGCGGCAATGTGAATTTTAGTCATATAATTGGGGATATAGTTTAAGGTCGTTAAAAATAATGTTTTATTTATTTGAAAATTAATATGTTTGTAAAAATTTTTCTAATAATTTATTAACGAAATTTTTATAACAACCCTAAAATCAATTTAATCTCGCTATGAAAAAAATTACACTTTTATGCTTTTCGCTTTTTTCAGTTGCCTCTTTTGCACAAAAAGTAGACCTAGACCGTTTTTATTTTAATGTAAGTTATCAGGATCTTCCAAAAATGATAGTGCCATTGGAACAAAGAACATACGCAACAAATATTATTACCGACGGACCTATTTCAGTTCAGTTTCCTAGTGCTAAAGTTTTAAACAATCAATTAAATATTTACGGCTGGAAAAAAGTAACAGAGAATGCAAGTGTAAATGTCGATCTTAATTTGGCCGATTTTTATGAAGAAGGAACTACTGTTGAAACAAGAAAAGTGGAGGAAAAAGATAAAGACGGAAAAGTGTTGAGATCGTATCCTATGTATACACTTGTAACGACTTACAGAGGTAAAGGATATGCTGTGGTTACTGCGCCAGTTTTGGCCAAAGCACCTGTTGCTGCTGCGCCGGTAGAAGCTGCTCCAAAACCAGCTAACAGATTCCTGAAAAGTACAAGCCAGGATGCTCCTGCGAGTGATGCAGGTGCGGCTTCAAATACTATGAAATATAATTTTTCTGATCAATACACTTATAAAACTGCAGAGAATGTTAGCCAGTCTTTTCTTGAAAGAGAAAATGCAAAAAACAGATCTGTGAATTTACAAAACAGATTAAGAGAATATGTTGAAAATGCTATTAAAAGCGCTAATACACAATTGAATTATAACTTCGGTTTTACACCAATCAGTTTTCAGGAGCAGCTTTGGATTTTGGATTCAAAAGAAGAAGAAGGTGCAATTCAAAAAGAAGCTATCGAAGCTGTTAAAGTACAATTTGCAACTATGAGAGCAGATCAGCCAATTGATAAATTGACTGCAGATTTACAGCCTCTAATAGAATATTTTGAGTCTTTGAAAACCAAATACAAGGAAGACAATAAAGGAAGTAAGAAAATCAGGTATTCTGCTTATTACAACTTAGGAAAAATTTATTTGTATTTAGATCAGCCTGAAAAAACAATACAAGAAGGAGAAGGATTAATTGCAAATGATTATGATAAAGGTGATGGTAAAGACCTTATTTCGAGTGCAAAAAAATTAATAGATAAGTTTAATACAGCACAAATCAGAACAAGACACAATCCATCATTATAGATTTGGATTTTAAACACAAAGGGAACATATTTTTTTATGTTCCCTTTTTTAGTTTTAATTTAAAATCCGAAATTCAGTCCTAAACCAAATACTTCTCTGGTTTGAAGACCCTGATAGGCATTGTCGTCATAAATGGCCTGAAATGATAAATTGGCCGACAAAAATTTGTTCACTTTCATTACGATGTTCAGAGAGTAATCGATATCAACATTTTGTGGATCTTCTAAATAATTAGAATATAAGTTTAAAGTGTTTTCAGCTGTTACATTAGTCATAATGGCCAATTTGTAATAAACTGAAGCATAAAAACCTAATTCGTAACGCATGCTTTTTCCTTCGTCAACACCAAAGTACGAGCCATCAACATACGGTAAGCCTGTTGCCTGATCGATTCCTGTTGTATAAGCATTGTCTACAAAAGTAAATTTTGAAGTTAGTGGAGCAAAGTTGATTTTTAGGTTTGCATCTTTTGTCCAATAAATACCGGGACCAGTTGTTAAATATCCTGGTGACATGAATTTGGTACGTTCAGTTCTGATTTCTTTTCCGTTAGCATCCTGGCCGTAAATATAACCGGTTGAAAACTGAGTTCTAAAATTCAGGAAGTAAGAGTAATACCATTGTCCAAAAGCTTTTTTTCCGACAATCGAATTGAATTCTAAACGGTCATCTGTTTTTTTTGAGAAGTCAGAGTTTTTAGTTTGTAAAAGTCCGTAATACGCTAAGATTTTATTATCCCATGTTATATCGTCTTTTTTGTAATTGAAGTCGTAGTTGATTCCTAAAGTTCCTGAGAAACTGTCTTCTCCTCCGGCAATCCAGTTATTGAAGCTTGATTGATTTAATAAAAGAGATACGGTTCCTTTCTTTTTCCAGCCCTCTCCTTCAATAGTGTCATTAATTTTTTTTACTGCTTTTTCAGTATTCTGAATTAATTCTTTTTCGGTATTTTGGGCTTGTACAAAAGTGAAATTTACTAAAACGAAAAGTAATAACGCTAGCTTTCTCATAGTTTTTAGTTTAGAAGTGTATTAACAAATATACTAAAAACCGTTAAAAAGTTTAAGATTAATTGACCGTAAAAGAAAGTTATTTCTTAGTTTCTTTGTATAAAGGAACCGCTGAACAAGCTTCTCCGTACATGATACTTCTGGCAAAAGGTTGCAGATAGGTTGTAGCTAAAATATACGCACGCATTGGAACTGGTTTCTTCGAACAGCCTTTTACGATGACAGGTTTACTTTGGTATGCTGAATAATCAATGTTTTTTAAAATCTCTTCGTATAAACTTCCGTCTAAATCTTCGATAGTTCCATTCACTACTTTTTTGGCATAAGGGGCCAAATGAACGCTTACTAAAATTAATGCCCAAGCCGGAACAATTGCATCTGTACTGCAATTGACAGCCACATATTGATCTTGATATTGCGACCAATCGTGATTTTTTAAGTGCTCTCTAAAGTCTTTTTCTTTCAATAAAAACCCTTCTAAAAGCCATTGCGAGATGTCAATTTGCACACGCATTCCCTTTGGATAATAATCTTCCAAATCAAATACTTCCAGTGCACTGTTGGCAACTTTATTGATGATTTCTTCCATAATTTTATAGTAGACAGTGATCAGTTTTTAGTGATCAGTTTTAACTGAACACTAAAAAACTAAATACTGAACACTTTTTTTAAAGCATTCCTAATTCTAATTTTGCTTCCTCGCTCATTAAGTCTTTGCTCCATGGCGGGTCAAAAGTAATTTCAACATCAACATCTTTAATGTTTTCGATTGTTTTTACTTTTTCTTCCACTTCTCTTGGTAAACTTTCCGCAACCGGACAGTTTGGAGATGTTAGTGTCATTAAGATTTTTACTTCGTAATCTGTGTTAACCATTACATCGTAAATCAATCCTAATTCATAAATATCTACAGGAATCTCCGGATCGTAAATGCCTTTTAAAACTTTTACAATTGATTCTCCTAATTCGTTTGTGTCAATTTCTTGTTCCATTTTTTATTTGCTATGTGATTTTAAATCAATAGTATATTCTACATTGATTATTTTTTGAACTCCCAGGTCTGTATTTGAGAATAAAATGTAAGGTGTTATTTTACTATTATATTCGTCATTTAATTCTACGGAATCTGTGTAAATTCTATTGTTTGTTTTATAAATATATTTCCCGTTTAAATAATTGTTTGCCGTAAACTTGATCTCTTTCACGCTTTCATCAAATGTTTCTTCATATGCCGAAGCAGAAGACAGGTATTTAATTTTCTTCTTGTTATAATCTATTTTTAAAGAGTAACTGTGTTTTTTAAATTTGGTATTTAAAATTTGTGCGAATGAGTTGTTTAAATAGTCTATATCTAACTTGATTACAAATTTTGTATAGTTTTTAACCGGATCGTATGATCCTTCAATACTATTTGATGTATGAGTTAGTAAAATCGTAAGTTTCTTCAAATCATCTTTAGAGAACTCTTGTAAAGATATAAATCCTATTGATGCTTGATTATTCTCAACAAGTTCATATTTTAAATTAGGAAAATTTGCTTCTAAATATTGTTTGCTGGCATATAATCCTTTTTTATCCAGAATACAGTTTGGTCTTTGTTCATATTTAAAATTAATTGCCTGTGTTGCTTTCTCGTTATTTTGAGAAAAAACAAAATTAACTGCTATTAAAAATAAAAAACAAAGATTAATTTTCATATTTAGTTATTCTTAGCATTAAAGGCCAAAGCGTACATTTTGATGTTTTTAATCATCGAAACCAATCCGTTTGCACGAGTTGCTGATAAATGTTCTTTTAATCCAATTTCGTCAATAAATTGCGTGTCGGCATTTATGATGTCTTCTGCTTTTTGATTTGAGAATGCACGGATTAAAATCGCGATAATTCCTTTGGTTAAAATCGCATCACTATCTGCAGTAAAGACAATTTTGTCATCTTTTTGTTCACCATGTAACCAAACCTTAGATTGACATCCTTTGATTAAATTCTCGTCAGTTTTATACTCTTCATTAATTATCGGAAGACTTTTTCCTAATTCGATGATATACTCGTAACGTTGCATCCAATCATCGAACATTGAGAATTCGTCTATTATTTCGTTTTGTATCTCTTTTATTGTCATAATTATTTTTTAGCAAAATCCGTCAGCAAATTTACCAATTTTTCAATTTTCTTTGGAGGAAAACCATTGTCGAAACCTGTCGTTTCGTATGTTTTAGGATTCTGAATTATTTTTAAATTTCCAATTGCCGCACCATCATAAAAACGTTTTTCTGTTGGTGCTTTTAAAGCGGAAAGACTATCCAAATTTATTTTTTCAAATTCGGATACAATTTTATTCCATTTTGCATTATCTATTTCACTTACAATTGCTTCTGTATCTCTTCCGTTTGTTACTGAAACTTTTTGATCCTGAACAACAATTCTTTTGTAAAGACCCCTAGACATGGCAGTGTATTCAATTTGAGTTCCTGTCATATCTGTTTTTTTTTGGCTTGAACAGCCTGTTCCAATACAAATAACTAGTAATAATAAAGATACTATTTTCATAAAATATTTTTTAGCTTAACATGGTTTTTGCTTTTTTCACTGCTTCAACCATGGCATCAATTTCTTCTTTCGTATTATAAAAAGAAAAAGAAGCACGAATGGTTCCAGGAATGCAAAAGAAGTTCATAATTGGTTGTGCGCAATGGTGACCAGTACGAACTGCGATTCCTAATTTGTCGATAATAGAACCAACGTCATAAGGATGGATTCCATCAATATTAAACGAAACCACAGAAGCTTTATTTTTTCCGGTTCCGTAAATTCGTAAACCTTCAATTTCTAATAGACTTTTTGTAGCGTGATCTAATAATTCGTTTTCGTATTGTTGAATATTCTCAAAACCAATATTGTTTAAATAATCAATAGCAGTTCCTAAGACAATTCCGCCAGCAATATTTGGCGTTCCGGCTTCGAATTTATGAGGAAGATCAGCATAAGTAGTTTTCTCGAAAGTCACTTCTTTGATCATTTCGCCACCACCTTGGTAAGGAGGAAGTTTATTTAACCATTCTTCTTTTCCGTATAGAATTCCGGTTCCGGTTGGACCGCACATTTTATGTCCGGAAAAAGCATAAAAATCGCAGTCTAATTCCTGAACATTTGGTTTCAAATGCGGAACCGCTTGTGCACCATCAATTAAAACGGCAGCTCCAACGGCATGCGCTTTATCAATAATATATTTTATCGGATTGATGATCCCCAATGCATTCGAAATATGATTGACGGTAACGACTTTGGTTTTTTCTGATAACAAAGCATCAAAAGCTTCCATGATCAATTCGCCGTCTTCGTTCATCGGAATCACTTTTAAAGTTGCTCCGGTTTTTTCGCATAACATTTGCCACGGCACAATATTACTGTGATGCTCTAAAGAAGAAACAATTACTTCGTCGCCTGGTTTTAAGATGGACGAAAACCCGTTTGTAACTAAGTTTATTCCGTGCGTTGTTCCAGAAGTAAAAAGTACTTCGTGAGCAAATTTCGCATTGATATGTTGTTGCACTTTACCACGAGAAATCTCGTAAGCATCAGTAGCTAATTGACTTAAAGTATGAACACCTCTATGAATGTTGGCGTTTATTTCCTGATAATATTTCACTTCAGCATCGATCACAATTTGTGGCTTTTGCGAAGTCGCTCCGTTATCGAAATATACCAATGGTTTTCCGTTTACTTTTTGTGAAAGTATCGGAAATTCAGCTCTTATTTTTTGGATATCTAGCATGTCTTATTTAGAAAAATTCTATCTACAAAAGTACTAAAACTAAATTGGTTTCTTCATCAAAACTATAATTTCCTTTTATGGCGCCATCAGCGAGAGGTTTAAATGTCGATTCCGTAAAATTAGATTTGATTTTATAAATTATATGAAACGGAAATCTAAATTCGATCATAATATCGTGATCATAAATTAATTATATTGCATTAAAAATAGCTGACATCATTATGAAAAAATTTCTCAAAGTACTTGTGCTTGTTTTGGTTCTTGCCTTTTTGTATTTCGGATTTACCACTTATCCGAAGCTGGATTTGATTTCCGGGTTCTCGGCCAAAAGTGTCGCTTCCGGACATTTTATGGATAATCGATCGTTAGACCTGATCCAGAAAACGGACAATGATATCGATATGATTGATCTGGCTAAAAATTCAATAGATGAAGCAGGTAAGTTTGCAACGGCTTCTGTTTATGGTTTGAAGGAAAGAAAAGCGATTTACCGTGAAGGTTTGGGTGCAACTTTAATCAATGAGGATTTTGATATTTCGAAACCATATTTGCTTCCAAAAAGAACAAAATTAGTAAAGAATCTTCCTTTTCCTTACGGGAATAATGAACCAAAAGATACTACATTTTCAAATGTTGATTATGCTAAATTGAAAAGTGCTGTTGATAATTCATTTGATAAAAATGGAGGAAAGAAAAAGAGAACCCGCGCCGTTGTGATTTTGTATAAAGATAAATTGATAGCCGAAAAATACGATACTGGTTTTAATAAAGACAGTAAAATTTTAGGATGGTCGATGACAAAAAGTATCACTAGTTCTGCCTTTGGAGTTTTAGCCAAACAAGGAAAAATTGATATTTATAAACCCGCTCCAATTGCAGAATGGCAAAAAGACGATCGCAAGATTATCACGATTAACGATTTGCTTCATATGAATTCAGGTTTAGAATGGGAAGAGAATTATACCAAAATTTGCGACGCGACAGAAATGCTTTTTCAGGCAGAAGATATGGGAAAAGTACAAATGGATAAACCAGCGCAATTTAAACCCAACACACATTGGAATTATTCCTCTGGAACAACAAATTTATTATCCCGAATTTTAAGAAGCCAGTTTAAAACACAACAAGAATATCTGGACTTTTGGTACGGTGCTGTAATAGACAAAATCGGAATGAATTCGATGATCGTAGAACAAGATATGTCTGGAACTTTCGTAGGTTCATCTTACGGATGGGCAACACCAAGAGACTGGTCAAAATTTGGATTGTTATACTTAAGAAAAGGAAACTGGAATGGAGAACAAATCCTTGATGAAAGCTGGGTAAAATACACAGCAACACCAACAAATACTTCTGAAGGGAAATATGGAGCGCAGTTTTGGTTAAACGCCGGAGGAAAATTCCCGGATGTGCCTCGTGATATGTTTTATTGCAGTGGTTACCAAGGACAAATGGTAGCGATTATCCCGTCTTTAGATATGGTAATAGTGAGAATGGGAGTGAAGGAAGAAGAACCCGGATTTGATTTTAATGGGTTTTTGAAGGGGATAATTTCTTCTATAAAAAAATAGTATAATTTTAAAAAAAATAAGAATTGGATTACTATTTTTGCTGAAATATTATTTTATGTCTGAATACAAAAGACCTCGAATTAAAAAAATTACGGAAATTATAGTTGATGAGGATGCCTATATTGAAAACGCATGTTCAAAAAATGCAAAAAAGATTAATGATATATCTGAAAATATAATTACAGAATTTTGGATCGATAAACATTATTCTATCAGAGATCAACATGGAGATGATTTAGGAAAAAGAGAAGGTATTGATATAAAAACGGTACAGGATGTTGTAAATAAATCTTTTAAAATATTAAAGTATTTTAATTTTAAAAGTGGAAAGTTTCAGTTTGTAAATTTTCCACCTAAAAAAATTAGACCAATAAGAATAGTTTTAAAACAAATTTTTGAAGAAGATGAAACTTTAAATATTATTGCTGAGTACAATTTTATTGAACTTAATTTATATGAAGTCACGGTTATTACAGCTTTAAGAAAAGAAGACTTCACCTTGTCAGATGGTCAATACGGGATTATTTTTGATTTAGATAAAATCAAATTAATGTTTAAAGTAAGAGGAAATGAGATTTTGATAGATGAATATATTTATTAAATGAATTAAAAATATTATCTTTGTATGAAGAGCAGGATAATACTCTGGGAAGTCTAATAGACAGGACAAAAATCTGGGAAGCTCTTTTTACAAAATAAAAAAACCACTCTTTTGAGTGGTTTTTTTGTATTTATCAATTTCTACAAATCAAATCCTAAATTCACACCCAATTTCATGGCAATGATTTTAGTAATTCTTTGCTTTAATTCCGGTATTTTGATGCTTTCGATAACGGCATTTGAGAATGCGTACATCAGTAAAGCTTTAGCTTCTTTTTTAGGAATACCACGTGATTGCATGTAGAACATTGCAGTTTCGTCTAATTGTCCAACAGTACAACCGTGAGAACATTTTACGTCATCAGCAAAAATTTCTAATTGTGGTTTTGCATTGATAGTTGCTTTGTCACTCAATAAAATGTTGTTGCTTTTTTGGAAAGCATTTGTTTTTTGAGCTTCTTTTTCTACCAAAACTTTCCCGTTGAAAACTCCAGTCGAACGATCAGAGAAAATTCCTTTATAATCCTGGAAACTTTCGCAATTTGGCGTTGCGTGGTTTACCAAAGTATAATGATCAACGTGTTGTTTTTCGCCAATGATCGTAATTCCGTTTAAGGTACTTGTCAATCTTTCTCCAAAATGATAGAAGTTCAAATTGTTACGAGTCAGATTTCCTCCAAAAGAGAATGTATGTACATAAACATGACTTTCTTGTTGTTGCGAAACGTAAGTGTTGTCAATTAAATTCGCTTCAAGATTGTCATTTTGAATTTTGTAGTGATCTACAATTGCACGTTTTTGAGCAAAAATCTCAGTAACCGAATTGGTTAAAACAGGATTCTCATTCAAACTTTGGTGACGTTCTATAATTTGAACATGTGAATTTTCACCTACAATAATCAAATTTCTTGGCTGAACCAATAAAGCAGATTCATTTCCTGTTGAGAAATACATAATCTCAATAGGTTTGTCAGCTACTTTCTTTTTCGGAATATTGATAAATGCACCTTCACTTGCAAAAGCAGTATTCAACGAAGTTAGACTTTCGTCTTTACTTGCCACTTTGTTGAAGTAAGTATCAATAATCATTTTGTATTTTGGTTTGGTCAATGCCGAAGACATTAAACAAACATCGATTCCGTCATGTGTAGTAGAAGACAAATGAGAACTAAAAACACCATCAATAAATACTAATTTATAAGTATCAATTTCATGTAAAAAGTATTTTTTTACCTGATTAAATTCGATTGCATTTTCTTCTT
>Ga0247813_10000663_pt1 | contig 30009 bp, 24 predicted proteins | sample UWRJL169409C1_FD_180719 | JGI IMG/M metagenome (GOLD analysis project Ga0247813, IMG submission 180719) | Plant litter microbial communities from Arlington Agricultural Research Station in Wisconsin, United States - UWRJ-L169-409C-1 | ecosystem: Environmental > Terrestrial > Plant litter >...
GACCTGGGACCGGGGGCGGCGGGCCCGTGCGACGGTGCACGGGCCCGTCAAGGGGGACGGGTGCTGCTGGTGCTCAGGTGGCGCTGTCGAGCGGGTCGGGCGGGTGGTGCTGTCGAGCGGGTCGGGCGGGTGGTGGGTCGTGCAGGTCGAGCAGGCAGTGCAGACAGTGCAGACAGTGCAGACAGTGCGGACAGGGCGAGCACGGCTGTGGTGCAGCCGGGTGCCCGCCTCAGGTCCGTCTGCGGGCGTGCGTCACCGCGCGCTGCAGGATCACGAAGGCGAGCAGCACGACGCCGGTGATGATGGTCGTCGCCTCTGCGGGGATGCTCCCGTCGCGGGTGATGAGCACGTTCATCAGGCCGAGCACCAGCGCACCGACCACGGACCCGAGCACGTACCCGGCGCCGCCGGTGAGCAGCGTCCCGCCGATCACCGTCGCGGCGATCGCGTCGAGCTCCCAGCCTGTCCCGGTGATGTTCTGCGCGATGCCGAGCTTCGAGGTGTAGACGACCGCGGCGAGCCCGGCGCAGGTGCCGCTCACCACGTAGATCCACACCTTGGTGCGGGCCACCGGGAGACCCATGAGCGTCGCGGACTGCTCGGAGCCGCCGATCGCGTAGACGGTCCGTCCGAAGCGGGTCCTGTGCAGCAGCACGAAGCCAGCGCCGGCGACCAGCAGAGCGATGACCACGTTGGGTGTGATGACGAGGTCGTTGAGCTTGGGCCCGTCGATGAGCTTGATCTCGTCGGAGAGCGTCCGGAAGCCGGAGTCGTCGGCCAGGCGCTCGGGCGCCGTGCTGAGGATCGACGCGAGACCGCGGGCCAAGAACATCATCGCGAGCGTGGCGATGAAGGGCTGCACGTCGAAGTACTGCACGAGCACCCCGGACATCAGCCCGAAGACCGCGCCGATGGCGATCATCGCGACCATCGCGAGGACCGACGGCACTCCCGCGTTGACGAGCATCACCCCGGAGACCGAGGCGAAGGCCACGACGGCCCCGACGGACAGGTCGATGCCCCCGGCGAGGATCACGAAGGTGAGCCCGACGGCCAGGATGATGAGGTAGGAGTTCGAGATGAACAGGTTGGACAGCGTGTTGAGCTGGAAGATCTTGCCGTAGGCGAGCTCGCCGTACACGAGCATGATCGCGAGGATCACCACGGCGGCGACCGTGGGCAGCGCCGCGAGGTTGAGGCGCGGACGCAGCCGGGGGCTGCGGGTGGGGCGCTCGACGTCGAGGGTGGTGCTCATGCGACGACCTCCTCGAGGGTCTGCGTGGGGTTCTGGGCCGGCGGCGCGGGCGGTCTGGGTCGTCGGTGGGTGAACAGCGCCCGGACCCGCTCGGACTGCAGCAGGCAGATGATGACGATCACCACGGCCTTGAAGGCGGGGGTCGCCGCGGACGGGATCGACAGGAAGGTGATCGTCTTGTCGAGGGTGACGATGAGCAGCGCGCCGATCACCGAGCCGCCGAGGGAGAACTTCCCGCCGGCCAGCGACGTACCGCCGATGACGACGGCGAGGATCGCGTCGAGCTCCATGTTCATGCCGGTCTTGGCCACCTCGACGGTCATGACGTTGGCCGTCGTGAACACCCCGGCCATCCCGGCGAGCAGCCCGGAGACCGCGTAGACCGTGAAGAGGATGTTCCGCGGCCGGATCCCCGCCATGCGGGAGGCCTTGGGGTTGATGCCGACAGACTCGATCATCAGACCGAGGGCCGTGCGGCGGACCACGAGGGCGAGCGCCGCGACCACGACCAGCGCGATGAGGAAGGCGACCGGGAAGCCGAGCACGTAGCCGTTGGAGATCCAGCGGAAGGGGGCGCTCGTGGCCGTGGTGTTCTGCCCGGCGGTGATGACCTTCGCGATCCCGCGCCCGGCGAGCATCATGATGAGGGTCGTGATGAAGGGCTGCAGGCCCAGGACCGAGACGAAGAACCCGTTGACCATGCCGAGCACGAGGCTCAGCCCGAGCGCCAGCCCGAGGGCCGACAGGACCGAGGTCAGGGACCCGGGGTCGGAGACGTTGGCGAGGAACTCCATCGAGACAGCCCCCGCGACGCACATCACGGCCCCGACCGAGAGGTCGATGCCGCCTGTCGCGATGACCAGCGTCATGCCTGTCGCGATCATCAGCACGGGCGCGCTGGCCCGCAGGATGTCGATGAGCGACCCGTAGAGGTTGCCGTCGTTGATGGTGATCTGCACGAAGCTCGGGTCTTTGACGACGTTGACGCCGACGAGCAGGACGAGGGCGACGACGCCCCAGAAGTACTGGCTGCGCAGTGCTGACCTCATGCTGCGTCACCTTCCCTGGCGATGATGCCGACGATGGTGTCGGCGGTGACTGTCGGACCGTTGACGATCGTCTCGACCTCGCGTCTGTCGCGGAGCACCACGATCGTGTCGCTGAGCCGCACGACCTCGTCGAGCTCGGAGGAGATGAACACGACGCCCATGCCCTCGGCGGCCAGGGCGACCACGGCTTCCTGGATCTCGGCCTTGGCGCCGACGTCGATGCCGCGGGTGGGTTCGTCGAGGATCAGCAGCCTGGGTGCTGTGGCGAGCCAGCGGGCGAGGAGCACCTTCTGCTGGTTGCCGCCGGACAGGTTCTTGATGGGGCGCTCGGCGTCGGCAGGACGGATGTTGAGCTCGGCGATGTACCGCGCGCACAGCTCGTCCTGCTCCTTGCGCGGGATCGGTCGCATCCAGCCGCGCTTGGCCTGGACGGCCAGGACGAGGTTCTCGCGGACCGAGAGGTCTGCGACGATCCCCTCGTCGCGGCGGTTCTCGGTCGAGAAGGCGACCCGCTCGGCGATCGCGGCGACGGGCGACCCGAAGCTCGTCCGCCGTCCGTCGACGCGGATCTCGCCCGTGTCCGGGCGGTCGGCGCCGTAGAGCAGACGTGCGAGCTCGGTGCGCCCGGAGCCGAGCAGCCCGGCGAAGCCGACGACCTCTCCGGCGTGCACCTCGACGTCCGAGGGATGGATCGAGCCCTTGCGGCCGATGCCCCGCGCCTCGAGGACGGGGACGGCACCGGGGTCGGTGACCCGCGCGGCGCGCTCGGAGCCGAGCGACGTCAAGGTTGCGACGTCCTTGCCGATCATCGCCGAGACGAGGTCGCCGCGGGACAGGTCCCGGGTGAGGTGCTCGCTCACGAGGCGTCCGTTGCGCAGGACGGTGAGCCTGTCGGTGATCTCGTAGACCTGGTCGAGGAAGTGCGAGACGAAGAGGATCGCGACGCCGGAGTCGCGCAGCCTGCGCATCACCGTGAAGAGGTTCGCGACCTCGTGGGCGTCCAGGCTCGACGTGGGCTCGTCGAGGATGAGCACCTTGCAGTCGACGACCATCGCGCGGGAGATCGCGACGAGCTGCTGGAGGGCGATCGACAGCGACGAGAGCGGTGCGTGGGTGTCGAGGTCGTCGAGGCCGAGACGGGCGAGCGCCGCCCGCGCCTGGGCGTGGGTGCGGCGCCAGCTGACCCCGAGGGGCCCGCGGGCCTCGTGGCCGAGCATGACGTTCTCGCCGATCGACAGGTTGGTGCAGAGGTTGACCTCTTGGTAGACGGTCGCGATGCCGGCGTCCTGCGCGTCGGCCGTGCCGCGCAGGTCGCGCTGCTGGCCGTCGACGACGATCGTGCCGGCGTCGACGGTGTAGACACCGGTGAGCGCCTTGATGAGTGTCGACTTGCCGGCGCCGTTCTCACCCATGAGGGCGTGGACCTCGCCCGGGTAGAGGCGCAGGGCGACGTCGTCGAGGGCCTTGACGCCGGGGAACTCGATGGAGATCCCCGTCATCTCGACCACGGGTGCCGGTGGTTTCATGTCTTCGCCTCGTCGTTCGTGCTCGTCGTTCGTGGCTCGGGTGCGGGTGCGGGTGCGGTGCCGCAGTGCAGCAGTGCCGCGCTGTGCAGCAGTGCCGCACCGGCACCACGACCTGATGGCCTGGTGCTGGTGCTGGTGCTGGTGCTGGTGCCGGTGCGGCGTGCCTGCGGTCAGTACGCGCGGGTCGGGAGCGCCTCTTCGGCGGCCTCGGGGGAGTCGAAGGTCACCGAGTCGATGACGTACTCGGACTCGACAGACTCACCGGCGAGCAGCGAGTTGACGACCTCGACGGCGGTCTCGCCGAAGAGCGGGTTGTACTCGGCGACGAAGCTCAGCTGACCGTCGACGAGACCCTGGAGCGCGGCCTTGGTGCCGTCGATCGTGATGATCTTGACGTCTTCGCCCGGGGTGAGCCCGGCGGCCTCGACGGCCTGCGCGGCGCCCAGGCCCATCTCGTCGTTCTGCGCGAAGACGAGCTGGACGTCGTTGTTGTGCGACTTGAGCATGGTCTCGAAGACGCTCTTGGCCTGGTCGGTCGACCAGTTCGCGTCCTGGCTCTCGAGCTTGGTGAAGCCTGTGGCGTCGGCCATCGTGTCGTCCCAGCCCTTGTTGCGCTCGTTGACGACCGAGAGACCCGCGGGGCCCTCGAGGACGACGTAGCTGGCGCCCTCGGGGAAGGTCTCCTGGGCCCACTCGGCGGCCGAGACGCTGATCGAGTAGTTGTCCGGGCCGATGTGCGCCGCGTAGAGGTCGGTGTTGTCGGGCTCGATGCCGCGGTCGAGCAGCACCACGGGGATCTCGGCCTCCTGGGCCTTGCCGAGCACGTCCTCCCAGCCTGTCGCCTCGGTCGCGGACAGCAGGATCACGTCGACCTCCTCGTCGATGAACGACGTGAAGGCGGTGATCTGGGAGTTCTGCGAGCCGTCGGAGGCCGGAGAGTACTTGAGGTCGAAGCCGTTCTCGGCGCTGAACGCCTCTTTGATGTTGTTCTCGTTCGCCGTGCGCCAGCCGCCCTCGGGGCCGACGGCCACGAAGCCGACGGTGACGACGTCGTCGCCCCCGCCCGACCCCCCTGCGGAGGAGTCGTCGTCGGACCCGCAGGCGGCGAGACCGAGGGTGAGGCCGGAGATGGCGAGGACTGCGAAGCCTGTGCGGAAGCTCTTCATGAGGGTGCGTCTCCTTCGACGGTCCAGACGGCGCGCTGCGGTGCGCGTACCCGTCCGGGCTCTGCATGGGGGACCGAGCGTCGGTGCGCGGTCCCGGTGGGGCTGGGTGTGGCAGGTGAGTCTGGAGTGGTGTGAGCGCTCACATCGAACGTCACGCCTGGTCCCGACGGTGATCGGGGAGTGGGGTTGCCGGCCCTGCGTTGTCTATTGTTAGCGCTCACGGCGGTGAGGGCAAGACCCTCTGGTCACGTTCAGGTCACGAAATGTGAGCGCTCACAGTTCCGTTCCTGGGAGAGTCCCGGGAGGGTCAGGCGCGGCCTTGCCGAGGGCCCGCTGTCGACTGCCGGACGACCAGCTCAGGGGTCACGTGGTCGACCGCGGCTGAGCCGTCTGCCTCGATCGCGGCGAGCAGGCGCCGCACGAGCAGCGTGCCGAGCGCCTCGAAGTCTTGACGGACCGTGGTGAGCGGCGGTCTGTAGTGCGCAGCCTCCGGCAGGTCGTCGAAGCCCACGACGCTCATGTCGTCCGGGACGCTCAGACCCCTGTCGCCGAGAGCGTGCACGAGGCCCAGGGCCATCGAGTCGTTCGAGGCGAAGACGGCAGTGCACGAGGCGTCGACGGCGAGGTCGAGCCCGTAGGCGTACCCGCTCCCGGGGCTCCAGTCGCCGTGGGCCAGGCCTGTCGCGGGCAGGCCCGCTGCGGTGAGAGCAGACTGCCATCCCCGCACCCGTTCGAGGGAGTCGGGAGACGTCGCCGGGCCGGCCAGGTGGGCGATCGCCGTGTGGCCCAGGGAGATCAGGTGCTCGGTCGCGAGCCTGGCACCCTCGTGCTGGTCGATCGCGACAGACTCGCCCGCGGCCGAGCGGGTCGCGTCGACTGTCACGACAGGGACGGCCGACTCGATCTCGTAGCTCGCGCCGACCACGGCGCGGTCGGCTGCCACGAGCACGATCCCCTCGACGCTCTGGCGCACGAGGGACTCGATCGCCTGGCGGACCTCGGTCACGTCGGGGGCGAGCATCGAGATGGTCAGCACGGAGTAGCGCGCCCGCCGGGCCGCCTCGTTGACGTGCAGGGCGATCGACGACGGCCCGTAGTCCACGCCTGCGGTGACCACGAGGCCCACGAGCCTGGACCGCTTGGTCACCAGGGCGCGGGCGGCGGGGGAGGGCGCGTAGCGCAGCTGGGTGATGGCCTGCTGGACCCTGTCGCGGGTGGACGCCCGGACGTTCGGCATGTCGTTGAGGACGCGTGAGACCGTCTGGTGCGAGACTCCGGCGAGCCGGGCGACGTCGAAGATCGTGGCCGAGCGCGTGGTCTTGTCCTTCTCGTTCAAGAGGTCCGTTCCGTCCGGCACCGGGTCGCGGTGCCATCGATCGTCGCCGGGCCAGCCGTGGCGTCGCGCGGGCGCGTCCAGCCGGGTCCGGTCATCGAGGAGCCCTGTCGCCGTAGGCGATGAGCGCGAGCACAGAGTCCAGGGTAAGGCCATCGTTCGTCACGTCGGCGACCAGCACGCCGTCGCGCATCACGACGATCCTGTCGCTCATCCGCAGCCCTTCTTCGAGCTCGGCCGAGACGAAGACGACAGACATCCCGTTGTCGGCCAGGTCGGTGACGAGCTTCTGCAGCTCGACCTTGGCGCCGATGTCGATGCCGCGGGTCGGCTCGTCGAGCACGAGCAGGCGGGGCGCTGTCGCGAGCCACCGGGCCAGCAGGACCTTCTGCTGGTTGCCCCCGGACAGCGTGCCCGCCCGCACGCTCGGGTCGGTCGGGCGGATGTCGAGGGACTCGACGTAGCTCGTGACGAGCTCGACGCGGTGCTCGCGGGACAGCGGTCTGTGCCACCCGCGCTGCGCCTGGAGGGCCAGCACGATGTTGTCGGCCACGCTGAGTTCGTCGATGATCCCGTCGTGCCGGCGGTCTTCGGAGGAGTAGACCACCGCCGAGCGGATCGCGTCGCGGGGGCTGCGGAACTGGACCGGCACGCCGTAGACGTCAAGGGTCCCGGTGTCGGGGCGGTCGGTCCCCGTGAGCAGCCGCACCATCTCGGTGCGCCCGGAGCCGAGGAGCCCGGCGACACCGATCACCTCGCCCTCGCGCACGTCCAGGTCGAAGGGGGCGACGGCGCCCTTGCGGCCCAGCCCGCGTGCTCGGACGAGCGCCGGACCGTCGTCGACGTCACGCGCCTCGACCTGCGCCGCGACCTGGGCGAGGGCCGTCGCGCCGGTGCCGACCATCTTGTGCACGAGGTCGACGCGGAGGATCTCCTGCGGCAGGTATTCCCCGACGAGGCGCCCGTCGCGCAGCACGGTGAGCCTGTCGGAGATCTCGTAGACCTGCTCCATGAAGTGCGAGACGAAGACGACGGCGATCCCCGCCTCGCGCAGCCGTCGGACGGTCCTGAAGAGGGTCGTCACCTCACCCGGGTCCAGGCTCGACGTGGGTTCGTCGAGCACGACCACGCGGGGGTGGACGGCTGTCGCGCGGGCGATCGCGACGAGCTGCTGGACGGCGAGCGGGAGGCTGCCCAGGCGCGCACGGGTGTCGAGGTCGACCTCGAGGGCATCGAGGGCCGAGCGGGCGCTCGTGTGCATCGCGCGGGTGGACAGCAGGCCGAGCCGGCTGGGCTCCTGGCCGAGCATGATGTTCTCGCCGACCGACAGGTTGGGCAGCAGCTCGAGCTCTTGGTAGACCGTGCGGATGCCGAGGCGGATCGCGTCGGCCGGTCGGGTGATCTCGGCCGGTGCCCCGTCCACGGTCACCGAGCCGGAGTCTGCGGGACGCACACCCGTGAGCACCTTGAGCAGCGTCGACTTCCCGGCGCCGTTCTCGCCGAGGAGGGAGTGCACCTCGCCGGGGAACAGCCGCAGCGAGACGCTGTCGAGCGCGAGGGTCCCCGGGAACGCCACGGTCACGTCGCGCATCTCGACGATCGGTGCGGGTGTCATCTCGGGTCCCTTCTCGCCTCGGGGCGCCGTCGCACCGATCTGCTGTCGGTCCAGGGGGGTGGCCCGGCGTCGTCGCCGCGCGTCCGTCCGTGCGCAGACCTGGAGCGCGGAGGTGCTGGTCATCGTATACGGACCGGTCCCTAGGTCGACAGCCTGCGGCGCGGCCGGTGGGTGGCTCTGGTCGGGCGCCACGCTCGCGGTCATAGGCGCCGCCGGAGGTGCCGCTGCTGTCTCCGCCGCAAGCGCTGTCGACGACGGTACCGCGGGCTGTCTCTGGTCCGGCACGATGCCGGGGGCCGGGGGCCGGCGGCCGACCACCTCGCACGGACCAGCCTCTTGCACGTGACCCACGTCACGCGTAACGTACAACTCTATGGTTGTAGATCAGTGGAGCGACGCAGAGGTCGACAGGGTGTTCCAGGCCCTCGCCGACGCCACCCGTCGGGACATCATGACGCGGGTCGTCGAGCACGGGCAGTCGGTGTCGGTGCTCGCACAGGACTACGACATGAGCTTCGCGGCCGTGCAGAAGCACGTCGCCGTGCTCGAGCGCGCGACGCTCGTGACCAAGCAGCGCAACGGACGGGAGCAGATCGTGCACGGGAACCTCGACGCGATCCGCCGGGCAGCACGCCTGCTCGAGGGTTACGAGCAGATCTGGCGCCTGCGCGCCGACAGGATCGACGACCTGCTCGCGGAGTAGGCCGAGGGAGCCCGCGTCGGACCAGACCCGGAGCAGTCTCCGCAAGCCCCGACCCGCGTCGGGAGAAGGACAGCCAGTCTCACCATCATCACCACCACCGCACGACGACCGAGAGAAGGACGCACCATGCCTGTCATCAGCAGCCACAAGGACCCGTCAGCGCTCACCCTCACCATCGTCTCGGAGCACGACGCGGACGTCGCGCGCGTGTGGCAGATCTGGGAAGACCCCCGCCAGCTCGAGCGCTGGTGGGGACCGCCCACCTGGCCTGCGACCTTCGACCAGCACGAGCTCGTGCCGGGCAGCCGGTCGACGTACTACATGACAGGTCCCGAGGGCGAGAAGGCCGGCGGGTGGTGGAAGATCCTCTCCGTCGACGCGCCGCGGACCTTCGAGTTCGAGGACGGCTTCGCCGACGACGGGCAGGGCGTGCCGACGACGGACACCACCCGCGCCGTCGTCACCCTCGAGGAGGCCGACCGTGGGGACGGCGCCGACGGTGCCGCCGGACGGACCCGCATGACCATCGTGACGACCTTCGCGAGCCTCGAGCACCTCGACGCGCTGATCGCCATGGGCATGGAAGAGGGCATGAGCCTCGCCATGGGCCAGATCGACGGGATCCTCGCGGACAGCTGACCCCGGTCGATCGTGTGCCGCTGGGCTGTCCGTGGTCTGGAGGCAGATCCCGACCCGAGGTCGCTCAGAGGCCCCGCGACGTCTCACGCACCGGTTCGAGGTCGCTCGCGGTGCCCCGAGGTCGCACGCACCGGTTCGAGCTCGTACGCGGTGACCCGAGGTCGTGCAGACACGCCAAGATCGAAGCCTGTGCTCGTCGGTCCGGCGTGTCTGCACGACCTCGGCCTCCGCGGGACGACTTCGCGGTCAGCGGTGCGGCCTCGGCCTACGCTGCACGACCTCGGTCCTCGCAGGGTGACCTCGGTCCGCGGGGCGGCAGTCGACGAGGGGTGCTCAGCCCCGAGGCGTCACCGTCACGTGGTGCCGCCCGATCGGCAGCATGAGCGGCTTGCCCGACGTCGGGTCGACGATGACCTGGTTGTCGAGGCCGAAGACCGTCTTCACGGTGCTCTCGGTGAGCACTTCGGCGGGCGTCCCGGCGGCGTGGACGCGTCCGTCGGCGAGGGCGACGAGGTGGTCGGCGTAGCGCGCGGCGAGGTTGAGGTCGTGCAGGACCATGACGATCGTGGTGCCGCGGGCGTGGTTGAGGTCGGTGAGCAGGTCGAGCACCTCGACCTGGTGGCTGACGTCGAGGAAGGTCGTGGGCTCGTCGAGCAGCAGCACGTCGGTCTGCTGCGCCAGGGCCATCGCGATCCACACCCGCTGACGCTGTCCGCCCGAGAGCTCGTCGACGGGCCTGTCGGCCAGACCAGCCGTCTCGGTCGCGTCGAGGGCCTCGGCGACGGCCGCGTCGTCGGCGGCGCTCCAGCGCGAGAGCATGCCCTGGTGCGGGTGCCGTCCGCGCCCGACGAGGTCGGCGACGGTGATGCCCTCGGGGGCGACGGGGGACTGCGGCAGCAGACCGAGGGTGCGGGCCAGCTGCTTGGCCGGGGTCTTGTGCACCTGCTTGCCGTCGAGCAGCACCTGCCCGCCGCGCGGGCTGAGCAGCCTGGACATCGAGCGCAGCAGCGTGGACTTGCCGCAGGCGTTGGCCCCGACGATCGCTGTCACCTGCCCCGGTGGCACGAGGAGGTCGAGCCCGTCGATCACCGTGCGGTCGCCGTAGCCGAGGACGAGGTTCTCGGCGACGAGGGTGTGGGTGGTGGTCACAGTGAGCTCCCGGCGCGGTTCGTACGGACGATGAGGTAGACGAGGTACGGCGCGCCGAGCACCCCGGTGACGACCCCCACGGGGAACCGCGTGCCGAGGGCGTACTGGCCGACGAGGTCGGCCACGAGCACGAGGAGCGCCCCGACGAGCCCGGCGGGGATCAGCAGCGACCCACCAGGCCCGACGAGCCGCGCGGCGATCGGCCCGGACAGGAACGCGACGAAGGCGATCGGTCCCGCGGCGGCTGTCGCGAAGGCGATGAGTCCCACGGCCGCGACGATGACCACCAGCCGGGTCCTGTCGACGCGGACGCCCAGCGCCGACGCCGTGTCGTCGCCGAGCTGGGTGACCGAGAGGTTCCGCGACTGGCTCAGCAGCACCGGCGTGAGCACGACCAGCGCGACGAGCACCGGCACGGCCTGTGCCCAGCCGGCACCGTTGAGGCTGCCGGTGAGCCAGCGCTGCGCGGCCTGCAGGTCCCACTCGGCCGCGCGGGACAGCACGTAGGCGGTCAGGCTGTCGAGCATCGCGGCGACACCGATCCCGATGAGGATCAGCCGGGTCCCGGCGACCCCGCCCTTGTAGGACAAGAGGTAGATGAGGATCGCGACCGCGAGCCCTGCGAGGATCGCGATGATCGAGACCGCCCGGGTCCCGAGGGAGAGCGTGACGATCGCGAAGGCCGCTGCTGCGCTGGCCCCTGAGCTGATGCCGATGATGTCGGGGCTGGCGAGCGGGTTGCGGAGCATGGTCTGGAAGGTGACGCCGCCGAGCCCGAAGCACAGCCCGGCGAGCACGGCCAGGCTCGCCCGGGGCAGCCGCAGGCGCCCGACCGTGAAGCTCGCCCCGGCGACGTCGTCGCCGGCGACGACCCGCAGCACGTCGGACACCGGGTAGAAGGTCTTGCCGATCATCAGCGAGGCGAGGTAGACGACCACGACGAGCGTAGCGAGCACGAGCATGACGACGAGGCGCCGCCGGGCGCGACGCCGTCGTCCGCGGGCGACAGCCTCGCCGGTGGTCGCGGGAGCCTTCGTGAGGATCGACGGTGGGGTCTCTGGGGTCTCTCCCACAGGCGCGATGCTTCCCGGGGCGCCGTCGGTCGACCGGGTCGTGCTCACAGTGCGCGCACCTTCTGCCGGCGGACGATGTAGATGAAGAACGGAGCACCGACGAGCGCGGTGACGATCCCGACGTCGACCTCGCTGGGCCGGGTCGCGATGCGCCCAAGGACGTCTGCGCCGGTGAGCAGCGCTGCTCCGACGAGGGCCGAGAAGGGCAGCAGCCACCGGTGGTCGACGCCGACCAGCAGGCGGCACGCGTGGGGTACGACGAGCCCGACGAAGCCGATCGGCCCGGTGACGGCTGTCGCGGCCCCGCAGAGCACGACGGCGCTGAGCGCCGCGACGCCGCGGGCGATCGCGACCCGCTCTCCGAGCCCGGCGGCGAGGTCGTCGCCGAGGGCGAGGGAGTTGAGGCTGCGGGCCGAGGCGAGCGCGAGGACGAAGCCCACGACGAGGAAGGGGGCGACCTGGCTGATGCTGTCGTAGGTGCCTCCGCCGACCCCGCCGATCTGCCAGGAGCGCACACCACCGGCGACGTCGTTGCGGCCCAGGACCACGGCGCTGACGAAGGAGGCGAGGGCGGCCGAGGTCGCGGCCCCGGCGAGGGCGAGCTTGAGCGGTGTGGCCCCGCCGCGCCCGAGCGAGCCGACGGTGTAGACGAACACTGCCGTGACGGCCGCGCCGCCGATCGCGAGCCAGACGTAGCTCGAGGCGGCGGTGAGCCCGAAGTAGGCCAGCCCCGTCACGACCGCGAGGGAGGCCCCCATGTTGATGCCGAGGATCCCGGGGTCGGCGAGGGGGTTGCGGGTGACGCCCTGCATGAGCGCCCCGGAGACACCGAGGGCGGCCCCGGCGACGACGGCGAGCAGCGTGCGCGGGATGCGCTTGGCGACGGCAGCCCTGTCGAAGCCCTCGGTCGACCCGCCGAGGGCGGCGACAGCGTCAGACCAGCCCACCCCGCGCGAGCCGACCATGACGGAGGCGACCACGAGCAGGAGCAGGACGGCGAGGACGACGAGCAGCCAGAGGGCGCGGACACGCCTCGGGCGCCGCAGTGCTGCGGCGCCCGAGGCTGTCGGCCCGGCGGGCGTCGACGGCACGGTGGCCGCCGACGCTGCCGGGCTGGGGGGTGCTGGTGTCACTTGGCGTTGTCGGCCGCTGCGGCGAGCAGCTCGAGGTAGTCGTCGAGGATCCACGAGATCGACAGCGGGGTCGGGTTGGCCGCGGTGCCGAGCGGGCTCGTGCCGGGCAGGTTGACGATCGAGCCGTTGGCCACGGCCGGCACCTGGGACAGGATCGGGTCGGCCTCGAGGGCGGTGACGAGCTCGTCGCCGCCGTAGGTGACGATCACGTCGACGTCGGAGAAGGCGTCGGCCTGCTCGGCGCTCTGCGTGAGCGAGAAGACGTCGGTCGTGGCCGAGGCCGTCGCGATGCTCTCGGGTGTGGTCATCCCCATGTCCTCGAAGAACATGGCGCGGGTGTCGTGCGAGGTGTAGAAGCTGACCTGGCTGAGGTCGGTCGTGTCGACGTGCGTGAGGAACATCGCAGAGGTGCCCTCGAGCTGCGGGTAGGCCGCGACCTTGTCGGCGATCTCGGTCTCGAGGTCGGAGATCAGCTGCTCGCCCTCGTCGGCCATGCCGATGGCCTCGCTGTTGAGGGTGATCATGTCGCGCCACGAGGTGCCCCAGGCGGTCTCGGGGTAGGCGACGACGGGAGCGATCTCGGAGAGGGTGTCGTAGTCCTCCTGCGTGAGGCCCGAGTACGCGGCGAGGATGACGTCAGGGTCGGTGTCGGCGACGGCCTCGAAGTCGATGCCGTCGGTCTCGTCGAAGAGCACGGGCGTCTCGGCGCCGAGCTCGTCGAGCTTCTCGTCGACCCAGGGGAGCAGACCGTCGCCGTTGTCGTCGCCGAAGTTCGCGGCGGCCATGCCGACCGGGACGACACCGAGGGCGAGGGGGACCTCGTGGTTGGCCCAGTTGACTGTCGCGACGCGCTCCGGCTTGGTCTCGATCGTCGTGGTGCCCAGGGCGTGCTCGATCGTGATGGGCTCGAAGCCGGAGGCGCTCGTCGACTCAGCAGCGGGGGAGTCGGAGGAGCAGGCCGCGAGGCCGACGGTGAGCAGCGCCGCGGTCGAGAGCGCGAGCAGGCGGGGAGAGCGGGACATGGTGGCCTTCCGGTGGCTGTGCAGCACCCGGCGGTGAGCCGCAGGTGCATGCAGTCAGGAGCAGACAGGTGCTGGTCGACCAGGACCTGCCACCGCGGTCTGCCGTCGGCGCTCGGGCCGCCGCGCGGGGCGCGGGCCAGGCTGTCGACGGCGTCCGGGAGGGCGGCACCTGGTCGGGTGGAGCAGACCTCGAACCGCGTCGTCGACAGCGGGCTAAGGATTGCCTAACCGAAGATAGTGTGACCTGACCTGGAAGGCAATCGAGCAGTTGAGACGCCCGATTGCTCGATACGGACAGGAGCGGTGACGACTGTGGCAGCAGGGATGTCGACGGTGACGATGCCTGTGACGGTGGCACTGGAGACGCCAGGAGAGCGCCTCCGCATCACATCGAGCGGAACCGCCCCGGACTGACCCCGGTGACCCTGCGGAACGCTGTCCCGAAGGCGCTCGCCGAGCCGTAGCCGACAGCTCGGGCGACGTCGTCGATCTCCTCGTCCCGCGCGAGCATCGCGATCGCGTGCTGGGCCCGCGCCGTCGCGACCCACTGGGAGAACCCGAGCCCGGTCTCGGCGACGAAGGTCCGTGTCACCGTCCGGCTGCTCACCCCCAGGCGCGCGGACCAGCCCGCCAGGGTCGTCTGGTCGGCGGGGTCGCCGCGCAGCACCTCGACCACGGGTGCGAGCAGCGGCGAGGTGGGGACCTGGAGGAGCAGCTGGGTCTGGGCCGGGGCGAGGACGTCGAGGACCATCGCCTCGGTCGTCGCCCGCGAGGCGTCGGAGAGGCCGTCCTCGCTCAGCCTGTCGAGCAGCAGGCTGAGCAGCACCGTCAGGTCGACCGCGACAGGGTCGGCCGAGATCGAGGGCACGGCGTGCGAGCTGAACTGCGCCGCGCGCTGCCAGGTGCCCGCTGGTGTCCATCCTGTGTGCCGCACCCCGGCCGGCACCCACAGCCCGACGCTGGGTGTGACGGTCCATGTCCGCGTGCCGACCGTCGCGGTCGAGGCCCCTCGCTCGTTCCACAGCAGCTCGTGGGTCGGGTGAGAGTGCTCGTCCCACCACGTGTCGCGGGTGATCACCTCTGCGGCGCCCTGGATGACGTACGGCACCTCGACGGACCCGGCGTCGTAGAGCGGGAGCTGCCGGCTCTCGCTCGCCCGGGCCCTGGCGTGGTGGCGCGGCCCGACCGTGCGGGGGCGGTGGTCCTGCGTCGTCATGGCCCACAGAGTACGTGGACACCGGGACAGGCCGGGGCTCGCAGTCCGCTGCCTCGACCGCACAGCGTCGCGTCCCATCGTCTCCGACGACGACGACGGCAGGCCGCCTCCATCGTCGAGCCTGCTACTCGTCCCGCGAGGACAGCACGCAGAACTCGTTGCCGTCAGGGTCGGCGAGCACCTCCCACGTGACCTCGGGTCCCTGCCCGACGTCGACCCGAGTCGCCCCGATCGACAGCAGCCGGGCGATCTCGGCGTCGCGGTCGTCGCTCGTGTGCGGGGCGAGGTCGAGGTGCAGCCGGTTCTTGCCGGTCTTCGGGTGCTCGACCGGGACGAAGACGAGCCCGGGCGGCACCTGCTCGAAGGGCAGCCGGCCACCGAGCTCGTCGGCCCACGGCGGCACGAGCGCGACCTCGTCGTCCGACTCATAGGTCACGGTCCACCCCAGCGCCTCGGCCCACCAGGAGGCCAGCGCCCGGTGGTCGTGCGACTCGACCACGGTCGAGTACCAGCGCAGTGCCATGTCAGATCCCCTCGTCGACGGATGTCAGCCTCGGACCACCGTGGCACGAGCCTGTGACAGCTGCCACCAGAGGCTGTGACCGTCAGGGGGGCCTCAACCCTCACGTCGCCCGACCACCACATGCCCGCGCGCGTGGGCGACGGCAGCGTCGAGGTCAGTGTGCAGGTGGTCCGGGTGGCGGGAGGCTGTGACGTCGAGCCTCTCGAGCAGCGCTGCGTGCTCAGCACGGACTCCCTTGACGATCACCGTGGTCCCGTCGCGCTCGATCGTCTCGACGAGACCGGCCAGAGCGCGGGCCCCGGTCGCGTCGAGCAGGCGCAGGTGCGACAGGCGCAGCACGACGACGTCGACCTGGCCGAGCTGCGTGATCTCGTCGACGAGGCGGTCCGACGCCCCGAAGAAGAGCGCGCCGTCCACGCGGACGAGAGCGATGCGCTCGTCCCCGGGCTGCGCCGGCCCGGGGAGGACCTCACGGGTGATCGCCGCCGTCTTGCTGAGGTTCCGCAGGGCGAAGAAGGCGGCCGCGGCGAGGCCGACCAGGACGGCGACCACGAGGTCGACGGCGACGGTGACGATCGCCGTGACGACGAAGACCGCGGCGTCGGCGCGGGTCGAGGTGAGCACGGCCCGCACGACCGTCGGGCTGACCATCCGGGCCGCTGTCGCGAGCAGGACCCCGGCGAGCGCGGCGAGCGGGATGTGGCTGACGACCTGGGCGGCGAGGTACACGATCGCGAGCAGCGCGAGAGCGTGGACCACGGCTGCGGCACGGGTGCGCGCGCCGGCACGGACGTTGACCGCGGTCCGGGCGATGGCCCCGGTCGCGGGCATCCCCCCGAACAGGCCGGAGGCCACCGAGGCGAGTCCCTGACCGACGAGCTCACGGTCGGCGTCGACCCGCGGCCCGCCCGACATGGTGGTGGCGACCCGGGCCGAGAGCAGGGACTCGATCGCCGCGAGCGCGGCGACGGCCAGCGCGGGTCCGAGGAGCGTGACGGTGCTGGAGAGGTCGGGGAGCGTCGGGGCGGGCAGCGAGGACGGGATCGCACCGATGGTCTGGACGTCAGCTCCCGTCCAGGTGCACAGAGCCGTCGCCGCGGCGATGGCCACGAAGGACGCGGGTACCCGGGGCGCGAGCCTGTGCAGCACGAGCATGAGGGTGATCACGCCGAGCGCCACGCCCACCGGGAGCAGGGCCGCAGGCCAGGCGGCGCCGGTCACGGCGTCCGTGGCAGCGACCGCAGCGTTCGTGCTGTGCGAGCCCCCGTGCGACCCCACGGCCGCCGGGACCTGCTGGAGCGCGATGATCACACCGATCCCGACGGTGAAGCCCTCGATCACGGGCCACGGGATGAACCCGACGGTGCGGCCCAGCTGGAAGACCCCGGCGAGGACGACGAGCACCCCCGCGACGACGCTCACCGCGGCGACAGCCCCGACCCCGTGGGTGGCCACGATCGGCGCGAGGACGACGACCATCGCCCCCGTCGGCCCCGACACCTGCACGGGCGAACCGCCGAAGACCGCAGCGACCAGCCCGGCCACGATGGCCGTGACGAGCCCCGCCTGCGCGCCGACGCCCGAGCTCGCCCCGAAGGCGAGGGCGAGCGGGAGGGCGACCACGCCGACGGTGATGCCGGCGAGCAGGTCCGCCCTCCAGGAGGTCCGCAGGTCGCGGTAGTCGTCCAGGCTCGGCAGCAGGCGCCGGAACGAGCCCTTCACGGTCGCACGTCGGGTGCAGGTGCTGCTGCCGCTGCGGCGATCTCGTCGGCGATGGGGATGTTCGACGTCGACGTGTCCAGCACCTTGCGCAGCAGGACCCGGGCGACGGCGAGCAGCTCGGCGACCTCGTCGAACTCGAGCCTGTAGTAGACGATGCTCGCGCGACGCTCCGAGGTGACCAGGTGGTACCGGCGCAAGACTGAGAGGTGCTGCGAGAGGTGCGAGGCCTGCAGCCCGGTCTGCTCGAGCATCTGCGCGACGGAGACCTCGTCGGCCGACGCCAGGATCTCCAGGACCCGGATGCGCAACGGGTGGGCCAGACCCTTGAAGAGGTTCGCCTTGATCTCGTAGACCGGACGGTGCGCGTCCCCGATTCCTGAATTCATGGATCCATCATATCGAAGATATCCTGGCGTGGCGCAGGACCCTCGGTCCGAACGCTCCAGTCGCCGGAGAAGGTCGGGCGCTCAGACCAGCGGGTGCCACCACCGGTCGACCGCCACAGCGCCGACCACGACGACGTGGACGACGACGGTCCCCCAGAACGCCGTCTGGAAGCTCCGCTTGACGGTCTTGTGGCGCAGCGTCTCCTGGGCGACGACAGCTCCCGGCCAGCCGCCGACGAGCCCGAGGAGCAGGAGCGTCGACTCTGGCGTGCGCCACCGGCGGGCCACCGCCGCACGCTTGTCCCGCCAGTACGCGACGAAGGTCACGAGGTTCGTCGCACCGTAGGCGCCGAGGACCCAGACGGGCAGGTCTCCTGCGGTGCTGGCCAGGGCGAGCCCAGCGCACCACAGGGCGGCGAGCACCCACGGCCACCCCCGGCGCCGAGGTCCACGGCGTCCGCGAGGTGGCGGACCGTCGAGCCGCACGGTTGTCGCCTGCTCCCGGCCGTCACGGCCGGGACGGGTCTCGAAGGTGACCCGAGACCCGGCCTGCGGCCGTCCGGACCTGCGGTCGTACTCCGAGATGTGCAGGAAGAACCTGTGCCCGCCCGGGTCGGACTCGACGAACCCGAAGCCGCGCTCGTCGTCCCAGGTGGTCAGGCGTCCTGACCTGCGCTGATGTGAAGACATCGGACGATGGTAGCGACGCGCGGCTCCACCACGGCGGCCCGGCGACAAGGTTCACCTGGGGCTTCACCCGGTCGCTCTGCCTCGCGTCGCTGCCTCACACCCGCACCCCGTCCGGGATCCCCGTCCTCGACGACACCCCGGTTCGTTCGAGCTTGTTCCACCGCGACGGACGCCTGCGGACCTGCTGGACGATCGCGGTGATCATCACGGCGTTCATGACCGTCGAGTAGACGGGCATGACCACGAGCACGTAGAAGAACCGGAGGTCGCGCAACGACCCGTTGAGGGCTGCGGACACGACGACGGACAGCACCGGGTAGAGGAGCAGCACCCAGGCCAGCATGCTCGCGGGTGTCCCGTACAGGGTCGTCGAGTCGTCGAGCGCCATCCCGACGATGACGACGAGCGCGACCATCTGCAGGACCGGTGCGACGACCATCGACAGCGCGTTGACGGCCAGGTAGGGCCCGACGATCCCGTGCCGCGTCCGACCGATCATGTCGCGGTGGATCCACAGCGTCTGCAGGTACCCGCGCGCCCAGCGCACACGCTGGCGCCACAGCGGACGGATGCCCGCGGGGACCTCGGCGTAGACGATGGCCTCGGGCTGGAAGGACACCCTGTACCCGGCGCGCCTGACCCGCCAGGTGAGCTCGAGGTCTTCACCGAGGAGCCCCTCGGTGAAGCCGCCGATCTCGTCGACCACGTCGCGGCGGACTGCTCCGCAGTTGCCGGAGACGATCGTCAGGCAGTTCACCTGCGCGAGCGCCCGGCGGACCATCGCGGTCACGTGGGTGAGCAGCGTCAGCAGCCGTGGTTGCAGCCTGTCGAGGTTGACGGGTGCGTCGTTGCCGCAGACCGCACCGACCCGTGGGTCGTCGAAGCCTCGCAGCATCCCGCGGATGGTCCAGCCGGAGAACACGCCGTCGGCGTCGACGAACATGAGGATGCTGCCGTGGCTGCGCGCGATGCCGCGGTTGAGCGCAGCGGCCTTCCCGGCGTTCGCCTGCGACACGACCACGACCCCGGGCCGACCTGCGAAGCTCTGCATGACCTCCCACGTGTCGTCGCGAGAGCCGTCGTCGACGAGCACGACCTCTTTGTTGAGGTACCTGTCGGCGAGGATCGACTCGACGCAGCGCCTCAGCACCTTGCCCTCGTCGAAGGCCGGCACGATCACCGACACGAAGGGATTGGCCGGGACCCGCAGCGGGTCGGGTGGCCGGTGCGCGTGCGCGACGAGGGCCAGCGGCAGGTAGGCCGCCTCGACCAGCGAGAGCACGACGGCGGGGAGCACGAGCAGCTGGAGCACCAGCGTCCAGCCGCTCACCGGGTGGCCAGGACGCGGTAGTGGTCGAGGATCCCCGTGCAGATCTCGGGCACGTGGGCGCTGTGCGCCCCGAGTCGCGCGTTGATCTCGAGGACCACGACGCTGCCGTCGTGGCGGCGGCGCACGTCGACGTCGGCGGGGCCGGTGAGCCCGATCGCCAGGACGGCGTCGGAGGCAGCAGCGACCACGTCGGCAGGCTGCCCGGGCGCGAGCCGGCGGACCGACGTCCCGTTGCCGACGTCGCCCTGGGCGAGCGCGGTCTTCTCGAGGACCGCGACGACGTCGACCGTCCCCCAGCGCGAGGAGACGAGCAGGTCGACCGCGTACTCGGTCCCGGGGGCGAACTCCTGCACGATGCTGTCCGACGTCAGTCCGAGCGGCTCCGGGTACGGGTGCACGACGACCCCGCGGCCGCCGCGGCCTTGGCGCGGCTTGGAGACGAGCGGCCCGTCGTAGCCGGCCAGCGCTCCTGCCGCGGCCGGCCAGCCGGAGGACCCGAGGGTGCTGGCGGGCACCGGGACCCCGGCCTCGAGCAGCACCCTGTAGGTGGACCACTTGTCGCTCGCGATCGACATGGCGCTCCTGGGCCCGATGACGACGGACCACTCGCGGGAGGTCTCCTGGAGGGCGGGCAGCGTGAGCTCTTCGCTGACCGTCGGGATGATGAGGTCGGCCGACCAGCAGTGCGCGGCGGCGAAGAGCGCGTCAGGGTAGGTGGGGTCGAGGGACGGCGGGACCCGCAGCACCTGGAAGGGGCCGTCGCCTGCGGGGTTCATGTCGACCCCGAGGACGTCGTGCCCGCGCTCGACGAGCTGCCGGGCGACGCTCGCCCCGGCCGGCCCGCGGGCGCCGGTGACCACGACGCGCCTCACGGGAGCACCGTCGTCATCGAGGCGAGCACGCGGACGGGTTCGTAGCCCTCGGCGTGACGCACCTTGGCCTGCCCGCCGCGGTAGGAGGCCGTCGCCCGGATGCGTTCCCCGGTCATGTACGGCTTGTCGCTCTGGTCGCGGTGCGTCGCGATCGCGAGGACCTTGACGTCCACGTAGCCGCCGACGTCGACGAAGACCGTCGGCCGGAAGCGAGTCGTGGCAGACGGGCTCTCGTAGCAGAGCAGCGTGGTGTGGAAGCGCGCGGCCCGCAGCGTCGCCAGGTGCACGGCCTTGTGGTCCTGGTGGGAGTCGTTGGAGGAGTGCGTGAGGATGATGTCGGGCTGCAGCCTGGACACGAGCTCTTCGATCGACACGACCATGTCGCTGCTCGTGTCGGAGAGCCGGGTGTCGGGGAAGTTGAGGACGGTGACGGACTTCGCGCCGAGGAAGTTGCCTGCGGAGATGGCCTCGGAGGGTCGGACGCCGGTGCCGCCGCGCTCGCCGTTGGACATGACCAGTCCGTGCACCTCGTACCCGGCGTCGATCCAGCGGGCCAGGGTCGCGCCGCAGCCGAGCTCGAGGTCGTCGGGGTGCGCCCCGACGGCCAGGACGCGGCGCGGGCGGGCCACGACCTCGTCGTCGGGTGGGGAGATCATCGTGCCGCGCACGACGACCAGCAGCAGGATGATGCTCGCCCACCCGAAGACCTGGACGACCATCGAGGTCGGTCCGGTGAGCGCGGAGTGGTGCCAGACGGTGCACAGGGTCGCGGCGGGGACGAGGATCGCGGCCGAGGCGAAGGCCGTGCGCCGGACGATGTCGGGGTGGGTGGTGTGGCGGCGGAGCCAGCGCGCGCTGAGGAGCGCGCCGGCGGCCGTCCCGAGCAGGGCGAAGCAGAGGAGGGTATGGGCGAAGAGCACCATCGTCGGTGTCCTTTCGGGGCCGGCGGACCGTCTCAGGGCGCGCCGGAGGAGCGGAGGTGGGGTGGCGGCCACGGCACGACGGGGGAGGGGGCACGTGGTCCGGCCGGAGAGGTCACCTGGGTGACCCACGACGGTTCGTCAGGGGAGGGTGAGGACTGCGCAGCCTGTGGGGCTGCGTGCGGTCTCCGGGGAGGGAGGTTCACGCCGTGGGGAGGACGAGGGCGCGGGCTCGCGGGGGTGCTGACCTAGGTGCGGTCGTCGTCGCTGAAGGGGTTGGAGCCCTGCGCTGCGAGCACGAACCAGGCTGTCGTGCCGGTGTGCAGGGCGTCGTAGATGGTGCTGTCGCCGCCGGCGGTCCCGTCCTGGGTCGCTGCGGGGATGCCGCGGGGCGTGCCGTCAGGGCCGTCGGCCTGGGCCGAGGTCACCGTCCCGAGGAGCTCCTCGGCGAGCGCGGCGTCGCGCTCGAGGTCGCGGACCCGCAGCGCGCACGCCAGGTGGGCGGTGCCCTCGAGCCACACGGTGCCGCTCGGGTCGGCGCCGTCGCCGACCGTGGCCCCGCGCTGACCGTCGTCGCCGACGAGCAGGTTCTCGGTCGCCCAGTCGAGCGCGCGGGAGGCGTCGTCGCCGGGGAGCACGAGGGAGGCCCACGCCTGGACGTCCTCGGGGACGTAGTCGTCGGTGTTGGTGGTCTCGCCGTCGGTCTCGGTCCCGACCCAGAAGTGACCGGTGCTCGGGTCCTGCAGGCTGGTCACGACGGCGAGCGCCGAAGCTGCCCGCGTACCCCAGACGGGATCGCCTGTGGCCTGGGCGAGCATGAGGAAGAAGGCGGCGACGTCGATGTTGTGCTCCGACGACTTCCACAGGACCGGGTCGCCGTCGTCGCCGAGACCGCCGGTGTACCCGCCGGCGCCGCGGTCGTCTGCTGTCACGGTGTGGATCCAGGTGCCCAGGCGCACCGCTGCCTCGAGGGTGGCGGGGTCGTCCTCGGCGGCGTGCACCTGCAGCAGGGCGAGCCCGGCCCAGGCCATGTTGCCGGTGCTCGTCGCGTCGGTGAGCGAGCCGGGCTCGCCGCCGGACGGCGCAGTGCACGCGTAGGCGTTGCGGAGCCGCCCGTCGGCGTCGGGGTCGGACTGCTGGAGGGAGACGAGCGACGCGGCGAGGGTCTTCGCCCGGGCCAGGTCGTCGCGGGTGCCGCGGGCCGTGTAGGCGATGGTCGTGACGGCCACGTCGTACACATAGGACGCGTCGGGGGAGTCCTCGGCCGGGACACCGCTGAGATAGCTCGGCGGCAGGCGGAGCTCGTCGCCGGTCCCGCACCTGTCCATCGCGTCGTCGAGGAAGGCGTAGGCGTCGGTGACGTCGGCCGACGGGGCGCTGCACGAGGAGATCGAGGAGGCCAGGACGACCGAGGTCACCGCGGCGATCCAGTGGCTCGCCGTGCGCGCCGACGGTCGCGTGCTCGCGCTCGTCAGGGTCGCCATAGTCGTCACAGTAACCAGCGACTGTGACCTGCGCCACAAAATCTCACGTCGGCACCGGGTGGAAAATCTGGCGAGCCACGACGGAGCCCCGGCCGAGGTCATGCCGGGCTGTCGGTGACCTGGCCCGCGTCGACCGACCACCGGCGGTCCACGCGCACCGCGTCGAGCATCCTTCGGTCGTGCGTGACGAGCAGCAGCGTGCCGTCGTAGGAGTCGAGGGCTTCCTCCAGCTGCTCGATCGCCGGCAGGTCGAGGTGGTTCGTCGGCTCGTCGAGGACGAGCAGGTTCACACCTCGGGCCTGCAGCAGAGCGAGGGCAGCCCTCGTCCGCTCCCCAGGGGACAAGGACGCCACGGGCCGGCCGACGTGGTCCCCGCGCAGCCCGAACTTGGCCAGCAGCGTCCGCACCTCGGCCTCGGGCCAGTCGGGCACCTGACGCGAGAAGGCGAGGGCGAGAGGCCCGTCGTCCCCGAGCTGCGAGCGCGCCTGGTCGATCTCCCCGACCGCGACGCTCGTGCCGAGGGACGCCGTGCCCTCGTCGAGCGGTACCCGACCGAGCAGCACACCCAGCAGCGTGGACTTGCCGGCGCCGTTGGCCCCCGTGATCGCGATCCGCTCACCAGGCTCGACAGCCAGCGAGACCGGACCGAGCGTGAAGCCCTCGCTCTCGGCGCCTCGCGTCCCCAGGTGCACCACGGCTCCGGCGAGCGACGCCACCACGCGCGAGCCTCGCGGGGCCGCCAAGATCTCGTAGCGCAGCTCCCACTCCTTGCGCGGCTCGACGACCTCCTCGAGGCGCTCGATCATCTTGTCGGTCTGGCGCGCCTTCGACGCCTGCTTCTCCGAGCCCTCGCGGTGCGCGGCCCGGATGAACTTGTCGGGGTCGGACTTGCGGGCAGCGTTGCGCACGCCCTTGGCCATCCAGCCCCGCTGCATCCGGGCACGCGCCTCGAGGCCGGACTTCTTGTCCGCGTACTCGTCGTACTCCTCACGGGCGTGGCGGCGAGCCGTCGCACGCTCCTCGAGGTACGCCTCGTAGCCACCCGAGTAGACGGACACCTGCTGCTGGGCGAGGTCGAGCTCGACCACCCGGGTGACGCACCGGGCGAGGAACTCGCGGTCGTGGCTGACCACCACCACCGCGGCCCGCTGGGAGGCGACGAACTCCTCGAGCCTGCGCAGCCCGTCGAGGTCGAGGTCGTTGGTCGGCTCGTCGAGCAGCAGGACGTCGAAGCGCGAGAGCAGCAGCGCGGCCAGGCCCACCCGGGCAGCCTGACCACCCGAGAGCCCCGTCATGAGGTGCTCAGGGTCGACGTCGAGCCCGAGGTCCGCGAGGACAGCCCCGAGCCTCTCGTCGAGGTCCGCAGCACCGATCGCCATCCAGCGGTCGAAGGCCACGGCGTAGGCGTCGTCGGCGCCGGGCTCGCCGGCTCCGAGCGCCTCGGTGGTCTGCTCGAAGGCCGCCTGAGCCTCGGCGACCCCGGTGCGGCGCGCCAGGTGGGCGCGGACCGTCTCGCCGGCGACGCGCTCGACCTCCTGCGGCAACCACCCGACGATGGCGTCGGCGGGGGAGAGCGACACCGACCCGGCGTCCGGCTGCGCGGCACCCGCGAGCAGCCGCAGCAGCGTCGACTTCCCGGCACCGTTGGCCCCGACCAGCCCCACGACGTCCCCGGGGCTCACGACGACGTCGAGCCCAGAGAACAGGGTGCGGTCAGCGTGCGCGGCACCGAGCCCGCGGGCGACGAGAGAGGCAGTCATGGGGTGAATCCTCTCATCGCCCGGGCATCATCCGGTGCGCGTCTGCATCCCCGTCACAGGCCGCCGGGACGACCTCGGCCCGGGCTCGCCGTAACCCAGCTGCACGAGCATCTGCGGGGCACCGACGAGCCCGAGCGAGCGGACCACCTCGTGCCGGGTCGTCGGGTTCTCCAGGACCGTGGTCGCGAAGGACGCCGCCAGCCCGTGGACGGAGGCCGTGAGGAGCATGCGGCTCAGCGCCCTGCCCGCCACCAGCCAGTCCCGGGCGGTGTCCGAGGGCGTCGTGAGCAGCGCCAGGACGGCACCGTGCTCCTGCGCGTCCGCACTGCCGTGCTCCTGCGCGTCCGGACTGCCCCGGTACCGGTCGGTCAGACGCCGCGACCCTGGTCGTGCCGCGCGTGCCGGACGGTTCTCCCACCCGTCCGCGACAGGCACCCCGTCGTCACGCCCCTGCGAAGGACCCGACCACACGGCCTCCTCGGTGGTCCCCACCTCGTCCTCCGAGGCCAGGCGCTCAGCCCGCTCGACCTCCCTCAGCACGATGCCGCGCGCCGCGCTCGAGGCCGGCAGCAGCACCAGATGAGCCTGGGCGTCGGCGACGACAGCCTGGAGCGACTGCGCGACCGCACCGTCGACGGCCAGGTCGTCGAGCAGCGCACGGCTCGTCCGCCTGTGCACAGCAGCCACCGACAGCTCGAGCTCAGACGCGCTCGGCGCAGCGCCCTGAGACAGCACGATCCGCGCCAGCCGCCCCTCAGGCCCGTCGGGCAGCAAGACCACCTGCGCGTCGAGCCCCTCCCGGCGGGCAGCCACGACAGCGTGGTCGACGAGCGCCCCACAGCTGATCGTCGCCTCACGCCCCTGCGGGTCCGTATGACGCAGGGCGCGGGCCGGGTCGGCCCGCACCTCGATCGCGTCACCACGCACCGTCACCTGCCACGGCTGCGTGTTGTGCACGCTCGGCGCCCGCACAGCAGTCGCCAGCACCCGTTCGATCACCTCGGTCGAGAGCATCGTCGCTCCTCCTCCGCTCGTTCTCCCCTGTCCGCCGAGCGTCCCACCAGTCCCCGGGGGCTCGACAGTGCCGAAGGTCCCTCTCGCAGGTCAGCGGCACCACACCCGTCGGCGCACAGGAGAGAATGCTCCTGTGCCCGCCGACCCGATCGCCCGACTGCTCGCCGACCCACCCGACCTCCCCGTCCGGTCCGCGCTCCCCGCCCTGGCAGAGGCCGTGCGGACCAGCGGAGCCGTCGTCGTGCAGGCACCGCCCGGGACCGGCAAGACGACCTTGGTCCCGCCCGCGCTCGCAGACCTGCTCGGTCCCGGCCGGGTGGTCGTCACACAACCTCGCCGGGTCGCGGCCCGCGCCGCTGCGCGCCGCCTCGCCCAGCTGCTCGGCGAACCTCTCGGCCAGACTGTCGGCTACTCGGTGCGCGGGGAGTCGACGACGAGTGCCTCGACCCGTGTCGAGGTGGTCACCACGGGTGTGCTGCTCCGGCGGCTCCAGCGCGACCCTGGCCTGGACGGGGTGACCGCTGTCGTCCTCGACGAGTGCCACGAGCGTCAGCTCGACGCCGACCTCGCGCTCGCCCTCCTCGTCGACGTGCGCGCGAACCTGCGCGAGGACCTCGTGCTCGTGGCGATGTCGGCGACGGTCGAGGCCGAGCGCACGGCCGCCGTCGTCGGTGGCGCAGGTCTGGCTGTCCCCGTGGTCACCGTGCCGGGGGCGCTCCACCCGGTCGTCCAGGTGTGGGCCCCGCCGCCGTCCCGCGTGGTGGCCCTCGACGACCGCGGTGTCACACCAGCCTTCCTCGACCACGTGGCCGCGACGACCCGGCGTGCGCTCGACGAGCGTGAGGGTGACGTCCTGGTCTTCGTGCCTGGAGCGCGGGAGGTCGACGTCGTCTCGCGGCGGCTCGCCGGTGTCGATGCTGACGTCCGTCCGCTGCACGGCAGGCTGCCCACAGCCCAGCAGGACCTGGCGCTCAGCGCCGGACCGCGCCGACGGGTGGTCGTCTCGACGGTCGTCGCCGAGTCGTCGCTGACTGTCCCCGGTGTGCGGGTCGTCGTCGACGCAGGGCTGTCCAGAGAGCCGCGGGTCGACCACCGGCGCGGGCTCTCGGGACTGGTCACGGTCCGCGTCAGCCGGGCCTCGGCCGAGCAGCGCGCCGGTCGTGCCGGTCGTGAAGGGCCGGGAGCCGTCTACAGGTGCTGGACGGAGGCCGACCACGTGCGGCTCCCGGCGCACCCTGTCCCGGAGATCCTCACGGCCGACCTCACGTCTTTCGCGCTCGAGCTGTCGTGCTGGGGATCGCCCGACGGGTCGGCCCTCGCCCTCATGGACCCACCGCCGCCCGCGGCGAGCGCCGTCGCACGCCAGACCCTGGTCGGGCTCGGCGCGGTCGAGGAGGACGGCACCGTCACGGCGCGCGGTCGACGGATCGCCGGTGTCCCGGTCGACCCGAGGCTGGCCCGCGCGCTCCTCGACGGCTCGGACGTCGTCGGCCCGCGCGCCGCAGCCGAGGTCGTCGCGCTCCTGTCCGAGGACGTCCGCGCTCCCGGCGGCGACCTCGTCGCCGCGGTCCGCGGGCTGCGGGCGGGGTCTGAGCCGTCGCCGACGTGGCGCGGTCAGGTCTCCAGGCTCGAGTCGCTCGCGCGCAGGTCCTCGGGCGGGGCGGCGCGCACCCGCTCGCTCAGCCTCGACCTCACGGTCGGCCTCGTCGTCGCCCTCGCGCACCCGGACAGGATCGCGCGGCGACGTCCGAACGGCTCGACGTACCTCATGGTCTCGGGCACCGGCGCGGCCCTCGCCCCGGGGTCGGCGCTCAGCGGGTACGACTGGATCGCGGTCGCCGACGCCGACCGCGGCGCAGGCCGCCGCGACGCGACGGTCCGCTCTGCCGCGCCCCTCGACGAAGACCTCGCCCTCGACGCGGCGTCCTCGTCCCTGCACGACGACGAGTCCGTCACCTGGACGTCCGGCCGCGTCGTCGCCCGGCGCACTACGTCGCTCGGCGCGATCGAGCTGACCTCCGACAGGCTGACCGACCCGCCGCGTGAGCGGGTGGTCGCGGCTGTCCGCGACGGTCTCGCCCGCGACGGCCTGGGTGCCCTCCCGTGGAAGGACTCGGCCGTCGCGCTGAGGGCCCGCCTGGCGTTCTTGCACGGCGCACTCGGCGACCCGTGGCCCGATATGAGCGACGAGGCCCTGCTCGACGGGCTCGACGGGTGGCTCGGGACCGACCTCGCCCGGGTGCGACGCGCCGACGACCTGCGCCGCATCGACGTGACGTCAGCCCTGCGACGGCTGCTCCCGTGGCCGGAGGCCGGGCGCCTCGACGAGCTCGCGCCCGAGCGGGTGCCCCTGCCCGGTGGGGGCAGCGTCAAGGTCGACTACTCCGCAGACCAGCCCGTCGCCGCGCTCAAGGTCCAAGAGGCCTTCGGGTGGCGCGAGGCACCACGCCTGGCGGGCGGGCGGGTCCCGCTGCTGCTCCACCTGCTGTCCCCGGCGCGGCGTCCTGCTGCGGTCACCGCTGACCTGGCGTCGTTCTGGGCGACGGGCTATCCGCAGGTCCGCGCCGAGCTGCGCCGCCGGTACCCCAAGCACTCCTGGCCCGAAGACCCCTTCGCTCCAGGCGTCGTCGCCGCGCAGCCGCGTAGGCCGGGGCGGGGCGGGTAGTCGGGGCGCACCCACGTCCCGGTGTGGAACGGGTCCAGCCGGTCTCAGTCCTCCGCCTCCGACGTCGTCGTCGCGAGCTCCGGTGCCAGACCGTCGCCCGAGAGTCTCGGTGCTGGCGCTACCCAGGCGCGGAGAGGTTGGAGGACGGTCGAGTAGAAGGTCTCCGTCGTGCCGATGACCGACGGGATGAACGCTCCCTTGACCCCGGAGCGCTTGGTGCCGAGCGGCGCCACGGTCGTCAGCTCGAAGGAGATCACCTCACCTGAACGCTCGGAGACGAGACCGGCCGACGACTCCCGCACGTCTCCCAGACGTTCGCAGGTGTCCGAGACCGCTCCCGAGTAGTGGACGTCGACCAGGGTGTCGTCGGGTGCGTCGTGAAGCTGGCGGAGCATCCACGAGATGCGACGCTGAGGGCCTCCCTCACGCGGTGCGGGGATCGACGCGCTGACGCGGACGCGGCTGGTGCGCAGGTCTGCGACGACCGTCAGGGCTCCTGCTGCCCCGGGGACTCGCAGTGTCGCCTGGAGCGTGCCGTCCGAGGCGAGCTGCTCGACAGCAGCAGCCGTCCGTGCGGCCGGGTCTGACGCGAGCTTGCGGGGGAGGACGTGGGTGACGGGTACCCCGAGCTCGGCCGTGAGCCTGAGCGAGAGCTGGCGGACGAGGCGCGCCCAGGAGTCGGCGACTGTCGGCACCTTCCTGTCTCCTGCACGCAAGGTCCCGGCGGCGACGGCCTCGCGGACCGTGACCCACCCCGCCCCCATGTCGTCGAAGCCCGTGGCACCGGACCTGGGGTGCTCGAGGTAGCGGATCAGCTCGTGCAGCACCCAGGCCTGCATGGAGTCCGCGACACCGCGGTGGGTGAGGACCATGCGTGCCTCGTGGAGGATCTCGGCCCAGGAGAGGTGGAAGAGCGCGACCGAGCGGAGCTTGCGCTGGTCGACGTCGACAGGATGCTCTCCGGTACCTGGGGCGATCTCGTTCGAGACCGTGACGACAGCGTCGTAGCCGTTCTCACGGGCTGCGTCGAGGTACGCCTCGACCTGTTCCTTGCGGAGCTGGCCGGTCCCGGTCTTGACCTCGACGAGGGCCGTCCAGATCTTCCCGGCGCGTGCGATGCGCACCATCCCGTCGGGCACGACCCGTCGTTCTCCGAGGGTGAAGGGCACCTCGAGGAAGGTCTCGACAGCGCCGGCAGGTGCCCCGAGGTGAGCCGTGACGGCACGCGCGAAGGGGCGGACGCCCATCATCGTCGAGAGCAGCGCGGAGGTGGCCCGCTTCTCCTGCTCTTCGCCGGCGCCCACCCCGTAGATCGAGAAGAGACGTGCCGGGACCCACGTGTCCTCCCCGGCGAGCCTGGGGACAGGAGCTGCGACCACGGGCTTCTGCTTGCGGGTCCGGACTCCTGCGCCACGTCGTGCCGGAGCCGACGAGAGGTCCGTCGTGCGGTCGGGTGCGGGTGCCTGCGTCGGGGTGAGCGGGTCGGCGGGCGGGTCGGGCATCAGCGAGTCGACGGCCTCCGGGACCGGGCGCTCGACGACCTCGACCAGGTCGTCGCCGGCAGTGCCCAGGTCGGACTCGACGATCACCGACGACGTCGGTTCGGTCGCGCTCTTGTCGGGACCGTCGTCCGGGGTGGCAGCGGCCTCGTCCGCCACGCTCACCCCGAAGTCCGTCGCGAGCCCTGCGAGACCGTCGTCCCAGCCCTGCCCGACGGCGCGGACCTTCCAGCCGCCGTCTCTGCGGTACACCTCTCCGAAGACG